>Ga0209647_1000493_pt1 | contig 37073 bp, 32 predicted proteins | sample GraSoi_2013_60cm_FD_185827 | JGI IMG/M metagenome (GOLD analysis project Ga0209647, IMG submission 185827) | Grasslands soil microbial communities from the Angelo Coastal Reserve, California, USA - Sample 9_17_2013_60cm (SPAdes) (version 2) | ecosystem: Environmental > Terrestrial > Soil >... | reverse complement strand
TGGCTCCAGGGTGTGATCCACATGGTCAATTGGGCCAGGTCGGGCAGAGCAGCATGATACAAGTCGTCCGAGCCCTCCTCAATCAATCCCAGACTGCATAGAGCGGCCAGCAGCAGGCGGACACCACGCTCGCTGATGGCGCAGTCGCGTGCAATGGTGATCGAATCGGCTGGGCCAGCGTCGAGCCGCGCCAGGACGCCCAGGTGGTCGGCGGCAGAGAGCGCCGAGGAGATAGCGAGGGCCTCCTGGAGCACCATATATTGCTCAGTTGTGAGCCGTTTCTGCGGACCTGCGGAAGCCATCATCATTGCACCTCCACCAAGCCGGTGTTGCCGTCCACCAGCACCCGCTGTCCATCACGTAGACGTGCTGTGGCGTTGCCAGTGCCGACGACTGCCGGAATGCCATACTCGCGAGCGGCCAGCGAGGCATGAGCCAGGGGGCTGCCGGAATCGGTCACCACGGCCGCCGCATGAACGAAGAGCGGCGTCCAGGCTGGTGTCGTCACCGGTGCGATGAGCACGTCTCCTGGCTGCAGGCGGTCGAACTCTTCAGGTGTACAGATCACACGAGCCGGTCCACTTGCCCGGCCAGGACTGGCGGGCAGTCCGGCCAGTCCATCTCGGACGGGCAGTTCCACCTCTGACCTGAGCATGTTCATAGTCCCTTCGAATATGCGCTTCATTATCGGCGTCATTTCGCCAAGAACAAGCGGAGGCGTCAGGCGGCGCTGGCGCTGCCAGAGCTTCCGTCGCTCCACCACTCCTGGCGCCAGGCTCCCGGCGGGTGAGCTTTCCGTCAGGGCCGCCAGGAGTTCGGCGCGCGTCAGGAAGAACACGTCTTCCGCGGTGAGCAGGACAGCACGTTCCATCAGTATCCCACCCAGGCGCAGCAGAGCACGCCGCATCAACGGCCAGCCGAGCGTGAAGGAGGCAACCTGCTCCTCTCGAACCCGGCCGAAGCGCTGTGCAGTGTCCAGGAGCTTCTCGAAGCGTGCCAGCAGTTTTGGCTCATGTGCCAGCGCCGAGCGGGCCTGGACCTCGGCCTGCAAGCGTTCCTTCTCAGCGAAACCGAGTCTCGCCCCAGCGGCGGGATCAGGGCCGGTGACGCGCGATGAAGTCTGCTCGCCCAGGGTTGGGTGGAACCAATCGAGGCATGCGACGGCGTGGCCGGTGGGGACAGGCGAAACATCTGAGAGTCCGCAGAGAAGACGCTGATGGCTCCCGCCGATGCGCGGAAAAAGATACTTGTGATAGAAAGCAGCCAGGGGCATTTCTGCTTTCCAGGCAAAGCCGGCCACGGCCGTGATCGAGGTAAAGTAGTCGCCAGCAACGTCCACAAGTTCATCGACAAGGCGAATAAGGCCGGGTGCATCGAGTTGATCCACGCGAGAGGTGCTCTCCTGCACGAGCGTCTGATAGTGTGGCAGGAGTCCCGTGCGCCACTCACGCACGAACAGTTCGACACCGAACCGTGCTGTAAAGGGCATCGTCATGGCCACCCGGCGCGGATGGACCAGCGCCTTCGGCAATGCATAGCGCAGGAGCCTCCAGAGCATGTTGGCGGGACTCGACGGGAGAAAGCTGAGCGAGCAGAAGTACCAGCCGTTGACGAGCATGTGCATCGGCTGCGGGGCAGGGACGCCGGCGAGCTGCCTGGTGATGGCACTGAACCGTTCCTCTATCCGCGTTAGCAACCAGTTTTCGAAGAGCGGCGTCACCGGATCGCCCAGCCACTCGCCGAGCCGGATGTGGCGTGCCCAGGCGCCCGGCAGCGAGGCCTTCCATATGACGGGCTCGGGCAGAGCAGTGATCGGGCGAGCCTGGAGGAGAAATAGTTCATCCCCGACCAGCGCCCACTCGATGTCCTGGGGTACCCCGACGAAGTGCGCTTCGACGCGTCGAGCGAGCGCCGCCACAGCGAGCGCCTGGTTCGCATCGATGGCCCCTTCCCGCGCAACCCGGCATACGGCCTCCTGGTCACGGACAATCCATTCATCCGGCGTCGCCTGGCCGGAAACCAGCCGCTCGCCAGAACCATAGAGAGCACTAATGACCACCTCGGCACGGTTGCCAGTCACCGGATTGGCGGTGAAGGCTACTCCAGCCGCTATTGCTTCAACCTGGCGCTGGACGAGGACGGCCATACGGCCTCTCGCGTGCTGTCCCTGCGCGGCATGGTAGACGGTAACACGATGACCGAAGGCGGAGGCGAAGACGCGTTGCACGGCAGCCACCAGGGCCTCTGCCCCGCGCACGTCGAGGACTGTCTCATACTGCCCGGCGAATGAAGCTCCAGGCAGGTCTTCGGCGCTCCCGGATGAGCGGACTGCCAGGAGAAGATCGCCGAGGGCATTGGCTGCTGCCAGCAGAGCCTCGGCCACATCGGCCGGCAGCGTTGCAGCGATCATGTCTTCCGGGAAGATATCCGGGCCAAGGGCGTTGGCCATCAGGAATCGGTCGAACGCGTCGGTGGTCAGGACAAAGCCGTTCGGCACGGGAAATCCGGTCCGCGCCATCTCACCGAGATGTGCGGCCTTCACGCCGACGCGTTCGACATCGTGTTGTGAGATATCCGCCAGGCTCAAAATGTAATTCGCCTGCGCGTCATTTGGGAGCAAGCTCGCCATGATTCGTTCCTCCTTTTGTGTCTGCTCTTGAACTGACAAGGATCACCTCCTTGAGTCGTTTTTACCTCTGTCACGCTGTGTCTCCTCACGTCTCTTCTTTTCCCGGTACTCCGTTCAACTGGGGCGATTGATTCGGGCCAGGTCTTCTCTCCTGATCGGGTGGGCGTAACCACAGTGAGACAGAAGCTGGCTGCATGGTCTCCTGAACGACCGCGAGCAGATGTTTGCTCAGTTGGCTCAAGTCCATTTCATTTTGCAGGGTGGCACTGAACGCCGCCAGCGTGCGGGCGGCATCGTACTTGTGGCGGTAGAAGCGCCGGTCAATGATGGCTTGCACACGGTGACGCAAGGGTTGGAAGAGCGCCGCAATGACCAGGGTCGAGACGACGATGACGACCGGCTGCGAAGCTTGCCCGCTGACGAGTCCAAGCAGGCTCTCCAACCCAACAATCAGGCCCAGATACACCGCCGCCAGGAGCAGCGAAAGCCCACCATAGACCAGCGCCTTGTTGATAATCGTATCAATATCCCACAACCGGTAGCGCAGGATGGCGATGCCAAGCGTCAGTGGAATGAGCAGTAAGCCAAGCGGGTAGATATAGGTAGAGAGCAGGAAATAGGGAGAGCTCGAGGTGTTGAGTGAGGGGAAAATCAGCAGCGGCACTAATCTGCCAAAAATCACCAGCGTTGTCGCTGCCAGGCCGAACACCACCCATTTGGTTTGTTGTCGCTGAACCGGGCCGGAAACGCGAGCGTAGCGGTAGATTTGTGCGACCACGCCGGAACCGCCATTGACCAGGTAGATGGCACTGAGCATCCAGGGAGGGAACGTAGAAATTGGAACAGGGGAGACGTCTAAAAAAAGGTTGCTCGCGACCACGAAAACTGCCAGCAGGCGCGTCCAGCGGGGAACGAACCGTCCATCGGGAAAGAGATACAAGAGCAGGCTGAGTGAGACCCACCCAATGCCGATCAACACCGTGTGTGACCAGTACCAGACTGTTTGCACGTTCGTCGCCAGGATTGCCTGGGCCTGGACGCTAAAGTTGACCCCAATGATCACGAGGAACAGCGAGACAAACATGACCATCCAATCGTCAGACCTACGCCAGAAGAGCACGCAAGCGACCCCAAAAGAGATCGACGCCGAGGCAATGGCGAGCGCAAGGATGGAGACTGCGTATCCAGCAGTGGAAAGGCCCAGGTTCTGCAGCGCCTGGGCGGTGCCAGAAGTGAGTTGCCCATACGCGTAGACGCACGTAACACCGGCACAGACGGTCTGGAGCTGCGCAAAATACGCGGGAAGGCTCAGCAGGAAGATGCTCAGGGTGAAGACAACGACTGCCACCCACACCACTCTGGCAAGGACGAGCCGGCGTCCATACAAGCGTGTGCCCTCTGCGCTACGCGAGCCGGGGCTCATGGCTGTCTCCGACAACGGAGATGGAGCATGCATGGGGGTACTCCTTTCAGGCGAGAACGCAACCGCCATGAGGGAGCGTTCTCACCTGTCACTCTACCATATTACTCTACCGCTGGAACGGAATCGTGACGAGTTGCTAGTTATTGCAAGAGCTGCTTTCTCTCTCTTACTTGTTCGGGAGTTACTCAACGGGCTGAGGAGAGCGAAGTCTAGTTGTGGCTCTCGGCGGATATGGTCGAAGGCTCAGGGGCAGACGCCGCCTTCGCGGACGCCGCCAGGTGCCGCCGGTTCAGGTAGAACTGCACGACCAGGACGACCAAGAGTGGCACGAAGAGCCACATTCCGCCAATGTTGTCACCAAAGGAGGCAGGGTCGTCCTTCTCCAACACCAGTCCCACGACCTGGACGATGATGGCAATGCCGGAGAGGACGATCGGCACTACCGACCGCTTGAAGCGGTTGCGGCCGACCAGGTACCAGATGACTGCTACGGCAGCAATGACCAGGAAGCCGATGTCGTCGACCTTGTCGAGCAGATCGGCCTCCTCGAAGACGACGGTGCCGAAGGCCAGTCCGGCAAGAGCCAGGGCTGTGCAGGCGAGTAAGTTGTAGCCACGATTGATGGCGTTCTGAAGCGTCATTTTCATAGTTTTCCTTCCTTTTTCTGAATACGGTTTGCGTAAGGTCTCAGAGCAGCTGGTGTTATGACCAGTCCCAGAATGAGCAAAGGGAAGATAAAAGCCTTCCCGAATACGAGGACAAGCAGCACGTTCACGAAGTACGTGAGAGCATTGCCAAGGGTCGCGAGAGCTGTGGTTCTCCCCAGAGCGGATAGGCCAGGGCGTGTAGGAGTGTTTGACACGCCTGGGACCGGAGCAGTTTGCAATTTCCTCATGGTGATCTCTCCTGTTGAATCAAGGTATTCTGGAAAGAGGTGAAGCGCCAACCATCGGCTCGCCTGATGCCGATCAGGGTCTGGATAGAATACTGTTCTGGCGCAGGTACAGCCTGGTCCGGGATCTGTGGTCTGCCATGCAGATGCACCAGTGCGATGTCGTCGCTCAAAAAGCGGATGTGCTTCACGAAGCCTTGGAGCCGGCTGCCTCGAAAACGTGTCTCAAAGAGCTGCTGATGCGCAGCTGCAATGGCCTGGCGTCCCTTGAGGTGGGTTCCATTCACGACAATGTAATCAGCATCTTCGGTGAAGGAGGCAGCGAAGGCTTGCCCATCCCCCTGGTTCCACCCATCCTGCATCTCTTGAAAGAGATCGTGCAAAGCTTTCTCATCAGCGCTTCTGTCGTTGGTATTGTTCATCGCGCACCATTCTCGCTTTCTGTGTCTGTCTTTTGACCCGGCTTTTACGCAAGCAGGTTCTTGCGGAGAGTGCTCCGCTCTGCATTTAATTGGGAGACGTTCTCACCTGTCACGATACTTTCTTTCTCTCCTCTACGCGGCTCGCCTTTCGCCACCAGGTGAAGCCGAGCACGACCTCCCAGGCGACAAGCAGCAAGAAATTCGTGTGCGGGGGCAGACCAAGTGCCGACGCGAAGGCCAGGTCGAGGTAGCCGAGCACCCCGTTGGCAATCGCCAGCACACCTACCCACCGCCTCCCCTCACCCACGAGCAACCCACCGAGCAGGATGAGGCTGGCGTAGAAGAGTCCGTTGCCCAGCCAATCGCGGAGCGCGAACGCCACGGCCCAGATCGCCCCCTTGTTGGGATCAGCGGCGGGCAGTGAATGGAAGAAGACGTGCTGCAAGGCATCGCCTGCCAGTACGAGCGTCATACCGGTAATCCCCAGGACGAGCGTGACGCTGGCCCACGGCTGGCGCCCTCGCACCTCGCCAGAGATGAGGACAAACACCACGAGCGCAGAGGCGGCCGCCCCGACACTCAGGACGTCGTCGAGCGCACCTAATGGGAGGACACCGGAGAGCCACAGAATCAGTGAGAGGAGTAAGACTGCCGCGGCCCAGGACACAAGCGCCTGAGCACGTCCAGAAGGTAGCGACGATGCGCTACGCGCTGGTGTATTCGCCACGACCGATTCAGGCATGCTATTGGCCCGTGAAGACATATGTTTCCTCCTATGAAATGATGCAGAACAGTGTTCCTGTCGATCAACTCGATCAACAACTCTGTCCTGATTATAAGGAGGAACAACCCTCACGGGTGTCCGGTGTAATACGTAACGTGAGCCTATTGGACTACGTAATCTCTTCGACGAGACGATGGAAAAAGGCCCGGATTACGTAATCAGTGTGTTGGTGGGAGCAACCCGGCCTCGATGGCATAGCGCACCAGGGCGGTGCGCGAGTTGATACCGAGCCGGGTGTAGATGCGGTCCAGGTGGGTCGTGACAGTGCGTGGGCTGATGATCAGCCGCTCGGCGATTGCGGCGTTGGTCAGGTCCTGGGCGACCAACTGGACGATTTCGCGTTCGCGGGGACTTAACGGTGGCGCGCTCGCGTGTGGACGGGGGGCACTGCGTGGACGGGTCCCGAGCTTATAGAGGAGTCGCCGGGCCCGCCTGGCATAGCGCTGCGCACCAAGACGCTCAAAGACATCCAGGCTTTCCTGCAAAGCAGGCACGGCTAACGCTGTATCAGTGGCAGCGACAAGCGCCGCCCATTCCAGGTGGGTACGGGCGGCGTCGAACGGCATCTCCACTGCTGTGAATGCACTGCCTGCCTGGTCCAGGTATGCGAGAGCTTCGGTGGTTTGACCGAGCGCTTGTTGGGCAAGACCTTTGATACGGCTACCAAGAGCGGTCGCAAACACATTATCGGGTGGAGCTTGCGCCATGAAATCCTGTACGATGGTCAGTGCATGTTCGGGCTTGCCAACCATGACCTGGGCCTCGGCGAGCAGCGCTTGTACCAGGAGTGGAAAATCGGTCGGCGTAAGCATCTGGTCCAGCCTGCTCAAAGCAGCCACAACACCAGCCGCATCTGCTCGCTCGAGGGCCAGCATCATTTCGGCTACAGCTACCTGCCTGAAGATGTTGTAATCAAACATGGTACCACCACCAAAAATATCGTGTGCCTCGGCAAGACAGGCAACTGCTTCATCTAGGTCACCGCGATACACGTGGACCAACCCCCGCATGCCGAGTGCGCCAGCGATGCCTCGAGTAAATCCGAGGCGGCGGGCCGTAGCAACGAGCTCGGCACTCTCGCGTAGTGCCTCGTCCCACTTCCCAGCCATCAGGTCGACCGAGACCAGGCGGTTGCGGGGGTACACTTCGAGTGTTGGTGCGCCAAGTTGCCGGGCCACCGCCAGGCTGAGCGTTGCATGGTGGCGGGCCACGCTGTGTTCGCCCAGAGCGTAGGCAAAGAGGGCCAATATGTCGTGTGCTCGCTGGACGAGCAAAGGTTCATCGGCTACCTCGGCCTCATTGAGCGCGCGCTGAGCTAGCTCGCGAGCGACAACAACGTCCCGGTCCGCCGAGAATGACCGAATCTGAGCGAAGTATGCTTCCACCAGCACCCGCCTCGACCCCAACCGCTCGGCCAGTATAGCCAGATCCGTTGCCGCGGTGCTCAACCCCTTGTCATCGCCACGGCGCCCAAGCAGGATCACTCGCACGTGAAGCAGGTCGGCCAGCTCGGCTGATGGCTTGCTGCCAGCCAGGGCCTGGAGCCCGGCCTCCAGGTGCGCCTGAGCGACGTCAAAGTGGCCGCGGTCCCACTCTGCCAGCGCCAGGCGACGGTGCAGCCTCACAATCAAAGAAATGTTCTTTGTTCGCTCATGCAAGGTCCGCGCCTCGCTCCACACCGCGATGGCCGCGGCGGTCTCTCCCACGCGCTCCCACGCCTCGCCGAGCTGTTCGAGCACGGATGGCAACAACTCGGTGCGACGGCCCTCGCGCATGAGCGCCAGCGCAGCGCCGAAGTGTCGTGCCGCCTGGTCGTTGGCGTATAGCCCATATGCCCGCTCTCCGGCTGCAAGCAGCACCTCAAGAGTGCGATTGGCATCTGCCAGCGAGCCGGCGGCGTGATAGTGGCGAGCGAGCCGGTCAAGGTCATCAGGCCGCACCCGTTCGAGCGCGAAAGCTATGGCAGTATGGGCACGCCGGCGGGCCATCTCGGGCAGTTCAGCGTAGGCAACCTCCTGGATCAGCGGATGTGTGAGGATGTACGTCACCTCCGCACCGTCCACATTCTCGACCACAAGCCCGGTCGTACAAAGGCGTTGCACGGCTTGCAGGAGGACCTCGTCGGACCACTCACCTACCTCCCGCAGGACGACGTGCGGCACGGTTCCGCCGCTGACTGCGATCAGGTCGAGGACGCGACGCTCGGTTGCATCCAGATGCTGCAGGCGTCCCAGGATGAGATCTCGGATATCCGGGGGCAGGGCGGGCACCAGGTTGACGCCAAGCGTCCAGCTCTCACCACGCTTATGGAGCTGATCAGCATCAAGGAGGGTACGGATGAGCGCTTCGACGAACAGCGGTGTACCCCCGGCGCGGGCGCCCAGGAGCGTGAGCAGTTCGCCTGGAGCCCTGCTGCCCAGCATACCGGCTGCCAATTCGGCGACAGCCTCGGGCTCAAGGCGTGCGAGGACCTCCTCCGAAGCCTGTCCAGCCCGGCGCAGCGACGTCACGAGCGAGCGCAGGCCACGGGCAGTGTCGATCTCTTCAGCCCGGTACGTGCCCAGCACAAGCACCGCCTGGTCGGCTAAACCCCTGGCGAGATAGTGCAAGAGCTCGATGGAGGCAGGGTCGGCCCAATGGAGATCATCCAGGAAGAGGAGCACCGGGGACTCCCGAGTGAGTCGCTCAAGCAAACGCACGACGGCCTCAAAGAGGCGAGTCTTCTCAAGAGCAGGGTCGCCCAGCGGCAAAGGCGCAGGCAAATGGAGGTCGGTGAATAGCCGGCCCAGATCCGGCAAACCGCTCACCAACCGTGCCTGGCGAGGAGAGTCGAGGCGGCGCAGGAATGGCCCGAAGGCAGCGAGGATGGGAGCGTAGGCCAGGCGATCTTCCAGCGCATAGGCAGAGCCCTCCAGGACGAGGAAGCCCCGTTCACGCGCCAGGACGAGCGCCTCGTGGGCCAGGCGAGTCTTCCCGATGCCGGCCTCACCGACGAGGAACATGGCGCAGCCCTGCCCACGAGCGGCGCGCGAAAGCTGCGCCGCCAGTCGGTCCATCTCAGCGCTACGGCCAACGAGCGGAGGTCGAGCCGGCGTTGAGTTTGATGTCCCTGCCTGGAGGTGATGGGGAGGGATCGGCTCTCCCTGGTGTCGCTGCATCGATACCCATCTCTTCAGAATAGCAGGAAGCTCCTTGGTTTAGATTCCTGCGCGTCCAATAGCCATTCGAAGCAATACATCAACCGCCTGGTCGGGAAAGGAGCGAGAAGCGAGCGGAGTCGAAGGAACATCCTCAATACCGGTCGCTGGATTCTCTGCGATGAGTCGTTGTTCGATGGCCCAGGTGCAAAACTAGCGCAAGGTAGAAAGTCCCCGATTGATGGTCGCAGGAGCTGCCCCGTCAGCGTGCTGGCGTTGGTGTTTCCAGTCACGCAGGTCACGATCAACGACGTGTGCCAGATCAAAGGGTCGCTGACGTCTGGTTTCCCACCACCGGCAGAACTGCACCGGATCTGATCGAGGCGCGCGTTGTGCGGCAAGAGAAATGCCTCGCGCGACCAGCATCGCAAGGTAATCACCCATCGGATCATTCGACATAAACGCTCCCGCTATGCTTTGACAGCACCGGTTGGAAAGAGACGCGTGACGATGCAGCTTATCGGCACCGTTAGTATAGCAGCAAAAAGCTCGTGCGTCAACAGCTTATCGGCAGCGTTACACGACTGCAGAAATCCAGGACGACGCCAAGAAGTATCTCGAAGCCACCATTTTTTCAGGTATCTAGGAGATACCTCCACTAGAGCCTCCGGTCAGATCAGACCACTAGAACACAGAGAGTAACTTGTTCAATACACTTGAGCCTGGAAGAACAGATGCGGAGGATAACCATCACTCCCCATACGGCACCCAGATATTCTTCACCTGCGTCGCCTCCCTAAGAAACTCCTCGCCCTCACCTTGCACTCTATCCATCCAGTCGCGGGGATGCCCATAACTCACCCATGTACGCTTCATATTCCCAGCCGATGCCAGTTCGACACGCTTGCAGCCCTCAGCCGGGCCAAAGTACCACATGGCATCTACATCGTCATGATCGGCCAGAACCTGGCTCAATTCATCACGATCACCCGTGACAATATTCACAACGCCACCTGGCAGGTCCGAAGTCTCCAACACCTGGTAGCAATCGGTCGCGCTCAACGGCGACACTTGCGAGGGAACAACCACAATAGTGTTGCCCATGGCAATTGCAGGTGCGACAAGCGAGACAAATCCAAGCAGTGGATATTCTTCAGGACAGGCAATGCCAATTACACCGATGGCCTCAGGCATCGCGAGAACCACGCCACGCAATGGAGGCCGGTGCACAGCACCTTCGTATTTGTCAGCCCAGGCCGCATAGCTGAACAACCGCGAAATGGTCGCCTGAACTTCAGCAGCAGCATCTACATAGGAACGACCCATCTGTTGTACAATCTTGCGCGCAAATTCCTCTTCACGCGCCGACAGGTTCTCCGCCATATAGTAGAGAATCTGCGCGCGATTATGCGCTGTGCCGGCAGGCCAGCCATGTGCAGCGTGCGCTGCCTCAACCGCGTTACGAATATCCTTGCGATTGCCTTCACCCACCTGTCCAATTACACGCCCCTGGGGATCATAGACATCCCGGCTGTAACCGCTATCTGCCCTCGTCTGCTTGCCCCCGATAAACATCTTCGACGTTCGATCAATAGCGGGAAGCAACGCAGAATAACCATCAGCGGACGTCGATATGTGATCTAAACTCTCGGCTTCTGCGTCCTCATCTGCCGGGGCTTGCGGCTTGGAGCCATTAGTGGATGCAGATTCAATGGCTATATGAAGTTCACTAGATGGCGCTTCATGAGTTTCCCACTTCGGACGTACGTACTCGTAAAGCCCTTCTTTGCCACCTTCGCGACCAAAACCACTCTCGCGATAACCACCAAAGCCACTCGAAGCATCAAACAGATTGGTGCAATTGATCCACACACTCCCAGCCTTCAGCTTGGGAGCCACGTCCAGGGCCAGGTTGATGTTCTCACTCCATACGCTTGCCGCCAATCCGTAGGGTGTATTATTTGCAAGCTCGACGGCCTCCGCAGGCGTACGGAAGGTCATTGAGACCAGCACCGGTCCGAAGATTTCAACTTGAGCTATGGTAGTAGCAGGAGAAACGTTCGTGAAGAGCGTGGGTGGGAAGAAGTAACCTTCGGTAGGACAGGCCCATGAGGGCTGCCACATCACCGCACCCTCCTCGACGCCCTTGTTCACGAGACGTTGTATCTCTTTCAACTGCCCAGGAGAAACGATAGCGCCAATATCCACCGCCTTGTCGAGTGGATCGCCAATACGCAGGTGCTCCATGCGCTCACGCAGCTTTTCGATCAAGCGATCGGCGATGTCTTCTTGTACAAGCAGGCGCGATCCTGCACAGCATACCTGGCCCTGGTTAAACCAAATAGCATCCACCACTCCCTCAACCACGCTATCCAGGTCTGCATCATCAAACACGATGAAAGGCGATTTGCCACCTAGTTCGAGCGAGAGCTTCTTGCCCGAGCCAGCCGTCGCGCGCCGGATGCTGCGTCCCACGTCCGTAGAACCGGTAAAAGCAATCTTGTTTATGTCTGGATGTCGTACCAGCGCCTCGCCGACCTGTGAGGCCTCGCCTGTCAGGATGTTGACCACGCCGGGAGGCAACCCGACCTCCTGTATAATCTCAGCGAATTTGAGAGCGGTTAGCGAAGTGTAGCGGGCAGGTTTCAGTACGATAGTATTGCCTATTGCCAGCGCAGGAGCAATCTTCCATGCCAGCATCAGCAGAGGGAAGTTCCAGGGAATGATCTGCCCGACAACGCCCACTGGTTGGTAGCCAGGAAGTTCCGACTCCATTAGTTGCGCCCAGCCAGCGTGATAATAGAAGTGGCGTGCAACGAGTGGTATGTCTATGTCACGCGTTTCGCGAATAGGTTTGCCGTTATCCAGCGATTCCAGCACGGCCAGCAGGCGCGAGTGTTTCTGGATGTGGCGTGCAATAGCGTACATATAACGAGCGCGTACATGTCCTGGAGTCTTGCCCCACGTCTCAAAAGCTGCACGCGCTGCTGCAACGGCAGCATCAACATCGGCACTATTAGCGGCTGCCACCTGAGCCAGCCGCTTGCCGGTTGCGGGATTGATGCTGTCAATATACTGGCCACTGGCGGGCTTGACCCATTGGTTATTGATGAAAAGATTAAAAGGCGAATGTTCCTGGATCCATGATAGCCCAGGGGCAGCAGCCTCTGGTGCAGGTCCATATTCCATTGTCTCGAAGATTTCCATTACGTTCATTTTGCCCCTCCCAGCTTAAACCATCGGGTTATGATACGCCGCTGCATAGTGACCAGTGACGAAGTACGAAAGCTGCCGTTCAATGTCTGAAAGCAAACTACTAGCACCGATGCGGAAAAGTGTATTATTGAGCCACTCGTTACCGAGTTCTTCTTTCATCAAAATTAGCCAATCCAGCGATTGCTTGGCACTGCGGATGCCACCAGCAGGTTTGAATCCAACCTTGTAGCCGGTGCGTTCAAAATACTCGCGCATAGCCCGCACCATCACCACGCCTACAGGCAAGGTAGCGTTCACAGGCTCTTTGCCCGTCGAGGTTTTGATGAAATCGGCCCCGGCCATCATACAGACCAGGCTTGCCATACCCACATTACGCAGCGTGGCAAGTTCATGTGTGGCGAGAATAGCCTTCATGTGAGCATCACCACAGGCCGCACGGAAAGCTTGCACTTCGTCATAGAGAGCTTGCCAGTTACCGGTCAGCACATGTGCGCGTGAGATCACAATATCGATTTCGCTGGCACCGGCTTTCACCGAAGCAACTATTTCCTCGAGCTTCTGATCGAAAGAAATTTGACCGGCAGGAAAGCCTGTTGAGACGGCCGCGACAGGAATATCCGAGCCACGCAGTGCTTTGACGGCCACACGCACAACGTTATGATAGACGCAGACAGCCCCAACCTTTACATCGAGGTTACCCACACCCATTGCGTCCAGCAACTCCTGGCGTACCGGTTGTCGTGCCTTGGCACACAGGCGCAGGACATTCCCGGGAGTGTCGTCTCCCTGTAACGTGGTGAGATCAATACAGGTGATAGCCCGCAGCAGCCACGCCGCCTGCCACTCCTTCTTGACCGTGCGGCGTGTGGATAGAGTAGCCGCGCGCCGCTCAACCGCGCTACGATTAACATGCACCTGGCGCACCCAATCCAGATCAAGGGGCATGCCTGGATTACGGGTTTGCCCGGTTGCAATATCCGGTACGATGATTTGGGCCTCTACTTTTTCTGGTCCTGTTCGTCGTTTGGTTGTAGTCATATGTCTTATCCTCTGGTTCTGCCTGGAAACGCTGGTAAGCTCCCTCTTATAGTCAACATAGTTACATATGTATCATCATGTACTGAGGTAGGGATTGTCAAGGCGGTGCGGGATGATCTGGGCATGATGCAGCAGCTTGGTGTCATTCCGGCGCCAGCACACTGACGGTGCCTCAAGTCGTGAAAACGCACATCCGGTAGACCAGCTGCATGTGGCAATGTTGGAAAAACTATAGTATTATGCATCTGCAAAACCATCAGTTAAGTGACAATTCACTACTGCTTTGTGGTTCCTTTCATCTTTTTCACATGTAAATTATTTGATCGGAGGAAACTATGACTAACGAGAATCCCGCCGAAGCGACATTCTCTCAGCCCCGTGGTGTACACCTGGTCGGCAGTGTTCCGCTGGCAAACGCGGAGGAAGTCTTCCGCACCACCACTTCGATTCTGGGCGAACGACTGCGACGCATTCCCGACGGCGAAACCGGCGTTCGCATTAACTGGATAGGCTGGCAATCCGCGGTTTTCGCGAACAATTCCAGTTTTGAATACATCCCCCCGGATCCCAATGCCTACGCCTCGCAGCCGCGCTTCAAGCTCCGTTCCCCGGTGGATGCTGGGGACATTCAATTTAATCAGCTTGGCTATGCTGACGCGGCCACAGCATCTTACGCTTTGTTCTCGCAACTCAAACAGGCAGGGATTATTCCGGCACATTTTCGCTTCCAGGTCAGTCTTCCAACGCCGCTTGCGCCAGTCATCGCATTTGTTGCGCCGGGAGACCAAGCGGCAGTCGAGCCAGCTTACGAGGCCGGGATGTTTAACGAGCTTGACAGGATCACAAGCGCCATTCCACAAGACGAACTGGCTATTCAATGGGATGTAGCGGTCGAGTTTGGCCTTCTGGAATTAGAGATGCCTACATTCTTCGCTGACATCAAGGCAGGAATCCTCGAGCGACTTATCCGGCTTGGTAATCGTGTCCCAGCCAGTGTCGAGCTGGGTTATCACCTCTGCTACGGTGATGCTGGGCACAAGCATTTCAAACAGCCCGAGGATACCTCTAAACTGGTTGAAGTGGCAAACGCCATCTCTGCAGGCGTCACGCGGACAATCAACTGGATTCATATGCCTGTACCCCGGGATCGGAGCGACGATGCCTATTTTGCACCCCTGCGGAACTTAAAACTCCACCCAGAGACAGAACTCTACCTGGGATTGGTGCATTTCACCGACGGCGTTGAGGGAACACGGCAGCGCCTAGCCACTGCCGTACGATATGTTCCAACATGCGGTGTAGCTACCGAATGTGGTCTTGGTCGCCGGCCGCCTGAAACGATTGCAGACCTGCTGCGCGTTCATAGCGAAGTAGCCTCCTCTCTCCTGTAGGGATGGCAGGGGAAGAGGCGTTATGCACCCCAAGCCATGGGCAACTGCTTTGCGCCGAAGACGATAAAGCTCTTGACCATCTCCAGCGGCACATCAGCCACCTGCCAGCGTTCGGGCAGGCGGTCGAGCATAGCATTGAGCGCGACTTTCGCCTCCAGGCGCGCCAGGGGAGCGCCCAGGCAGAAATGGATGCCTCGCCCGAAAGCGACATGATGATTGGGCTCGCGCTCAATGTCGAAGCGATCGGCATCGGGGAACTCGGCCTCATCGCGATTCGCCGAGCCGATCCAGGCCACGAGAAACTGATCCGGCCCGATGCGCTGGTCGCCGAGCATCGTCTCGGTTGCCGTAACGCGCGGCATAGCTTTCACCGGTGAGTAATAGCGCAGGCTCTCTTCAATGGCCCCCGGCACCAGCGCGCGATTCGTGCGCAGGCGCTCCACCACGTCGGGATGCTCGTCGAAGCAGAGGATCATGTTGCCGAGCAGGTTGGTCGTCGTCTCGTTGCCTGCAACCAGCAACAGTCCGCAGAAGCCGAGCAGCTCCATGTTGCTCAAGCGCTGCCCATCGACCTCAGCGGCCAGCAGCGCACTGACCAGGTCGTTCTGCGGATGCTGGCGGCGCTCCTCGAGCACCTGAGCGAAGTAGCCATACATGCCCTGGATCTCCTGGAAGAGCGTCTTGCGCTCCTCTTCTGATAGGCCCTCGTCGCCAGCCACGATGGCATCCGACCAGCGTTTGAAATCCTCGCGCAGCTCGGCAGGAATGCCCAGCAGTTCGGCGATGACGGTCACGGGCAAGGGATAGGCCAGGTCGCGCACTACGTCCATCTCGCCCGTGGGGGCTACGTGGTCCAGCAGCTCGTTGGTGATGGCGGTGATGCGTGGCTCCAGTTGCGCCACCATGCGCGGCGTGAAAGCCTGCGAGACCAGATTGCGCAGTTGGCGATGGCGTGGCGGGTCCATCTGCAGGATGCTGGACCCGATCGGGTCGGCATCGCCCTGGGAGCCCTCAGCTTGCGCCATACGCTGTCCAGCGGACGAGAAAGTCGCATACTCGCTCAGCACGCGCGCCACGTCGGCGTAACGAAAGACGTGCCAGCCACCCCAGTCCGGATCCTTGAAGACGGGCTGCGTGGCACGCATCGTGCGATACCAATCAAAAGGAGCTTGGAGTTGCTCTTTATGGCTTTGTGTTTGCATATATTCTATCTTTCTAGTTTGAACGGGTTGACTGCTCTGTTTTCATTCTCTACGATTCAAAGGACGAAAGGGTTGTAGCAAGCGCGTAGATACACGAAAGAGAGAGGGAGAAAAGAGATGAAGCCTCTTCTCAAGCCAGTAAAGCTACCCTTAGCTTTTTGATATAATTGGCAAAACCACCGCCGACGGATGCTCTGCATCATGATAAATACGCTGCTCGACTACTGCCGTCTCAACTGTTTTACCCAGGGGTGCCCCGGTATTCAAGTTCCGATCATATTTAGGAAACGCGCTCGAACTGATCTCCAGCCCGATACGATGCCCGGCCCTAAACACTTGCGATGTGTTCCAGCAATCAATCGAGTAGTGATAGATCTTTCCAGGCTCAATCAAGGATGGGCGATCCATGCCCTGGCGGAAACGCGCCCGTACCATGCCATCACAAAGGCGCTGTACGAATCCCGTAGGCCAGACATCCACCAGCTTCGCCATGAAGTCAGTGTCCGGTGCTGAAGACGATGCATATAAATCTACCCGAATCGGCCCCGTGACCTCGATCTCTTCCGCGAGCGGCTCGGTTACGTAGACCAGCACATCATCACGTCGTTCGATGGCTGAATAGTCATCTGGCCCTCCAATCTGCGACGATGTCGGGTTTGTAATGAAAGGTACAGGACGTGCAGGATCATAGCGGTAGTTATCGGTTGGCTCAGCCACCGGTTTGGTTGTTGAGAGCCCCCCATCACCAAAGCGGCTATTGGCACGGCCACTACTGTGCAAGTAAAAGGGCGTCCATTGTGTGCGAGATAGGGGCCACTCACGTTCGTCGCGCCACACATTCGTGCCCATTACAAAGATACGCACAGGAAATTCTGCCGTGGTGGCATCATGCGTGTAGCCCTTCAGCCAGCGATTAAACCAGCGTAACTCTTCGGCCCGCAGGTCTATCAACGCTTGCGGGCCGAAGTCAACTTCGCCCAGTTTCGATTCTGTATTCACCACGTGTCCCCACGGTCCCATTAGTAGCCTCTGACTGGCCCGTGCTTCAGCCGTAGCACCAAATGTTGTCATGCCAATGTAGTTAAGCGGTGTCCCAATCTGCTCATCATCGTACCAACCCGAGATATGCAAAACAGGTACATCAACCTGGTCGAACTTATCCTGGTAACGCAGCGGCGCCCAAAAATCATCGAGCTGTGGGTGCTCAATTTCAGCACGCCAGGACGGGATTCTACGTCCCGCCCGTTCATCCATCGTTATGAGTGGCAGGTGCTCATACACGCGCTCCCAATCCACTGCCTCCATTAACTGGTTGACACGCCCACTGACATAGTGCAGCCAGCAGAGGGTCATCGGCGAAGGCAAACCTGTTGGCGTCTCTACAAACGGGTCAGATGGCGTCACCCGTACCACCATCGCTTTCAAGTGTGGTGGCTTTTGCAACGCAGCCAACCACTGGATATTCCCCGGATACGAACTGCCGATCGTGCCAACATTGCCATCCGACCATGGCTGAGCAGCGCACCACTCAATGGCATCGTAACCATCTTCCCCCTCGTTGAAATAGGGCACGAATACACCATCGGAGTCGCCTCGTCCCCGCACGTCCATAGCAACAAAGACATAACCTCGCTCGGTAAAATACTTTGCCGGTACCAGTATACCCTCGCTTAACTTCATATACGGCGTGCGTGTCAATATAACTGGATATGTCTTCGTCTCTCCCGATTTGTCAATGGGACGATAGACATCTGCCGAGAGCATGATACCATCGCGCATCCGTACACGCTGGTCGAATTCGATACGGATCTCACGAGCGCTTGGAGTAGGCATGTGATTGTTCCTTCTTTCGTGAAAAATAAATGATTTCTGTTGGCCAGAAAGGCGAGATCACGAGACGCTATAGGGAATCCACGTCCACGTCTTGCCCCCGTCTCGGGTCTTATACAGCCGCGCCGGGCTATCTGGGGTCGATTCACCATAGATGTATTGCAGTGCCCACCCTACCTGCTTCGTAAGGAACTGCACGCCAGGGTCCGAATAGTCGAGCGGCAGGTGAGGATCTACGCGCTAAAGCGAGCTTTCTGCTGCTGGTGGAACGGCGCAAGAGCAGCATTGGCAGCCACCACTATCTGCAATCGTTCAACCAGTCCAGCAAATTCATGACCGGGGATCGTTAAGACCACCTCAGATGGAGCCAACCCAGTATAGGTACGTGCACCAACACAGCCAAAGCTGATTGAGGTTGCGCCCGTAAGCAATGTACGAGGGATAACAGCACATGTTGGTCGCCCGAATGCCGATTGACCTCCCTGTTGCAGCCAGTTCATGTTGCCGACCGCCTCAGCTACAAGCATCGCCTGCTGGGTATCCAGAATACAGAGCACAGCATCAGCTTCTACCGGGAACTGGTCCAGGCGACCATAAACAATGCTTTGATGCGGCTTGTTCACTATTGGCAAAGCGCTGACTTCCGCCGGAGCGAAATATTGAACGTCCGCCATTGTCTGTACCAAGGCTTGCGCCCGCTGCTGCGAAGCTCCCGGCATGGTAAAGCCCATAGTCATCATGCCAATGGGACATTCCTGGTGATCTTCTGCCGTCGCATAGAAGACTCCCTGCTCGGCTAAACGCCAGAAGGTGCATGCGGAAGGCACACGAGCATTTGTATGCTGAACTTCTTCGGGGACATCCTCTACAAAGGCCAGGCCTATAGGGGGTTGTTTCAACTGCAGTTGATCGATAAAACGCTGTGTCAGGTCCTGATACAAGGTTATTCTTCTTTCTGTATGGTCTTGATGTGAGGTAGCACTCCTACCCATCCGATTCTACCATATTAGGAACGGGTGGCTATATATGGCTCCTATACCTTGTATTTCTTCACAAGTCCCTTGACCCAATTAGTTTGTTTCTCAGTAGGCATAAATCTGTCCTTTTGTAGGCGTTTCACCATGTCGTTAATAAATGTGCGTTCGTTAGAGCCGATATGAGAACTATCCAAAGCAACAGTGTCAAAAAAAACTTTGAGCTTCTGGACCTGCTGGCGCAATGCAGCCATCTCGGCAGGTGGGAGGGAATTATGAGCCTCGCGAGCATCGGACTCTTGCCATCTGCGATAAGCCTCCACGTCACCATTCCAGGCGCCTATTCCAGCCAGTTCGTCAGCTCGCTCGTTCTGCTCATGTCCCATATGCCCACGCACCCATTCAAAGGTCGGAGGAGTTTTGCGTTTTTTAAGCAAAATACGGTACAACTCCCACAGGTCGGGATTGGCCTTCATCTGGTAGATGCCTTGAGCCACCTTGATGGTATATTCACTATCGCTATGTATCGTCAAGGGCTGGTCGCGCTGCGCGATACATAATGCCGCCAGCACCGCCGTAATTTCAGCACGATTATTCGTGGTGCTCGGGGATCTGGGAATGTGTCCGTAGTTTTCGATGCGCGCGGCACCTGCGCGTACATTTTCACCGGTGACATTATCCACAGACACCAAAATTACACTCCAACCCGCGGGCCCACCCGGATTCTTGATACACGCTCCATCGGTGTAGGCCACTACTCCTCGCTCACCCAATGTTAAACGGGCGACATCAACGGGCATATTACGTAAAGCCTCGAGGACTGAATGCCACTCTAATGATTCATCACCAAAACTCACGCTACTTTCCCTCTCTTGAATCCTGGCGAGCGCGAGGGCAATAAACAGGGGCCTCCGAACAACCTACAGGCCTATACCACAACGCGTTTCGCCGAAATCACACCACGTTTGCTTTGTTTACCTTCAATCACAATTTCCGCATCCTCCCGTAACTCTCCTATGAGAGCAAGAGTGGCACTCTCACCGGAATGTCGCAAAACTGTGGTATTGCCATTAATACGTACCGCTACATGCTTAATCTCACCGCTGCTCCCTTTGTGTGTCCCGCCCGCTACAATGTAGGTCTGTTTATGCTTATCCGAGTTCGGACTGACTCCCACCACAGTCACTTTGCGACCTTGATGCATGAGTTGGGTGATGATTTCTGGCAGTTCATGCGGTTCTTCCGATGAGTGCTTGTTATTATGCGGAGGCGTGTTCTCTTCGTTCAATCGTTGCTCCTCAGCCTCAGACCTCACTTTACTGGCATGTTCGTGTGATCTATTTGCAGCCTTCACCTCGTCGGCGTGCTGTTCTAGTTCAGCATATGACTTGTCTTCACCAGCAGTATGCTCGAACAGCATATCATTATACGTGTGGGGAATAGCTATGTACAAGGCACGCGGCATTGCATCGAAGCGGTAATTCACCATTACCTGTTCGGCATCTCGTTCCTCCTCCAGAGCCTGGCGATCAGACTTGTTGAGGTAGTCTTTGAGCTTGACAGCACTGCCATCCAATTGCAAATCAATTGTGGCAGGTACGCTGATCGAGAAATGGGCTCCGTGAAAGTATTCTGTGGTCAAATTATCCGGTTTGCGGCGCAACAAGAGCGAGACGACCTGCTCCATCGTCGTAAGCGGATTACCTGCTGTAATTACGCAGATATCGAGAACACCATCATCGATATAGGCATTAGGAGTCAGTTCTACGATATTAGCATATTCGCGCGTATTGCCAATGACTACCTGCAAAGCTTCACCTTTCCAGAGGAGCTCACCATCACGTCTGCTACCTGCAGCGCGTATTTCTATGGGAAAGGGATACTGTTTAGGTAGTTCCTCCGTTGCTGAAATGCCGACCGCTAGCCGGCCAATGCGGTACTTAAGAGGTTTGGACACGTGACCCATAACAGCAGCGTCAATCCCCAGACCCGCCATGAGCAAAAAGTGATGCCTGACTTTGGAGCTCGCTTTTCCCTTGCGTGACTTGTTTCCTTTCCTGGGTGGATTGATTTGGTCTACTGCATGATCATTCTGGGCTGCACCAGGAAATGTTAGCCCTTCCACCTCGACATGACCAATATCAACCTTACGAGCCTCACTGTTAACGAGTGTAAGAGCCGACTTAACAGGATCGACAGGCACGCCAACCTCGCCCGCCCAGACATTAGTAGTGCCGCCAGGAATGACGCCGACCGTACTATGCTGCCCTTTAACATTCATTACGCCATTGACAACTTGATTGAGGGTACCATCACCGCCATATGCAATCACCAGATCATAGCCATGTTCAGCAGCTTTAGTCGCCAGTTTTAGCGTGTGCCCACCGTACTCCTTAAGAGCAATGTCAGTGCTCCAGCCTGCAGCCGATAATACAGCAATCAGATCACCAAGTTTTGCAATATTTTCTCCAGCCCTGGGATTAATAACGAGGCAAGCTTTCTTGCAGCGCATGAAGATACTCCTCCTGCAATAAAATAATTAACTGTTCTATCCTCAGACACGCGGAATCATTGAGTAGAGTTTCAGCTTATCACGGCAAATGTCCGTTGATTCTCCATCTAAATGGGCCAGACAAGGAGCATTACTAATGGAAAGTGCTTAGCGCTTGCAATGTGCCACCGACGATACTCCACAGCGCAATCTTCCAGATCCACGAACCGCCATGGCGCTTGCGTGCCTCTGCGTTCGTCACAGTTGCAAACCACCTGGCCGTTTCTGGCCTGCTCAGCCGCCAGGCAATCAGCGGTGAGAAGATGAGCAGAATGACTGTTGCTACCAGCGACCAGTAATTTCCTTCTTTGCTTCCCTGCCACAGTTGCACCAGCACGCCAAATCCACCCAGGAATCCAAGCGTGTTCGCCGCAATTTGCACAGGGCGCGTCCAGCGCACGCCGCGCCGTATGCCATCGCCAAACAGAGCAAAAAGGGCAGCAACAGGCCAGAAAATTAGGAAGGAAATGATGATAGTGATTTTGTGGTCCAGACCGGCCCATTTGGAAAAGAACGGCGATCCCAGGAATATCGATAGTATCGGGGTAAGCAGCATCTGTACAGCCAGCCCCCAATCGAAAGCCACAGCCATACCAATACCCTTAGGAGCAGTCTGCTTGTCCGCGTCAATGCCAATGGATTGAGGTTGAATAGGTGTTTTTTTCAATACCATTACTCCGTTTCCAGTGACTTTGTCTTTCTGACTCTGAAAGACGCACTGCAGAACAAGTAGCCGCGCTCTTACTTTACTACCATCATCACAAGTATTGCTTGTAAAGTAGAGCGCGGCTTGTGCGTTGTGTGCGCTTAACCTTGTACCAACACTACACTTTTTTCACCAGCACTCTGACGGCCTGTACAATGTGGTGAGCACTGATACCTGCCTCTTCCAGCAGCTCGTCAGGTGTGCCGGAGCCAGGCATCGATTGGACTGCCAGTTTCACAACCTCCGGTATCAGACCATCGCGCTGAGTGAAAGCATCAAGGACAGCATCACCTAGCCCACCCTCAGGCCAGTGATCTTCCACCACTACAATCTTATTGCCCGTTTCCTCTGCCGCCGCCAGCAGCGTTTCCTCGTCAATAGGCTTGACCGAGTAGGCATCAATGACACGCACCATGATTCCCTCGCCTTTTAACTGATCGTAGGCTTTGAGAGATTCATGCAATGTAATACCTGCCGCAACGACTGTCACCTCATCTTGATCCGACTGATGTATGACCTTGCTGCCTCCAACCATGAACTCTTCGTTCGGGCTATATAGCACGGGTGTCTTCTCGCGCGTGGTGCGCATATAGACGATACCGTCGTGATCGGCCATCTGCGCTGCTAATTGCGCGGTCTGATTAGCATCGCATGGATAGAGCACAGTGCTACCAAAAACAGCCCGCATCATCGACAGGTCTTCGAGTGCCATCTGTGATGGGCCATCCTCGCCAATCGAGACCCCGGCGTGCGAGCCGCACAGGCGAATATTGGCGCGCGAGATTGCAGCCATGCGAGTGAAGTCATAGGCACGCGTGAAGAATGCCGCAAAGGTCGAGGCAAACGGGATTTTGTGGCGCACACTCATACCGACCGCCGCTGCCACCATTTGCTGTTCAGCAATGTACATCTCAAAGAAGCGATCCGGGAAGGCCTTGGCAAACTCTTCAGCATAGGTCGAATTACTTACCTCACCATCCAGTGCGACCACACGAGGATTGGCTGCACCAAGCGCTACTAATGCATCGCCGTAAGCTTTACGGGTGGCAACGGCCTCTTTGCCATCATACTTTGGCAATTCAAGCGGCTTTTCCTCTCCTACGGGGGCAGGCTGGAGATTCTCCGGCTTGTGTACCGGGAAGACCTGGCTGCGCCTAGGGTTAAGCTCCTTAAGTGCTTGCTCTTCCTGTTGCTTGTTGAGCGCTTTGCCATGCCAGCCATTCACATTTTCCAGGAAAGAAACACCCTTGCCCTTGATCGTCTTGGCAATAATCACTGTCGGCGAACCCTTTGACTGCAGAGCCTTGGCATACGCCTGGTTGATCTCATCATAGTTGTGCCCATCGATGACAATGGCATTCCAGCCAAAGGCGGTAGCACGCTCAGCATAGGCAGTCGTATTCCATCCCAGTTCGGTTTCACCGCGCTGACCCAAACGGTTGACGTCGAGGATAGCCACCAGGTTGTCCAGCTTGTAGTACGAGGCATGGTCAAATGCTTCCCATTGCGAGCCCTCGGCCATCTCGCTATCTCCCAGCAGCACCCAGATGTGATAGGGCAACTTATCCAGGTACTTACCTGCCAGCGCAATACCTACCCCAATGGGCAAGCCCTGACCCAGTGAGCCAGTAGCCACATCTACCCATGGTAATGCGGGCGTGGGATGCCCTTCAAGACGACTGCCGAATTTGCGCAGCGTCATCAGTTCCTCATCGGTGATGGCGCCCGCCGCTTTAAACAGAGAATAGAGCAAGGGTGAGGCATGACCCTTAGAAAAAATTAGATGATCGTTATTCGGGTTCTGCGGGTTATCAAAGTCGTAATGCAGGTAACCAGTCAACAAAACGGCCATCAAATCTGCTGCCGACATGGATGAGGTAGGATGTCCTGAGCCCGCGGCAGTAGTAGCACGAATACTATCTACACGTAACTGCTGGGCCAGGTGTGTCCACTGTTGCACCTGGGGGGTTGTTTGAGTTGTTGTCATACACGCTCCTCTTTATTGTAGAGTTAGTAACCAAAGGGTTCATCCCATCTACCTTTATAGGGACACCTTTTACTGGCATCCGTTCCCTTGTATTATACATCAAGCATGTTTGTATTGTAGAATGCACGCAAAAGAACAGCAAGCTGAAGATTTTCTTGTATAGGGCACACATACGTAATGGAAATGATCATTCTCATGGGTTTGCAGGCATCAGGGAAAAGCACGTTTTATCACACACATTTCGCCGCCACACACGAGCATATCAGCAAAGACCTGTTGCGCACAAGCAAACACAAGAACAAGAGTCAAAAACAAGTAGAATTCATCGAGAGGGCGTTTCAGGCACACCATTCCGTCGTCATTGACAATACAAATTCGACGGTAGAAGGCCGACAGCCACTAATCGAATTAGGGCACAGCTATGGCACAGAGGTCACCGGCTATTATTTTGAGCCAGATGTGGCGGGCTCCCATGAGCGTAACAAACAACGTGCCGGGAAAGCGCAGGTACCGGATAAAGCGATATATATTACTGTCCACAAATTGATGCCCCCCACTTACTCTGAAGGCTTCGATAAGCTATACTACGTGCGTATAGGAGATAATTCTACTCCTGAGAATCCAGAGTGGATAATAGAAGAGGTCTCACATGGAGAGTAGCGAAAAGGAAGAGTACGATTATTCCCACGAACCAGAACCGGACGAGCACGCCAAAAATACACACAATAATCGATCCCGGTATGTGTTCGCCACAATCAGTTTTCTTATTGCGCTACTCTTCCTCAGTGTCTACCTCAATAACTTTTTTGATCTCGCTTCCGGTTGGCTACTCCTGCTCGGCGTTTTTGCCTTTGGCACTGTTGGAGCACTTTTTCTGTGGCCAAATAGCATATTCAACCGCGCCGCAAGCGTAAGAGTAGATGAGCAGGACGACGAGGCTACTAAAGATTTCAAGATTGAAGTTGAAAGCCTGGAAGAAGATGCGGAAGGTGAGGAGGATACCGAAAAAGCCGAGCTAAGTCCGTTCGAACTTCTCGTTGAAGAAGCGCTGGCCTCTATACCAGATGAGTTCCACGAGCGTATGGAAAATGTGTATGTGCGAGTACAGTATGAACCAGGCAAAGAGGTACTGGAGCGAGTAGGTATCAAAGAGGGCTATACGCTCCTGGGACTCTATGAAGGTGTACCATTAACTGCCTATGGCCATAACAGAGCCCCACAACCCGAGATCATTACTATTTACCAGCGCACAATTGAATCATACTGTCATGGCGATCCTGATCGTATTCGCGAGCAGGTGCAGCACACAGTACTTCACGAAGTTGCCCATCATTTTGGCATCGACCACGAGGAAATGCCGATCTGGATTCGCTGAAAGCCTGCATACGTAACCGAGTTGATTTTAGAAATATAATTGCACCGCTTCCTTAGAAGACTTCATTGCAGCCCTACACAAGGCAAGCAATCCCCCATGCAGCCTTTTAGGAATAGGTTTTGCACCTGACATCCGGAGGGCAAATCACCCTGCGGTAATTATAACCTTCAACGCATCTCCTGGCTTTGCCACCAATTGAAACGCTTGTGCAGCATTCTTAAGCGCGAAGCGATGCGTAATCACTTTTTCCGCATGAATACGCCCGGAATGTAACAGATCTAATGCCAACCGCGTCTCGTATGGGCCAGCAGAGTAACTGGTCCGCAGACTAATTTCTTGAAAGAAGAGCAAGTTAGGTGTTATTGGTAGTTCTTCAGCAGGTGGAGGAGGAGCAAAAAGCAATACCGTTCCACCTGGACCGACTAGCTCAAGCCCCTGTTTCATCGCACTTATACTCGAAGGCGTAACCAGCACAATATCTGGCTTGCGGCCATCATTTACCAGATAAATTTGTTCAAGTAGTGGCGACTCTGCCTGCGGATTTAGCGCATAGTCTATTCCGGCATGCAAAGCGCGTTGACGACGGTAGGCAATAGGATCAACGATCATAACGCGCACAGCACCGCGCTGTTGTGCAAGTTGTGCCAGCATCAAACCGTTACTGCCTGCACCCAGCACCAGAACACTATCACCAGGCTGGATTGCAGCACGATTGATTCCCCGCACACAACAAGCCAGCGGCTCAATCAGCGTAGCTGCCTCAAATGAAAGTTCATCGGGCAAGGGCAGCACATCAAGTTGCGCATTGAGCGCGGGGACGCGCATATATTCGGCCAACCCACCAGGATAGAGGCGCGTAGCTCTGAAAGTGAGGCATTGTGAAAACGAGCCTCGCTGGCAGAAATGACAAACCATACAAGGAACATGATGATGCACAAATACCCGCTGGCCCACAGAAAACTGCTCTACCCCTTCTCCCACTGCCACCACAACTCCGGCAGGCTCATGCCCAGGATAGATGGGAGCGCGAGGCTTCATGTACCACTCCATCACATCACTTGCACACAAGCCGCAGGCACGCAACTGTACAAGTAACTCGCCTGGCCCAATCTCCGGCGCCGGTAATTCAACAATGCGCACATCATCGTTACTATGGTACTCGACGGCTAACATAGTGTTCACCGCCTGGCTGGCACGATGCACAGGAAACCAAACGGCTCCTCGCCCATCGCAAAGAATTGATGAACTTCATTTCCAGGAATATACACGACATCGCCCACGTTCAGTTCGTGCTCCTGGTCACTCAAGCGAAGACGAGCGCGACCATGCAGAACATAGACTCCGTGATCGTGAGGATGCTGATCGAGCGAGGTATGACCTCCAGGCTGCACGGCAAAGTAGCGCATATGGAAATTGGGCGAGTTCTCATCCATACCGATAAGTACCTGGCGTGTAGCTCTATCGGCACTGCTATTTTCAGGCCCATAGGCACGTACTGGCACATCGTTCCAGCGTAGTTCGCCATTTTCTATTTTGCCGAAGTGATGAATAATTCCCATCTCATTCTACCTTTCAAAAGCTTGTGAAAGCAGTCGGTTATATTTTAGCACCTGCATGATGCTATCGAGAATTGGGCAAGCAATTTACTCAATGGATGCTAATACATCCTGCACTTCTGCCGCCGTCTCCGCTTTGAGCAGCTCTTGCGCTGATTTTCGCCAGTAGTCCATTGGATGTTTGTGCAGTGCTGCCTTGACTTTAACGATCGCGGGTGGGCTCATGCTCAACTCTTGCACACCCAGGCCAGCCAGAAGCGGACCAATGCGTGCATCAGCAGCCAACTCCCCGCATACTGCCACCAGCTTACCATGCTCCACACCTGCACGCACGACAAATGCAATTGAACGCCAAACTGCCGGCTCTAACTCACCGAACATGCCCGTCACACGGCTATTGGTACGGTCAGCAGCCATCGTATACTGGAAGAGGTCATTAGCTCCGATGCTGAAGAAATCGACTTCACGCGCCAATACGCCGGCCATCCAGGCGGCCGCAGGTGTCTCGATCATAATACCTAACTGCGTAGCTTGCGAGAGCACTACGCCTTCACTACTCAGTTCATGCTGGACAGCAGCATATACTGCACGTAGACGACATACTTCTTCTAAGGTGGCAATCATAGGAAACATGATATACAATTGTACGCCTGTCTCTACACCCGCTCGCAGGAGTGCACGTAGTTGCTGGCGCAGGAGTTCCTCATGAAGCAGATGTATACGCGCGCCACGCAATCCGAGGGCGGGATTGGCTTCTTGCCATGCGCCAATTAGTGGCTCCAGGGCTGGAAAGGGCTTATCGGCACCGGCATCCAGTGTGCGCGCTATTATGGTTTTTCCCAACGATGTATGGCCGGCAAATGCGCGGTAAAGAGCTACATAGCTTTCGAACTGCTCCTGCTCACCAGGGAACAGCTGGCGTCCCCCAAAAAGGAATTCGGTCCTTAACAGGCCAATGCCCTCAGCGCCAAGTTCAGCAGCAGTGCACGCTCCATCCACATCGCCCACGTTGGCAAAGACCTGTACCCTATACCCATCAGCGGTTGATCCAGGTTGCTTACGCCATTGCGCATCCTGCTGTGTGCGGCGCAGATCGCGAGCTTGTTGCTGCCGGTGCATAACGTCAAGTAGCTCTTGCTGCTGTTGTTCGTCATCCAGGTATAGGTATAACAATCCCTGAGTGCCATCCATAGCTACCTGTTGTCCATCATGCAATCGATCCAGCAGTTGTGGATCTATCCCGGCAACCGCTGGAATCTCCAGGGCACGGGCAATAATAGCCGCGTGAGTGGTAGGGCCCCCAACGACAGTACAGATGCCAAGAATGGTTTTGGGGTCAAGGCTAGCGGTATCCGAGGGGGTAAGATCATGAGCAAAAAGCAGCACCGGGGTACTATCTTCACCAATGCTCGCACTCGCAGCACCTGGGCTTTGAAGATGGCGTACTGCGCGCGCGGCCACATCGCGAATGTCAGTGGCACGTGCAGCTAAAGTCTCGTTTTCTAACGACTCAAGCTCTTGCGCCTGGTGCTCCGCAGCTTGCTGTAGCGCTGCTGCAGCAGATAAATGATACCGGGCAACAAGTTCTGTTGTCTCTGCGAGTATCTCAGGGTCTTGCAGTATAAGCTGCTGGGCTTCGAAGATGCAGGCTTCGCTCTGCCCGACCGTCTGCGCTACGTGCTCGCCCAGCTCGACTAACTCCTCAACGGCGGCAGCGAGAGCTTTCTGCAAGCGCTCCTGCTCGGCCCCTACCTGATCAGAACCGATCTTCGCTGATTCCACTGCGAGGCTTGTTGACTTCACGAGGTGTACAGGGCCGATAGCGACGCCTTGAGAGATTGCCATTACATGCACAAGGCTGCCTGGCAAGGAGTTATCATTCGGCATAAGCAGCTTTACTCCTCCTCGTCAAATTTACGCAGAACAAGTTCAGATAGAATTTTTAAGGCCTCCTCTGCGTCTTCCCCTTCTGCATACAATACAAGCGGGTCACCAAGCGCCGCCCCCAGTTTAAGCACGCCTATTATGCTTTTGGCATTAGCCGTTTTATCACCAAATTTCAACTGAATGCTTGCCTTAAACTGCGCGGCAGCCTGCACAAGAAGTCGAGCAGGACGAGCATGTAAGCCGACTTTATTGAGAATGACGACACTTGTCTCTGCTATTGGCACGTTCGTAGTCCTTTTACTATCTATCGCGTTCATGTACTTTGGGCAACGTGTAGGCGCTTGCTGCTGCCTCAGCTACTTCCTGGAGACTATTACCTATAGAGGCTTCGACAGCGGCGATCACAGCCCCCTCAACCAGTGGCGCGGGACTAATTACAACAGGATGCTGCGATTCTTGTGTGAATGCCTCCACTGCCATCTCGGTCGCCATTACCGCGCTCCCCAGGTCGAGTAGCACAAGTATACCCTCGGGTCCATCTGCCTCGTGTAGCGCATTTACGATCTTATCAACCGAGGTGCCAAGCGCGCCTCCTAAAGCCCCTCCCGCCACAGCGATCGCTACTTTACCCTGGGCCATCTGCTCGGCCAATTCAGCAACGCCCTCGGCCAGCCGAGAACTATGGGAAACGATTACTAAGCCAACGGTCATGGGCATAGTCTCCTTGTAATGTAGAAACCGGCTAAACGGTGTCCAGGAAAATGCTGGAGCCTTCTTTAGTTGACAATCATGGAAAGACACACTGCATGCAGCTTGTATCTCTACCCCAGGGTGTCTGCAAGCGTCTTGAGAATCAACCAACTGGAAGTTGCGCCAGGGTCTTGATGACCGATGCTGCGCTCCCCTAGATAACTGGCACGGCCTTTTGTAGCAAGCAAGGGAATGGTTGATTTCATACCAACCTCAGCGGCATCACTGGCACGCCGCATGATTTGGAGAAGATCCAGGCCTTCTGCCTGCGCTTCTTTTGCCGCTGCCAATGCAGGTGTAAGAGCATCCACCATGGTCTTTTCACCTGGCTGCGCCTTGCCACGCGCCTTGATGCCTTCCAATGCAGCTTCAAGCATACCAATGTAGTCAGCTTCGTATAATTCATGTTTCCCGGAGGTCGCCATACCAGCACGCAGGAAAGCTGTTCCATATAACGGGCCACTCGCACCGCCAACCGTCGAAACCAGGGTAGTCCCTACCGTCTTAAGGATTGAGCCGATATCTGTACCTGCTACTGTTGGCAGCTTATCGATTACGGCTTTAAAGCCACGATCCATATTGATGCCATGATCGGCATCACCAATGGGGGAATCGAGTTGGGTAAGATAAGCGCGATTTTCATGTAAGACTTGCGCCACATTATTCAACCAGCGTACTGTGTCCTCTGTCGTAATTGGCATGGTTTCCTCCACAAAGTCTAGGAACGAACCATGTGTTCGCCCGTAAAATGTTCGTATCTATGTAGCACAATTAAACTCCATGGGGACTGGAGTCCTCTACTCAGCCTAGTCCTATTGTACTACGGATTAACTAAGACGTGGTGGGAGCGTACTCCCGCGCACGATCATACCCACTGAGCGAACACCGACGGGCTAACACAAGGCTCATAATCGACTCACACCAATTTACACACCCCAACGCAGTGCGGGAGTATGTACGGGAGCATCCCAATAGCGGACTAATTCATCATCCAGCCGCAACAGGGTAAAGGAACAACCTGCCATCTCAAGGGAGGTAATGTAGCTACCTATCAGCGAACGGGCAATCGTGACATCCCTACCGCGCAGAATCCTGGCAAGTTCATTAGCCATAATGTATAGCTCGATCAATGGGGTACCGCCCATGCCATTGACAAATGCGAGTACTCGCTCACCTGACTTCAGGCCAAGGTCCTCGATGATAGGATTAGCAAGCATTACTGCAATATCGGAAGCCGGGGCAAGCTTGACACGCCGACGGCCTGGCTCTCCGTGGATACCAATGCCAATCTCCATCTCGTCTTCGCCGAGTTCAAATGTCGGCTTACCTGCCGCAGGAACGACGCAGGATGTAAGCGCCATGCCCATACTGCGCCCGTTCTCGTTCACTTTTCTGGCAAGTGCCGCCACATCCTCTAAGGGAGCGCCCGTGTCAGCAAAGCCACCCACGATCTTCTCCAATAGCACCGTTACACCGACGCCACGTCGTCCGGCAGTATAGAGGCTATCTTGCACAGCAACGTCATCATTCGTCACAACGCTTGCTACCTGGATACCTTCAGCCTGGGCCAACTCGGCTGCCATTTCGAAGTTCAGCACGTCGCCTGTGTAGTTTTTTACAACATGTAGCACACCTGCGCCCCCATTGACAGCTCGCGTTGCAGCAAGCATCTGATCAGGTACTGGAGAGGTAAAGACTTCTCCGGGACAAGCAGCATCGAGCATACCACGACCGACAAAGCCGCCGTGCATTGGCTCATGACCACTACCGCCACCGGAGATCACGCCCACCTTGCCACGTACCGGGGCATCTTTACGTACGACAACCTGGTTCTCGAAATCCACACGGATCAACTCCGGGTGCAGCGCCTCCATACCGGCAAGTTCATCTTTTACCACGTCCTCGACGCGGTTAATGAGCTTCTTCATGCCTGTCTCCTTGTTTGAACTGAGAATAATCTTCGACAATACGCACTACCGCGACTATGGTCTGCCTTCGACAGCCGATTTTTCGACGCCGCCGAGCTCTGGAGTGCCAACTATGGCACGCCCACGTGTAATGAGGTCATAGGTAAGAACACCCAGGACAGCACCTAGCAGAGGGCCTACAAAATAGGCAATGATATGGGTAAAGTCGTATGTGCCACCGAGTATGACTGTAATCAGCGCCGGCCCAAAGGCGCGTGCAGGATTGAGAGCCACATTGGTAATCGGACCAAAGGCAAAAATCTCACCAGCAACCATCAGGCCGATGATCAAACCGGCCCAGCCGGCGGGTGCGCGGCCATCCACTGCCGTTCCCATGATGACTAACAGCAGGAAGAAGGTGCCAATCGTCTCCATGGCGACGGCAACAACCCAGCCACCGCCTGTCCCATAGAGGCTGATCGCGCCACCAAAGTTCGTTGCGCCCAGGCCGGGGCCCTGCGCCGCTGTCGTCCAACCAAAGGCAAGGGCAATTACCAGCGCACCCAGGATTCCACCAATAAATTGCCCAACCCAATACACCACCGCCTCGCTCCAACTAATGCGCCTGGTAACGGCAAATGCGAAAGTAACTGCGGGATTAATGTGACAGCCAGAGATATGACCAATACTGTAGACCATGGCTGCAATTGCGAACGCGAATGCCAGTGCGATCATGCCGAGATCGGCCATCGTAAAGGCTAATGGGGGTTTCGCTCCATTGAGTAGATAAACCGCCGCTGTAATGGAGCCCGCGCCAATCCAGGTGAGGAAGGCGGTTCCTAGCAGTTCAGCTACAAATTTCTGCGTTAAAGTCGGTGTCCTATCCATACCGTAGTAGTCTGCCATGTCTGGCAGACACCCTCCTTTCGAGTAGGTAACTTTCGACACAACAAGTGAGATGCCCTATGAAGGCCTTACAGTCTCCTGAGAATAGATCCCCTGGCAAGACTGTAACCCTTGCGGGGCGTTCGCTGACTTCCCACCTCCTCTCTAAGATCGATTTTCGTGCTCATATTACACATGCTACCTATCAGAATACACAGCAATATTCGTGCCAAAGTTGTGGAGTTAAACCCGAAATGCAGAATGCCTCTCCGTGTAGATGCCCTGGGAAGTAGCTCGAGGCAATTTTAGAGGATTGAAAAAACAGTGAATCCGTCAAGTGCTATAGCAAACGTTAAAGAGCGATCGATAAGAAATGTTGCAGCGATGAAACAATGTGTTTCAAATCGCTGCAATCTTGCAACATGTAACGTTTCACTTCTGAAACGTTGCGTCATCTTTTACCTTTGCCTTCAGCCAGGCCATACTTTACCATCTTCCGCCACATCGTAGTACGACTGATACCGAGTATGGCTGCGGCGCGTGTGACACGACCATTGCTTGCATCCCAGGCCTGCATGATAGCCTGCATTTCGGCATTCATGCTTTGCTCTTTCAATGCTCCGTTTTTATCGATTACATGCGCCAGCTGGTGCTTGCCATGCTGGTTGTAAGCATCTTGCGTTGTTCGATCAATGGTCTGAAGCCTGGATACCTCTACACTCTCCTGGGTTTGTTGCAAATCAATAGGCAGATCATCAACCGTGATCGTGCTCCTTGGCATGAGATAGGTCACGCGCTCCAACATATTCTCTAACTCACGCACATTCCCAGGCCAGTTATACCGTTGCAGAGCCGCCATCGCTTCTGGAGTGATCGTAAACGCGCGACCCTGTGTTCTGCTCTGCCGCTGCAAGAAATGCTGCACAAGCAATGGCAAATCTTCAATACGCGCGCGCAGCGAGGGAATATTGATAGTTAATACATTCAAGCGGTAATACAGGTCGGAGCGGAAGTTGCCCTGCCGCGCCTCTTCCCGCAGATCTTTATGTGTAGCAGCAATGATACGCACATCAGCGGAGATCACGCGCTGGCCACCAATACGCACAATCGTACGTGTCTCGATAGCGCGCAGTAGGGTCGTTTGCAGGTCTAACGGCATATCGCCAATTTCATCAAGAAAGAGTGTGCCTCCATGGGCTTGCTCAAACTTACCGGAACGTCCCTGGCGATCAGCACCGGTAAACGAGCCACCTTCATAGCCAAATAACTCTGTATTAATCAGTTCACGTGGGATTGCGGCACAGTTGATCGCTACAAACGGCCCATCGGCACGTGCACTACTGTTGTGGATGCTCTGTGCAAAAATCTCTTTGCCTGTACCCGTCTCGCCGTGCAGCAGTACAGTGGAGTTGCTATTAGCTGCCAGTCTTGCCAGGCGCAAGGCTTCTTTCAAGGAAGGACTCTCACCGACTACATTGGCAAATGTCAGTCGAGCGCGCGCACCGGTTATACGGTGGACCAATTTCTGCACGCGCTCAATGCTGCGCAGGATCATCACATAACCATCGGCATCAACGGGTTCCGAGATCACAAGGCCAGTCGAGCTGACAATATCCTCCAAACCTGTTTCTGGCCGGTAACTTGTAATTGGTTTCAGTGAACACAGACAGGCGACTCGGCCATGTAACGTGTCAAAGACCATCTCTTCATCGGAGAGCAACTGCTGGCGTGCCACTGCCTGTGCCAGCACTGCAGGCAGTGGCAGCACATCTTGTAAACGCCTACCAGTAACTTTAGAAGGATTCAGGCCGAGCATCGTCCCAGCAGGAGCATTCATCTGCGAAACTACTCCATCATGTCGCAGTAAGAGAATGCCTTCGGGTAGGCTCTGCAGAATTGTTTTTAGTTCAGACAGGCGGTCGTTGGCATTGCTCAACCATACCTGCATCTGCAACTGGTTGCTTACGGCCTGGGCAGCAGCATTGATCATACTTAAGGTATGAGGATGGGAACGTTCGTGACGACCAATCACGCCAAGTACCCCTACGGCCTGTCCCATCAAGTCATGTACTGGTGCAGCCGAGGTATACAATGGATGTAGCGCAGCCCGGTAGTGCATTGCGCCTTCAAGTTGAATGGGAAACGATTCTTGTAAAGCCAAAGCCAGGGCATTCGAGCCTTGTCGCTCTTCGCTCCATGATGCGCCAATGCTTAAGCCGAGGTGTTCAAGCTCCTCTTGTATCTCTCGATCGCCTACCTTATCAACTATACACGCCTCAGCATCGGCAAACACCACAGCACATTCAGATCCTTCTGCGAACTGGTACAGGTCCTCCATCGCCGGACGTACCAGTGAGAGCAGCCTATGGGAGGCCGTGGCAGATATGGAATGAGCATTATTTTCCGGGCCAATTTCACCATAGGGGTCAAGACCTAGCGCTGCACAACGCCGCCACGACAGCATAAGTGCCGGGGGGAGCATTTCCTCCTGCGTTATACCATGTAGCACAAATTGTTTCCAGACCGACCAGTAATCTCGCACAATACTTTGCATAGCCTCAGCCCCCTCATTGGCGTTCATCGCGACCAGTGGAATGATTTTTACTGAAAGGTAGTATAGCACAAGAATTAGTTAGATTACTTTTTATCATTTGCGGCAGCGCTCCCATCTGGGTTATACTATCTTCAATTCAATGAAAACATCTAAGGCAAGTATAGACTGTGGGGAGGAACCATGCATACACCACAAAGAGCAATTATCATAAATAGTCCGCATTCAGGCAGGTCGGCACAACTTTCTGAGGCCATAGCCCATCTACAACAGAGTGGTATCGAGGTTGTAAACACTATCACTATCGCCACCCTGGATAATCTCCCTCCACAGGGAACAACCTGGAAGGAGAGCGGCATCGATGTAGCTGTCGCGGCAGGCGGTGATGGATTGGTGGGCGGCGTGATTACACACATTGCCGCATCCGGCCTTCCCCTCGGAATATTGCCGCTTGGGACCTCCAATGATATTGCCCGCTCCTTGCAGATTCCCCAGGATATCGAGTTGGCGGCTCAGACTATTGCCCGGGGAAAAGAGCAAGAAGTAGATGTTGGTGTAGCCCGGCCTGCGGAGCAAGCGCCCCATCTTGCCGGTAAACACCAGACGGGCCCTGTGCTTGCTCACGTCGGCCTCGAAAAGCACGGATACTTTGCACACGCTTTGACCGTTGGACTGAACGTCCAGTTTGCGCGTATAGCAACCAATGTGGCGACTCGGCAGCGCTACGGGCGAATGGCTTATCCTGTCGCTGCGTTGGAGACGTTGAAATACCAGGGAGCCCTGGATGTTCAACTCGAATTTGAAGGGCTGGCCATGCCGCAGGCTAAAGCATCCACCGATGGTCAACCGGCACTCACACCTGCCACAGCGGATGAACAACCACTATCACATTGTCGTGTGCTCCAGATAGCAGTAATAAACTCTCCCATTTTTGGTGGGCGATGGGAACTTGCCATCCCAGAAGCAAATCTCAGTGATCGCTTGCTCGACATCGTTGTGATAGAGGAGATCGAGCTTGGAAAATTAGGGAGAAGCTTAGCTCGTTTCTTCGAACCAAAGGATTCTGAAGCAATCCCCACTTCAAACAAAGAAGAGCAGCCTTTTCTACATCATCCTGCAGATTTGTCACACATCCCTGGCATACACCATTTACAAGCACGAGGAGTCATGATTACAACGACCGCTGATCCACGGGATGTGACCCTGGATGGTGAGGTACGAGGCCAGACGCCAATGTCCGTTCATGTTGCTGACGAGCGCTTGCTGGTAAAGGTACCAGGTTAGGTAGGCACTTTCCAATCAACCAGAAGCCGATCTATTGTGCCACTGCTTTTCAACTGGGCCGAAAGCGGCAAGACCCCACTTCTACCCCTGGATGAAATCCGTAGCCTGGGCTTCAAACTTGTGCTCTTCCCCGTGAGTCTACTCACAGCGGCCACATATGCTATGTTGGACCTACTAGAAATCCTCAAACGGGGAGAGACTCCTGCTCCTTTCAGGGAGCAAATGGTGACCTTTGCACAATTTACTAACCTGATTGGTCTGCCCGAGATTCAGGAGTTGGAACGCCGCTATGGTGTGAATCAGTAGTTATATTGTACCTGGATGGAGAGGCGCGGGGACTTCCTTCCAGGTGCATTCACAGATCCCAGGAAAGCTATTCAACCTGAACACGAGTATATTTCCAATGGGGTTTGTCGCACTTGTCGCACTTGTCGCACTTGCATCAGTTGTAACACTTGCAACACTTGCAACACTTGTAACACTTGTAACACTTGCAACACTTGTATCATTTGTATCACTTGTATCACTTGTATCACTTGTGTCCGTTGTATCGCTGTGTTATCTCGTGCATATTATCGCCTGTCCAGTATCGCAAAAGATCATCACATGCCTGCGATCCCAGCGATCAACCAATGCTCCTGCAAGGTAAACCCAAATGGCTTGAGTTGTCGCTATGTCTATCCTTATGTGATAATT
>Ga0209647_1000492_pt1 | contig 37108 bp, 34 predicted proteins | sample GraSoi_2013_60cm_FD_185827 | JGI IMG/M metagenome (GOLD analysis project Ga0209647, IMG submission 185827) | Grasslands soil microbial communities from the Angelo Coastal Reserve, California, USA - Sample 9_17_2013_60cm (SPAdes) (version 2) | ecosystem: Environmental > Terrestrial > Soil >... | reverse complement strand
GCTAGTGATGACCTCTAGGGTATGATGGGCCATCACATTCGGATCGGTGCTTTTGCTAGTACCCTTTGGCATGACCACATCATGCCACGGATCGAGAGCCGACGCGAGGGGCTGTGGATTTCAAACTGTAGCACTACCGGCTTCAGAACTTCAAAAAACTGAAGCGACCTTGAAACCTTGAAACTCTGAAATCTTGGTCTTTGCTTTATTGCCGTGGGGCGTAGTATCCGCGGCGGGCGCGGACTTGCAGGTCTTTTTTCAAAGCGGTGATCTGGATCGAGCGGTAGCGTCCGTCGGCATCGAAGTCGGTGGGCTTGTAGGAGACGGCGTACTGGCTGCGGAGTTCGTCTTCAATGGCGGCAAACGAGTGTGTGATGTCTTTCATCTTGAAGGGGAAGAAGGCACGCCCGCCGGTGGCGGAAGCGAGGTCTTCGAGAACTTTGTCACCGCGCAGAATCAATCCGCTATCGTCGGTAGAGATGGCATAGATGAGAACTTCGGCGCGCTGCGCCATTTCAATGGCTTGGGCGCGGGTGTATTGGCTCTGATTATCTTCACCGTCGCTGAGGACGACGATGGCCCTGCGAATGGGATGGTCGGAACGTTCGCGCAGCAGCTTTTCCTTGCACGCTTTGTAAATAGCATCATAGAGCGCGGTGCCACCGCCGTTGCTGAGGTGCTGCACTCCGGCGGAGAGCAGAGGCACTTTGTCGGTGAAATCCTGGGTGAGGTGGCTCTCTTTGTTGAACCCCACGACGAACGCGCGGTCATAGCCGGGACGGATGATGTGCTGCAGAAATCCGGTGGCTGCTTCTTTCTCAAATCCGAAGCGACCCTGCACCGAGCCGCTCACGTCGACGAGCAGACCCAACTCGATGGGCAGGTCGGTCTCGCGGCGGAAGTTAAGGATGGACTGCACCGGTTTGTGGTCGTCGAAAATAGAGAAATCGGTCTGGTTCAAATTGCGGACGAATTTGCCGTGGCGATCGGTGGCGATGAACAGCACGTTGACTTCATCGACGCGCTTGGTGATGGTGAGGATTGGATCGTCTGGCGCGTTGCTGGTTGCGGGAAGAGCAGCGGAGCTGCCAGCGCCCACGGAAGCGGCGACGACGTAGGGATTTGTTTGGGCGTATCCGGAAACAGATAGACCGAAAATCGCGGCGGTCGCGAATATCATGAGTGCAAGTAGGCCCGGGGCCCATCCGAATTTATTATGCTTCGTCATTCTTTCGCCCTGTCCTTATGCCCTATTCGTAAATCCTAATTCGGACGCCTTGTGAACATCGGAACATTCAACTACTTCGATGCACGCCGGGGGCCGAAGATCGGAAGAGGGGCTGTCTTATTGACTGTAGGTCGTTATCAGCAGGAAGTCCAAGTTACAAAAGGAGTACGTAGGCGGTGTCCCTCTAACCATAGGCTGGTCAATGGCTTGGAAGTCCGCGAAAAGCGGACCGGCGACTGGGTTCGAATGGCAACTCAAGGTTGGCCGGCGGGATGTCCGCGGGGTTGCGAGGTGACAGAATTCTCAGGATATTTTTTTCATGATTCGGTGGACTCCGTGCAAAAACTTCTGAACGCCGGATGACGGTCTGGACCTATACTTTTGGATAGAGATGTCAAATCGCCGGGAACCGAATCCGGTGCGGAGTCGCGTATGTATTTTGAACAATTCTACCTCACCTGTCTGGCGCATGCTTCGTACATGATTGGATCCGAGGGCGAGGCGGCGGTGGTTGATCCGCAGCGCGATGTGGACATCTATTTGAAGGCGGCTGGCGAGCAGAATCTTAAAATCCGGCACATCTTCGAAACTCATCTGCACGCCGATTTTGTTTCCGGACACAAAGAGCTTGCGGCGCGTGCTGGCGCGCAGATTTATATCGGAGCACGGGCCAATGCGGAATTCCCGCATGTGCGGCTGACCGACGGCTTTGAAGTGAAGATGGGAGCGGTGCGGATTCGCGCGCTGGAGACGCCGGGCCACACGCCTGAGAGTATCTGTTTGGTGATCACGGATGAAGAAAAATCATTCAAGAGTAATTTGTCCGAAAGAAAAGCAGCGCAGCCCTGTGCGGTGCTGACCGGTGATACGTTGTTCATCGGCGATGTTGGACGGCCGGATCTTTCGAAGACGCACACGTCGCGGGAGCTTGCGGGATTGCTCTATGACAGCCTGCATGAGAAGTTGCTGACGCTGCCCGATGCAGTGATGGTGTATCCCGCGCACGGCGCGGGTTCGCTATGCGGGCGGGCGATGCGGGCGGAGCGCGCGTCCACGATTGGAACGGAGCGCCTTACGAACTATGCGCTGCAGATTGCCAGCCGGGAAGAATTCATCGGGCAGTTGACCGCGAACCTGCCGAGTCGACCTGACTATTTTCTTGAGGATGCCGAGATCAATCGCTCGGGGGCGGCGACTTTGACGGATTTGCCGGCGCTTCCGGCGCTTTCTCCGGCTGAACTACTGGTGCTGTTGCAGCAGAATGCCAATTTCAATGGCAATGGCAGCGTCAGTGTTAATGTGGTTAATGTGCTTGACGTTCGTCCGGGTGACGATTTTGCGGCGGGACACGTGCCGGGGTCGATCTGTATCGCGCTCTCGGGACAATTCGCGTCGTGGGCAGGTGGGATTTTAGGGATCCACTCAAGACCAATTCTGATCGGCGAATCCGACGCGCAGATTGAGGAAGCTCGGATGCGGTTGGCTCGAGTCGGCATTGAAGATTTGCGTGGTTATCTGGCCGGCGGCGTGGAGGCGTGGCGGAAGGCCGGCCTGCCGGTGTTGACGACAGCGCAGATTTCTTCGCAGGAACTGGCTCAGAAACTGCGCGGGGGAAGCTTGTGCGCGGCTGATGTGCTTGACGTCCGTCGCGAAGGCGAATGGCAGGCGGGGCATATCGCGCACGTACAATGCCGGCCGCTCGATACGTTTCCGCAGGCACTGCCCGCAATGGATGGGAGCCGCCCGGTCGCGGTTCACTGCAAGAGCGGATATCGCAGCATCATTGCCTGTAGTTTGCTGGAGCGCGCCGGCCATCGCAATGTGCTCAACGTTGAGGGAGGCTTCGAGGCGTGGCATGCCGCCGCGCTTCCAGAAGTTTCGGAGCTTCTGGCCAAGGCATGATGCGTTTTGGCGTTGTTGCCAGCATTGGCGGATTCGCGGTACTTATGGCGCTACTCTCATTGTCCAATGCCGCGTCCAATGCCGCGCCCGCCCGGATCCCAGCCGCAGCGATTGACACCCTGTTCGCGAAATTCGTCAGCGCGCATGATCCTGGTTGCGCCGTGCTGGTGATCAAGGACGGCAAGCCGGTCTTCCGAAAAGGTTATGGCGTCGCCGATTCGCGAACATTGCGGAAGATCGGCCCGGAAACGAACTTTCGGCTGGCGTCGCTCACCAAGCAATTTGCGGCCATGGCGGTGATGCTGCTGGTTCACGATGGCAAACTGCACTATGAGGACCGCCTCACGGATGTTTTTTCAGACTTTCCGGCTTATGGAAAGGCGATCACGATCCGCCAGTTGCTGAACCATACTTCCGGCTTAACCGATTACGAAGACATCATGGCGAAGCAGTACTCGGGTATTTCCGATGACAAGATCCCGCAGATCCGGGATGCCGGCGTGCTCGAGTTGCTGAAGCGTGAGACGGACACGAAGTTCACGCCCGGGTCGCGCTGGGCTTACAGCAATTCGGGTTATGTGGTGCTGGCGATGGTGGTGGAGAAACGGTCGGGAATGAGCTTTGGCGACTTTCTGCGGCAACGAATCTTCATGCCGTTGCACATGGAGGGCACGGTCGCGCATGAGAAGGGTAAGAACGAAATCACCCGTCGCGCTTACGGGAACACGAAGACACCGGATGGATGGCGCGAGACCGATCAGAGTTCGACTTCGGCTACCCTCGGCGACGGTGGTGTATATACGTCGCTCGACGACCTGGCGAAATGGGATGCGGCGTTAACCGCTCACACGCTGCTCAGCGCGAAAGAAATGGAGCCGGCGTTGACCGCGGCAGTTGCGCCGAACGGAGCTCCTCTGCAGCAAGCGGACGGCAGTCTCGCGCCGCTGTATGGTTTTGGATGGTTTCTCGATCCCTATAAGGGACATCGCCGCTACTCTCATTATGGCGAGACGGTCGGATTTCGGAACGCCATTCAGCGTTTTCCTGATGACCGTCTGGCTGTGATCGTCCTCTCGAATCGCGCCGAGGTCGATGCGCCCGCCCTGGCGGAAAGCGTGGCTGACTTGTACTTCGTGAAGCGTTAACGGGAATCCAGAGCCCGCGTCTCTTAGTCGCTTGTTGCGGCTTGCGCTTTGGCGATGGGTAGTTCGCGGCGCGTGGGAAGTTGGGGCAGGGCCTCCATCAGGCGGCGGGTGTAGGGGTGCTCGGGTGCAGTGAAAATCTGTTCAGTCGGGCCGCACTCGACAATCTGGCCTTCGTGCAGGATGGCGATGCGCTGGCAGATTCCGGCGACGGACGGCAGATCGTGCGAGATGTAGAGGATCGACATGCCGATCTCGCGATTCAGGCGTGCAAACAGTTCCAGGATTTCGGACTGCGTGATTACGTCGAGCGCGCTGGTCGCCTCATCGGCGATCAAGAGAGCGGGGCGGTGCATGATGGCCATGGCGATCAGCACGCGCTGCGCCTGGCCGACGCTGAGTTGATGAGCGTGCTTGCGTAGAAAATCTTCGTTATTGTCATCCTCGCCACTCGGCAGGCTGACGCTTTTCAAGGCGGACTGGATGGCGCGGTCGCAGGCCCCGCTTGTGGCGGCGCCGTCGCTGTGGGCGCGCCAGGCTTCCTTGAGTTGCGTGCGAATTTGGAGCGCGGGATTGAGCGACGCTAGAGGACTCTGGAGGACGAGGCTCAGGGAACGTCCGCGGAGGCTGCGCAATTCCCGTTCTCGCATGGCGAGCAGATCGGCGCCTTCAAAAACAATATTGCCTTCGACGATGGCGCGCTGGCGGCCGAGTAATCCAAGAATGGCCATCGCCAACGTGCTCTTGCCTGAACCGCTTTGGCCGACCAGGCCGACCACTTCGCCGCGCGTGATTTCCAGCGAGACTCCGCGGAGCACTGGAGCTTTGCCGGGATAGCGCACGGTCACCTGCGCGGAGAGCAGGCTTGGTGAGGTGTCGGTCGTGGTCATATAACTCGTTTCATAAATGAATCTCGGCGTGAAGGTCGGCCCCAGGGGCTAAAGCCCCTTTCTTTGTGGCACTCAACGGCGCGGCTGAAGCCGCGTCCCTTCAAAGCCAAAGCAGAACCCGGGTTCCTACGCACCTTGAACAGCCGTCATCGGCTCGCCCGCGTGCTTGCGTTCACGGTGAGGCGCTCGGCATTCCAGAACGTCTGCGGGGAAAGAATTCCGGGATTCGCCCCTCCCACCGCGCTGGAGACGGCGGACAGCGCATTCTGATTGACCAGATAAATAAATGGCGTTTGCTCGGCGACCATTTCCTGCACGCGATCGAAGTTCTCTTTGCGCTTCTTCGGATCGGCGGTGGACGCTTGCGCGCGCATCAGCCGGTCGATCTCGGCTTCCCAGGCGGTTTCCGGAGATTTCTGCTGCGGATTCCAGGCGTGATCTTCAGCCGAGCTGAGCCAGATGTTCATCTGACCGTTCGGATCGAGGTCGACATTGCGGAAGCCGAGCATCGCGGCTTCGTAATTAAATTTTTGTGAAATGCGCTCGATGAGTGAAGGAAAGTCGAGCGTCACCACGTTGACCTTGATGCCGAGCTTCCCGAGATCCTCTTGCACCATGACGGCCATGCGTTCTCGCGGCTTGTTGCCCGCATTGGTGACGATGGAAAACTCGACGGCGTTGCCTCCCTTATCGAACAATGCCCCGTTTTGCAGGTGGAACCCGTCTGTTTGCAGGCGTTTCAGTGCGGCGTCAGGGCGGTACGATTCGGCTTTGAGTTTGCTGTTGAACCAGAATTTGTTGGCAGGCGAAACCGGACCGACGGCGGGTTGGGCGTGACTATTGAAGACCACGCGGCTCAGGTCGTCGCGGTTGATGGCTTGAGAAATCGCGCGCCGGAAGTTGGCGGAGCGGAACCATGCGCGCTTGTATTCTGGAATGGGAGCGCTTGCGACCAGGTTGAACCACATGAAATCGGAATCGAGCGAGGCCCCGGCATCGTGCGCGAGCCCCGGCGAACTGGCGGCCAGGCGGTCGAAATAATCGCTGTCGAGGACGTTAATCAGGTCAAGCTCGCCGCGCTTGAAGCGCAGCATCTCAACGTCGCGATTCGATTGAATGTCGAGCCGGATGGAATCCAGATACGGCAAGCGGTGTCCCTGGGAATCCTTTTTCCAGTAGTTGGGGTTGCGGCGCAGGAGCACGCTCGATCCTGCTTTATATTCGGCAACCAGAAATGGCCCGAGTACCGCCGCCTCTTTTTTGGGAGAATGCGCGGACATGATCGCAACCTGATCGAAAAGACGCTCGAGCCCGGCAAGAGGTGCGGGAAAAATGATGGCGATCTGGTCCGGCGCAATGATTTTGGTGCTGACGGCGCCGCTGCCGGAGCGGAATGCGTCTCCGGTTGAGGAGTGCAGCGCGGGATCCATGAGCCGTTGCATGGTGAAGGCAACGTCCTCGGAGGAGAACGGGCTGCCGTCGGAGAATGTAACGCCGCGGCGGAGTTTAAATGTGATCTGCTTGCCATCTTTCGAAACTTTCCACGACTCGGCCAGTTCGGGTTCGAGGTCTTGCGTTTTGCGGTTGGCGCGCACCAGCACTCCGCCGGTCAGATAGCGGATGGAAAGCGAAGAATCGTCGTCGACCAGCAGCGGATCGAAGGTCTTCGGCTCTGAGCGCAGACAGAAGCGCAGCTCGCCTCCACTTTGCGAGAATGCCGCGGTAGATGTAAGAGCAAAACAAACAAGAGCGAAGCAGAAAAGAAGTCGCAAATATGCGCGGCGGCCGGTCGTAATCATGTTCATGCGGTCACCTCCTCATTAGACAAGAGCAACTGGAACGACGTCAGGACAACAATCAGCAGCAACAACGGCACCAGCCGCCACGGTTCTTCGCGGAACGAAATCAAGCCTTCCAGTTCGCGCAGAAGACTTCCCCAGGAAGGCAGTGGCTCGGCAACGCCCAAGCCAAGGATGCCCAGATTCGCCTCGCTCAGGATAAAAACTGGAATCGAAATCCAGAACTGCGCATACAGGACCGGCTTCAGGTTGGGCAGGACATGAACGAGGAAGAGCCGCGGACCGTGCAAGCCCGAAGCCCGAGCCTGCAACACAAAATCGGAGTTGCGCAAGGCATCGGCGCTGGTCGAGAGCACGCGTGCCGAAGCAGCCCAGCCGAGCAGACCGAGGATGAGAAACGTAATCAGAACCGAGACCAGCGGAGAGACGTTCAACGGGAGGAGTGCGCGAACCGTGATCAGCAGGAAAAGCCAGGGCAGAGAAAGAAACAGGTCAGTGAAGCCCCGGGCCAGTCGCAGCCAGATTCCGCCCAAGTATCCTGCCAACCCGCCGACCAGCGCGGCCAAGACGGTGGAAACCAGCGCGGCGGCTGGCGCGAGCAGAAGTGAGATGCGCGTGCCGTAAAGAACGCGCGCGAAGCGATCGCGGCCAACTTCATCGGTGCCGAGCAGATGCTGATGGGAAGGCGGCGCGCTGGGTGCTTCGCGAAATTGTTTGGCATATCCGGCGGGCGCCAGCCAACTCGCGCCCAGCGAAACGGCGCACATGGCGACCACCACGACACACGCCAGCTTGCGGGCGGCGTTCATAGGGCGTTTACGATTGCCGAGCTTCGGTCGGCGGACGGACGAATGCGTCCGTCGCTACGCGAACTGTTCAGCATGTAAATCATTACATCGGCCCCTGAGTTTGCCAGCAAGGTTACAAGCGTAACCAGCAAGGTCAGGTTCACGAGCAGGGGAAGGTCTCTGGAAAGCGCGGCCTGCCAGGCGAGTTGACCGATGCCGGGCAATCCGCACAAGGCTTCGACGGGAATGCTTGCTCCCAAAGCGATGCTGACGGTGATGCCGGCGAGCGCGATCATCTGCGGCCCGGCGACTGGAAGCACATGCCACGCCAGGATGCGAAGTTCGCCGAGTCCCCGGGCGCGTGCGGCGGTGATGTGCGGCAAGGTGTAAGCCTTGGCAAGCAGGTTCCGCGAATAGCGGTAGATCTTGGGGAACACGATCAGAGCGATAGCGAGATATCCGGGAGCGTTGAGAATTACGGAAAGCAGGGCCAGCACCGCTGCCGGAATGCAGAGGAAAGCGCCGCTGACGCTGGTACCCAGAATTTCATAAGCTGGACGGCGCCAAAGGCAGGCGGTGAAGGCGAGAGTCGAGGCCAGCAGCCATGCCAGCAAAAGGCCAATGCCAGCGACACGCACGGTGACGGGCCAGCGCTCACGCAGGAGACTTTGTACAGGCTGGCCGAGAGCATGAGAGGTGCCGAGATTGCCGTGAATCGCGTCGCGGAGGTAGCTGGCATAAAAGCTGAGAATGTTGTGTTCACCAGCGCGCGACTGGCGCAAGGCGCGCACACTTTCCGCGTTCAGGCCGGGGTCGAGTTCGCGCTCGTCGGCATCGAAACCGGGAGCCATGCGCACCAGCGTGGCCGAAAGCAGTCCGCCAAGAAGGACGAGCGCGGCGATCGCTCCAAGTTTTTGTGCGAGGTGCCGTACGATTGTCCAGGGCGACGCTCTCAGCGATATTTTTGGCGACGACATGGGAGCGTCCTAGTTCACCGTGGTGCCGCGCGCGCGCGAGGACGGATTGTTTCCGTCGCGAGCAGGTTCGGAATGGTGAACCTGCTTCATGGAATACATGCGGCGGTCGGCTTCGGCGAGCAGGCGCTCGACGTCGAAACTATCCTGCGGACAGAATGCCGTGCCCACGCTCAGGGCCACCAGGTTGCGTCCGGCAATCTTTCTGCCCGCTTCGACGGCCAGTTGATTCAGACGGCTGGACTTTTCACTGGCCGCTTCCGGGCTCATCCCAGGAGCGACGATCACGAATTCATCTCCGCCCATGCGGGCAACATAATCGTAGCCGCGGCAGGATTCCTTCAGATGGCCGGCAAAATCCTTCAGCAGGTTATCGCCTTCGAGATGGCCATAGAGATCATTGATCTGCTTGAAGTTGTCGAGGTCGCAAACCATCACCGCGAGTGACGTACCCGTGCGGCGGCAGCGTGCCAATTCGCGCGATAGATGAACGAACAACGAGCGGGCATTGGGCAATCCAGTCAGGTAGTCGGTGGTTGCCGAGTCCTCGGCCTGCTGATACTTAAGCGCGTTTTCGACCGAGAGCGCGATTTTCGAGCTGACGGCGAGCAGGATGCGCAGATGATCGGCCGTGAAAGCATCGCGATCGGCACCGTACATGGCCAGCACGCCGACCATGCCATTGAGTCCTTCAAGCGGCACGGCGAGAATCGAACGCAGAGTGGTGAATTTCGTGGGATCGCTCACATATCCGGCTTCGGCCTCGGGATTGCCATTGACGATCGGCTTGCGCTTTTCGGCGACCCAGCCGCACAGCCCTTCTCCAAGACCGATATTCAGCAACGAGAGCTGCCGGAAGTTATCGCCGCTCACCAGTTCGGGCAGCAGTCGGCCGTCCTTCAAAAGAAACACGGCCATTGAATCGTAAGGAATCATTTTGCGCAGCCGCATGGAAAGCACGGAGAGCGTTTCCCCGAGGCTCAGCGAGTTGCCGAGATCCTGGCTGAGCTCGAACATGGTCTGCGCTTCCTGTCGGGCGGAGGCAATCGAGGAGAGAAAGTCCGCCTCGTTCGCCGTGCCGGGAACTGACGCGGACTGCTGCAATCCCGGCGCCGGTTCCACGCCTGCCTCTGAGCGAACGTCGGTCGATGCCGATGTCGATAGAGTTGCCTCCTGGGAGGGCATCGAATTCGATTGCACCAACATCTCCAGCTCCAGATAACGGCGTTTCAGGAGTTCGACAATCCGGGGCTCAAAGGCCGAACCCGACATGGAGGCAACCTTCTCCATGGCGGCATCGAGCGACACCGCATTTTGGTACTGGCGATGCGACGACATTGCGTCCAGGCAATCGACGACCGCGAGCACCCGCGCCCCCATCGGAATCTGCTCCCCTTTTAGTCCGTCGGGATAGCCCGTTCCGTCCCAGCGCTCATGGTGCGAGCGCACGATAGGCGCCACAGGATAGGGAAACGCGACGCGCTCCAGAATTTCGGCGCCGACCAGTGTGTGGATTTTCATTTTCTCGAATTCTTCCGGGGTCAGGTGGCCGGGCTTGTTGATGATGTGTTCGGGAATTGCCAGCTTGCCGATATCGTGCAGCAGCGCGGCCGCGCGCAGGGCTTCAACTTCGCCTTCGGGGAAACCCAGTTCCTTCGCGATCTCTACTGCGAATACGCGTACCCGCTGCAGGTGTTTGTGCGAGGTATGGTCCTTCGCCTCAATGGCAAGCGCAAGCGACTCAATGGTGCGCAAATGCAGCAAGGCAGCTTCTTCGGCGTTGCCTTTTTCAATCTCGACCTGCCTTTTTTCGTCCGCCAGCTTGGCAAGGTAGAGATGATACGAGCGATAGATCCAATAGACGAGCGGCAGCACCAGAAGCGAGGTCTGCCATCCCACCTGTTTGCTGACGAACCCCACCGCAAAAACCACCGCCGCGCCAACCATGTAGAAGGGGAACGACCAGAAGTGGCAGTCCGCCCAGACCTTGTGCGCCGGCTTGCCTTCGGTTAGCGAGATGACCACTGCAATCGGAACTGTGTTTGCCACGAAAAAAATCAGGGCAGTGATAACCAGCAGCGGCAGCGTGCCTGCGCCGAGCACGCTTTGCAAACTGTGATAGGCGAAGTACGATACTGCGATTGCGTTCGCCATCATGCCGAAGACGTTGAATAGGATCTTGGCGGGAACCAGTTTCTGCCGCGTCCCGAAAAGGCATTGTGCCAGGGTCGCGGTGCAGCCGAGGACCAGCGTCTCGGGCAGGTTCAGTTCGAGCACGCTTAGCAAAATGAACAGGAAGTTGACCGACATGGTGCCGTCGATGCCGGGCAGTTGAACTTTAAGACTTGAAGCAAGAACCGCGACCAGCAAGTAGCAGACAAAGCGGGTCAGGTCGACACTCTGCCAGTGCCACAGGGCGTGCGCCAGCGCCCACATGCCGAGCGCTGCCGTGGCTCCGATAAACAGTCTTGCCCGAATGGACATAGGCTGACCCAAAACTTCTGCCTACAACGCGTGCAACTGCACATCCACGCCGCCGAGTTTGGTTACCTCTGCCAAGACATTGAGTCCGCGACAGTTATGCTTGGCAATCCAGAGTGTGTTCGGTTACCTGATCAATGCTTGTTTATGGGGGTCCCAAAAGTGGCTCTGGAGTGGCCACTTTTTGGCCCGTCAAATCCGCTTCCGTCGCCGCGGAAAATCTGGTGCTCCCGTTGTATCGGATGGTAGTTCAGCATGTGGAGAATCAGATACTTACTGAGGTAACTGGAGATGTGGACCGGGAGCCGAATCCACGCGCTACGAAAAGTCCGAGGCTGGCAGGACCCGGAAGCAAGACTGAGAGATAGTTACTTCGGTGTGACGGTCGGCGTTGAACAATCCCACGAAGTGATCGGGGTTGTGGCAGCATCGTTGTGGCAGCATCATGGAGAAGGACGCGTATTTGCAATTGTCTGAGGCCGATAGCTGACGTTAGTGGATCCGGCAGTCGCAGCGCAAAGTGACACTCCCCTTTTAGCCAACGACAAAGAACAGAAATGTCAATTTCATCGAAGACTCCGACAAGGGAGAGAGCGTCGAAATCCGCAACTGGGAGCCGACCTGGCCAGAGCTCTACGAGGGCTGGCGAGGTCATGCTTTTGCCTGGCATTCTGGACCAGCTGCAGGACGCAGTCTTCACCACGGACCTTCAAGGAATCATCACCAGTTGCAACCAGGCCGTAGATCGATACGGCTTTGCGCCAAAGGAGCTGCTCGGCCGAAATATCGCCGACCTCTACGAGGATCAATGTGGTGCTGAACAGAAGACATTTCTGGCAAGCGGGGCGATTGCATCGGTTCTCGACGAAGGACGATTCGAGGGCGAAGTCCGCTGCCGCACTAAGTCCGGACACGGCGTCAATGTTCATCTGTGTTTGACGCTGCTGCGCGATTCGAACGCGGCTCCTGCCGGCATGCTGGGATTCTCGATTGAGAGGGCAGGCGTGAGGACGAGCGAAATCACTTCGCCGAACGCCGCCGCAGTTGCAACCGCTGCGATACCGCTGGCGCGGCGTGACATTGGCGGCACACAATTTCTGATTGCCAGCCCGATGATGCACAAGTTCATGGGCATGGTGGAACGCGTGGCCGGGCACACCGAGACGGTGCTCGTAACTGGTGAAACCGGAACGGGCAAGGAATTAGTTGCGCGCACGATCCATGAATCCTCTCATCGGCACAAGAGTGCATTGGTAGATATCAATTGCGCCGCCCTGCCCGAGCATCTGGTAGAGAGCGAACTGTTTGGCTATGAGAAAGGCGCATTCAGTGGCGCGGATTCCTCGAAGCCTGGCTTGTTTGAACTGGCCGACAAGAGCACGATTTTTCTCGATGAAATTGGCGAACTGCAGCCGCAAATCCAGGTGAAATTGCTACGGGTTCTGGACGGCGCTCCGTATTTCCGTTTGGGGGGGCATCGGAAAATCACTGTCGACGTGCGCGTGGTGGCCGCCACCAATCAGGATCTTGAGCTGGCGGTGAAAGAAGGGCGTTTCCGGAAGGATCTTTTTCACCGCCTGAGCCAGTTCCAGCTGCGCGTTCCGCCATTGCGCGAGCGTCCCGAAGATATTGCCGCGCTGGCGCGTCACTTTCTGTCGCTGAAAGCGGCGGATAAAGTTTTCGCTGCAGACGCATTGGTTGCGATGCAGGCACATCCGTGGCCCGGGAACATACGTGAACTGCGGAACCTGGTCGCAAAACTCGCGATGTCCACGGAGGACCGGCAGATCACAGGCGCTAAAGTTATTGCCGAGTTGAGTGGCGAAACGATGTGCGGGCCCGCTGGCGCAAGTCACGCCAGCGGCGCGGTGCCGCTCGGCAACCTCGAAAACATGGAAGAGCAGATGATCATTCGGGCGCTCGAGCAAACCGGCGGGCATCGCGCCCAGGCCGCCGAGCAGCTCGGAATATCCCGCCGCACGCTTAGCCGCAAACTGCGGGAGTACGAGATTGACACGCGTGCCGGCGCAGCCGCGGCAAAGCTTGGGATCATCAGCGAGGATCAACAGAAGTTTTTCCGTTCCAAAGTCAATATTTCTGTAACCCTGAAAAATGCGCATGGCAAGGAATTGCAGGTGCAGGCGGTGAACCTGAGCACCGGAGGCATGGGGCTCGATGTGGTGAGCGATCCGACTGGCTTTGCCGGGTTAGTCGACGTCAGTTTCCTGTTGCCAGACAGCGACATCGAAATCCAGGCGAAGGGCCGGCTGGTATGGACCGAGGCCGGAGGAAGAGCGGGCCTGCGATTTGTCGTGATTGAACCCGCTCTGTTCGAGCAATTGCAACACTGGACCAACCGGAAAATGAAAGATGAAGGGTGGGAGGTTCTGTCGTGAGTGGCGCGGACGATACACGAGAGAAGGTGCGCCAACGTGCACACCCTTCGGTAATCTGTCCGTAATACGTCCTTTCGTGACATTCTCGTCTTGCCGATTTAGGCCTATCGACCGCGACCGCTGGGACAGCTTCCGCTGCGGTGCGGATCTCAAGTGAGGTTCATTTCATGTTGCAGTCTCCGGAACCGAAGTACTCTCCAAACGCAGCCCCCGCCAACAGTTACACTCCGGTCAAGCCGGCCACCTCACCCATGGATCAGGCCAACATCGGACGCTCGCTCGTCATCAAGGGTGAAGTCTCGGGTGCGGAATCGCTTTTCATCGACGGACGTGTCGAAGGCACCATCAGCTTCCCCGAAAATCGCGTCACCATCGGCCGCAACGGAAACGTTACGGCGAATATCACCGCCAAAGAAGTTGTCATCATGGGCAAAGTGAAGGGCAACGTTGAGTGCGAGGACCGGCTGGACATCCGCAGCGAAGGCTTGCTGGCGGGCGACGTGATCACGCACCGCATCAGCGTCGAGGAAGGCGCGATCCTCAAGGGCGGCGTCGAAGTGCGCAACGCCGAAAAGAAAGATCAGAAAACGCAGGCGCAGAATCAAGCTCAGAACAAGCAGGAAGCACCCAAGGCGATGGCGGCGACCGCAGGCAACGCGTAAGTTTACGAAGTCTGAATTCGAGGTTGGAATTCAAGAACAGCGATGGAGCGCCGGGCGTCTCGCCCGTCCACCACAATGGTGGCCGGGCGACGACGCCCGGCGCTCCATCGTTTTCTTTTTACTTCTTCGGCTTGAAGTCGAGCGACGCCGAGTTCATGCAGTAGCGCAGCCCGGTCGGCCCGGGACCATCCGGAAACACGTGGCCCAGATGCGCATCGCAGCGGGCACAGCGCGCCTCGGTGCGAGCCATGCCATAACTGGTGTCGGTGTGTTCGCTGATGTTCTCGCGGTCGGCTGCGGCAAAGAAGCTTGGCCATCCGGTTCCCGAATCAAATTTTGTTTCCGAGCCAAAAAGCAATGCGCCACAGCAGACGCAGTGGTACGTCCCATCGTCGTGTTTGTTCCAGTACTGGCCGGTGAAAGCGCGCTCGGTGCCGTTGCCGCGGGCCACCTGATATTGCTCTGGGGTGAGCTGCTGCTTCCACTCGGCTTCGGTCTTGGTGATTTTGTCATTCTCACTGAGTTTTTCAGTCATGTGGTGTCTCCACAAATAAGATGTAGGAGGGGCGGGAAAGTTGCAAACCGCCGCGCGGGTGGGGCCGACAACCGGCTTTCGTCGCAAGATCCGCTAGCTCCGCAATGGACGTCCAATTTCCCATAAGCCGACTTCTGGACCGAACAATTCCCGGTCTGCTCGGCATCCATTTCTCAATGAGTGTGATCGCCTGATTTCAAGAGTTATCGAGATATATAGGTACGCAGCCACAACCATCAATCTTGTCATTGCTTCCGCAAGATCTTGAACGAATCCATTACACGCTTTACGGTCTTGGCTTCCCTGTCTTCCTTTGCAGTCGCGATGGCAGTAATCATGTAAATGCGCTTTCCCGCAACGATAATGCGTGAGTCGAACAGGCTGTTCCCACGCGCACTTGCTTGCGTATCGAGCGCAGGATAGCCTTCAACCTCGATTCGCTTTTCCGTGAGCAATGTGCCTTGAACTTTGCGAAGACTTCCGTCGCGTGCGGCTCCCAGCACTTCATTTGGCGACTTCCCGACGATACTTTCCTGGTCGAAGTAGAAACATGAATAGGCAGTGTGGGTTGTAGGGTTAGCCGTTATGAAATCAATCGTCGTCGTGCCGCCACTCCCAAAAGGAACTTGGGTTGGCACGACACTAGGTTTGTCAGGGAACTGGACGGAGAATGAGCCATCCGGTGCGGTGTATGTCCGCCAATGGTAGGGCAGGAACTGTTCGTAATTCGCCACAAAATGGGAAATTATTACCGAGAGTACAACCAGAGCGATCCAACCGAGAGTAAAGGGCGATCTCTTCGGGGAAGTGATGGTTGGGTCTGCCATAGTCCAGAACTGTATTTTGATCCCACGGGCGGGTCAACAGACAATCCAGTAAACGGTTTGGTTGTTGTCGTAATATCCCGATTTCACTCATCGACCCGGAACAGGGCTCGCCGAGGTTCGCAAAACCTCCATCGTGAGTTTGATTCTCACCCGCGCCTCCAGTTCCCGCATTGTGGATTGTCTAGCGCAGATGTACTATGTTTCGTTCTTAGCGCCATATCTGTATCGCCGTAAGCGATGCACTCGCTTGAAAATCGAGTGACCTTGCCGTTCAGGAGCGTTTTCCAATGCCTCATAGCAAAGCACGCTGCCAACCATCGCTTGATCTGCTTGCTCTATTCATTTTTGGTCTTGTTGTTTTCTCCGCAGTTGCGGCCGCAAAAGAAGACAAGACATACCCAGAATCGGGTAAGGTCATCGGAATCGGGCAGAATGAACATACGAAAACACACCCCACGACGGGCAATAATATGGGCGGGGGCGGCTATTCGGTGTACAGCCACACGTACAAGATCGAAACGGACACAAGAATCTACGAGATGGATTGTGGCAAGACGCCGATGTTCCTTGGCAGCACGGGAAAGGAATGCGGAGGGGATAAACCACTGCAAATCGGCGATGTGATTCATTTCCGGGTTGAGAAGGGATCAGCTCATATACAGTTGTCCGATGGCTCCGAGCAAAAACTGCGCATCCTGAACGAAGAGGCGAAACCGAACGCCAAACCGGCAGAGGCGAAAGCGTCCGACCCAAAACAATAGCTGCAATCGCAGGGACGTTCCAAAAGATATTGGCGACAAACTTTGGCATCGTTCTCAAGCGCAAACACCTTAAGCTAACGCTTGTGGGGCGTAGCCCCATTTTCAAACAGTTTCTGGAACGGAGCACAGCCGTCGTCAATAGGCCTAGTGCGCGTGCGGCTGATTGGCGCCCAGCAGCAGCCCGATCCCGGCGCGGTTCCGCAGCTCCGACAGCAATGCAGTGGCGGCGTTCAGGTAGGTAACGTTGGGATCTGACGTATCGGCCCAGACTGCTTCATAGACAATCTTTGCCGCTTCTTTTGCGTCCATGTGAAGAGCAGCTTCCAATCGGTCGGCCTGCTGGCGGGCCTCGCCGTAGCAACTATGGCACACTGCGGCCGGTTCGGTGGCTCCGCTGTGCTGGTGCTCGAGAACGCACCGGAACGTGGCTGCGGCGTTGATCTGAGTGTGGGAAGCGAAGGCCTGTGACTTGAGCTCTTTCAGGAAACGCTCGCGGTCGTCGTCGATTTGTCCGCCGGTTGCGGGTTGCGGCACCGCGGAAGCCATGGAGTGCGCGACAGGTTCGGTGGGCGAGACCCGATCCGGCGACTTGCAGATCGGACAGGCCTGCATGTCGGCGGGATAGTAGGCGTGGCAGCGCGAACAGGGCATGCCGTAGCCGATGGCTCTTTTTTCCGAGGGGACACCGGGCGCGGACCCCGACGGCGCGCGCCGCTCTGGAGCGGACAGTGCAGCAGGGTTGACGGTCTTCTCCCGGGCTTGCTTGGCAGCGGTAGTTTCCATATCGAATCTTCGCCCCGGCGGCTCCACGAGCGCCGCGTTTTCTTCCTATATTTTAGGTTTGGCGATGGCGGAAAGGCGATGCACGTGAGTGCATACAACAGGTATGTCCTATGGTTCGGGGTGGTGGCACTAGTTATTTCGGCGTTGTGATCAGCCGGACGACTTCCTGCATGCGAGCCCGGTAAAGGTTCTGGCTGGGATCCATGCGGGACGCGATCTCGAGTTCTCCGAGAGCCTCTTCGTATTGGTTAACGGCCATCAGGCAGGCCGCCAGGGAATAGTGATTCTGGGCGCTGGGCTCGATCCGGAGGGCTACGCGAAATTCCTTTTCAGCCTCCGCCAGTTGCTGGGTATTCACGAGCGCAGTGCCGAGGTAGTGGTGGGCCAGACCGGATTCGGGATTGAGCGTAACGGCCTTGCGGAGGACGTCCAGGGCTTCCTGGTCCTTTCCCGTTAGCAGGAGGGCCTGCCCCAGAACGCGGTGTTCGGCAGCTCCGGCGGGATTGGCGGCGATAGCGGCCCGTAACTCGCGAATGGCCGATGGGTAGTCCCGCTTCGACATGTAGGCGCGGGCCAGGCAGTTGTGACCGCCTTCCCATTCCGGACTCTGACGGTAGAGATCGGTAAATTCCGCGATTGCGCTATCAAAGTCTTCCTTGTCGCAAAGAGTATTTCCCAGGTTGTTGCGGACGCTGGCTTCTTCGGGTTTGAGGCGTTTGGCGGAGCGGTATTCCACTATCGCTTCGTCCAGCTTGCCCTGGTCATGGAGCACGACGCCCAGATTGCTGTGTGCTTCCCAGAAGTCGGGGCGCAGGCTGAGGGCGTGGCGATAGGCGATGCTGGCACGGCGCAAGTTTCCCTGATCGCGGGAGGTGATTCCCATGTCGAAGTAGACGTCGGCATTCGCGAGGGAGCCGGCAGGTTCGCGCGTGAGCGCTTCGTCGAAGGCGTGCAAGGCGGCATCGTAGTGGCCTCCCGAGTAGAGTGCCAGTCCGAGGTAGCGATAGCCCTCGGCGTTGGCCGGATCCATGCTGAGGGCGGTGCGCGCTTCAGCGAGTGCTTCGTCGGAATCGTCGGTCCGGTAAAACAGATAGGAAAGCTGGCTGTGGGTTTCGGGGAAACCGGGCATCAGGCGTGACGATTCCGTGAATGCGTCGAGCGCTTCGTCGAACCGGTCTTGCCGGCGCAGAATGGTTCCGAGGACAAAGTGCAGCAAGGCGGCATTCGGCAAAGCACCGACGGCATCGTCGCGAAGCTGGCTGCGAATCTTGTCTTCGGCGCCGTCGAAGTTCCTGTCGTGAACCAGAGCGGCAATCTGTGCCGCCGGACTGGAGCAGGAGCATGCGGCGGCGGCTGGCTTTCGGTCGCGATTCTGGTCCGATTTCTGATCCGAGCTCTGGCGCTTGAGGTTCTGAATCAAGCCCGGGTCAGCCCCGGCCTTTTGCAGAGCGCGGGCGCATTGCGTGGTGGCGTGGCAGGAAGAGCTTAAGGCGGAAGAGCTCACTAATTCAGTCGGCAATCTATCCCCTGTTTGGATCAGCCGCTGGATCCGCGCGCTCGAAATCCCTCCCGCCAGCCACAGGAAAATGGTGTCGGAAGCGGGTATGGACGGAACTTGTTCAGCCTGCAAAGAGCTTGCCACCAGAAGAAGCAAAAGCGATTTCAGAACCCAGCGTTTCACGAAGCCCTCCAGCGGCTTTGCGGTTTTGACGCGCGAGAATTGCCCTACGGTCAAAATAGACCGCCCGCAGGATCGACGATAGGTCACCGAAGTAATTTGGAGGGACATGGTCCAGCTCGGTAACAGCGACGCGGCGGGAATCGCCGAGACTGCGGGGGATCGGTTGGGTTACACTACAAAGTGGTTGTGCTACCGGTGTTTCCGGTCGGCATGTCCGGTTCGGAGGCTTTATGTTTGAAGGTTTGTTTCAACCGATGCACCTGCTGGTGATCTTCGCCATCGCGCTGCTGGTGTTCGGCCCCAAGAAACTGCCCGAGTTGGGCAAGGGTCTGGGCGAGGGTATTCGGGCGCTGAAAAATGGCATGAAGGATCACGATGCCAAGCCTGAAATCAAGGCTGAAGCCAAGCCCGTGGTAACGCCAGAGAGCAACCCCGAAAACAAAGCCTGATTCCGCGGCGACAGCCTGTTGCCCGCGTACCGGCACTAGTCCGGCATAATTTCAGCATCCCAACTGAATCAATTGCGGCACAGAAGAGTGCCGTAAGCCCCTTCCTGCCTGTGGAGCTCCATTGTGTCGGCAACCTTGCAGCAGAAATTCCAATCTATTTGTTCAATCAGTCAGGAGGCCTCTGGTGCACAAGAAATTTGTGGCAAGTCTTCTTCTTGCATTGACGATTCCGGCGCTGGCCGACCAGGTCGTCCTGAAGAACGGCGACCGGTTGACCGGCTCGATCGCGAAGTCTGACGGCAAGGCACTCGTGATCAAGACCGACTACGCCGGCGACGTAACCGTGAAATTCGACGCGATCCAAAGCATAACGTCCACCGGCGATTTGAACGTCAGTCTGGCTGGCAAGACGGTGGTCGGTCCAGTGACCACGAGCGGCGACGATGTAGTCGTCGCAACCCGGACCGCAGGCCCAGTCGAGGCGCCGAAGGCTTCCGTCACTATGCTACGCAGTCCGGCCGAGCAGGCGGCTTATGAGAAAAGCCTGCACCCGGGGCTCCTCGAAGGCTGGGACGGTGGTCTGAATCTGGGCTTTGCCCTGACCCGCGGTAATAGCGAGACCAAGAATCTGAACATCGCTTTCAATGCCGTGCGCAAGGGATTCCACGACAAGCTGACCCTTTACACGAACTCCATTTACGCCGCCAACGACCTGCCAACGGCGTCGCCCCACACCACCGCGAACGCGATCGGCGGCGGTGCACGCTACGACCACGATTTCTCACCGCGTGTGTTCTGGTTTGTGAATGGCGATTTCTATCACGACGCGTTGCAGCACCTCGACCTGCGATCCACAGGAGGTGGCGGTCTCGGCTGGCATGCGATCAAGCATGATGCCACTACCCTTGATCTGCTGGCGGGCGCAAACTACACGCACGAAGGCTATGCGGCCTTCGTTCTTCCACCGATTCCGCCCGGTACGCCGGTTGCGGCTGTGACGCATAGCCTGGCGGGCTTGACCCTGGGCGATGCCTTCATGCATAAGGTCGGAAAGGGCACGGTCATCACGCAGACCTTGTTCTTCTATCCCGACCTCAGTGAGACAGGACAATACCGTGGCACCTTCAATTTCAGCACGGTCACCAAACTGAACAAGTGGCTGGGCTGGCAGAATTCATTCGCGGATATCTATGTCAGCAATCCGCCAAGTGGAACAAAAAAGAATGACCTGCAGCTGGCGACAGGCCTGAATGTTTCTTTCACGCACTAGCAGCTTTGCTCGTGGAGCGCCGGGCGTCCCCGCCCGGCCACCACTGTGCTGGACGGGCGAGACGCCCGTCGCTCCATCAGCGGTTCTCCTTCGCGCTTTGTTATCCTAGCGGCGTGCCGCGCGCCTTCCTGATCGATACCGACACCGCCTCCGATGACGCCGTCGCGCTCATCATGGCGTTGCGCGCGCCCGACGTTCGCGTGGTGGCAATCACCACCGTCGCCGGAAATGTCCCCGTTCTGCAGTCGACCCGCAATGCTCTCTATACAGTCGAACTCTGCGGCGCAAACGTCCCAGTCTACACCGGCGCCGATAAACCGCTCCTGCGCACCTATCAGAATGCGACCTGGTTTCACGGCCGCGACGGCCTCGGAGATCACAACTATCCCGCTCCCAGTCAATCTGCGGCAAGTGGACACGCGGTCGGCGCCATCATCGAAGCAGTCGAAGCGAATCCCGGAATCGTCATCGTCACGCTGGCGCCGCTCACCAATGTCGCGCTGGCCCTCGCGAAAAAGCCGGACATCGCCGCGAAAGTTGGACGCTGCGTAATCATGGGAGGCGCACCGTGCTGTGAAGGCAACGTGACGCCCGCCGCCGAGTACAACATCTGGGTCGATCCCGAGGCCGCCCGCATCGTTATGCGCAGCGGGTTGCCCGTCGAACTTGTGGGCTGGCATCTTTCCCGCGGAGACGCCGTCGTTCGCGAGGACGACATCGCCCGCATTCTCGGATTCAACAATCCGCTCGCGAAGTTTGCCATCGAGTGCAACAGTGACGCCCGCAAAGCCTACAAAGTGCAAACTGGCGAAGACGGTATTTCGCTGCCGGACCCGGTGGCCATGTCGATCGCGCTTGATGCGGGTATCGGGACGGATTGGAGCGAGCATTACATCGACGTCGAGACCCAGAGCGAATTGACGCGAGGCATGACCGTGGTCGATCGCCTGAACGTGGCCGCCGATGACCGGAATCGGCCGGTGTGGGCGCCAGTCCTCGAGAACAAATGCAAAGCCAAAGTCTGCTGGACCCTGGATAATCAGTGCTGGAAAGAAGCGCTGTTCTCGGCGTTGCGGTAGCGTTTTCCCTGTGTCCCCTGTCCCCCTGTGACCTCTGTGGTGAATGAATTTAGCCGGCCGCGATTGGGTGCGTGAGGTCTGGTAATATTTAGCCTCTCTCGGAGGTACTCCATGTCCCGAAACGTGCGCTGTGGTCTGATTCAGGCAAGCAATGCGGTCGGCACTAACCGCCCTCTGCCAGAGATCAAGCAAGCCATGATCGACAAGCACCTGAAGCTGATCGAGCAGGCCGCGAAAAAGAAAGTCAAAATACTCTGCCTCCAGGAACTCTTTTACGGTCCTTATTTCTGCGCCGAGCAGAACATTCGCTGGTATGACCTTACCGAGCGCGTTCCCGACGGGCCAACGACCAAGTTAATGCAGAAGATCGCCGCCAAACACAGCATGGTGATCGTGGTTCCGGTGTATGAGGAGCAGATGCCGGGCTTGTACTTCAATACCGCCGCGGTCATTGATGCCGACGGTACGTATCTGGGCAAGTACCGCAAGCACCACATCCCGCACGTGCATCCCGGATTCTGGGAAAAATTCTATTTCACCCCCGGAGACCAGGGCTATCCCGTATTCGAAACGAAGTATGCGCGCGTCGGAGTCTACATCTGCTATGACCGCCATTTTCCCGAAGGCGCGCGCGTACTCGGACTGAACGGCGCGGAGATTGTTTTTAATCCATCCGCCACGGTCGCGGGACTCTCGGAATATTTGTGGGAGCTCGAGCAGCCCGCTCATGCCGCGGCGAACGGCTACTTCGTTGGTGCGATCAATCGCGTAGGACGGGAGAAGCCGTGGAATATCGGTGAGTTTTACGGCAAGAGTTACTTCTGCAATCCGCGCGGCAAGATCTTCGCCCAGGCGAGCCGCGACAAAGACGAAGTGTTGGTCGCCGATCTCGATCTTGACATGATCCAGGAAGTAAGAAAGGTCTGGCAGTTTTATCGAGACCGCCGTCCGGAAACCTATGGTGCCCTGACGACGCAGACCGGACAGACGGCGGCCGCGGACTAGAAAGTTCTCAGTTCCCAGTTCTCAGTTCTCAGAGAGTGCCGCCGGGTTTTACTGAGAACCGAGAACTGAGAACTGAGAACTTTTACCCACATGTCCACATCTTCACGAATCGAAACAAGTCCGCTCTACAACAAAGACCTCGCGCCCACATCCAGCGCCCGGCGCACCTGGGGCACGTACAGCTTCGCGGCGCTATGGGTATCGATGTCGGTCAATATTCTGACTTACATGCTGGCCGCCAGCCTGATCCAGGGAGGAATGAACTGGAAACAGGCGGTGGCAACCGTGTTCCTCGGCAACACGATTGTCCTCATCCCAATGCTGTTGAACTCGCATCCGGGAGCACGCTACGGCATCCCGTTTCCAGTGCTGGCGCGCGCCTCATTCGGAGTGCTGGGCGCGAACGTCGCCGCGGTCTTGCGCGCCCTCGTAGCCTGCGGATGGTTTGGCATCCAAACCTGGATCGGCGGCGAAGCCATCAACACTCTGATCACAACGCTCGCACCGGGCTGGGCGCAAGTCGGCCACGGCGCTGCGATTTGCTTCATGGCGTTCTGGCTCATCAATCTCGCCGTCATTCTCAAAGGCATCGAGTACATCCGATTTCTGCAGGGAATCAGCGCGCCGGTTCTGCTGGCGGTGGGCCTCCTGCTGCTGGCGTGGGCCTACAAGTCGGCGGGAGGATTTGGCCCCATGCTGTCGGCGCCATCGCGCTTCGTAAGCTTTTCGGATTTTCTGAAATTCCTCATCCCCGCGCTCAATGGCACGGTCGGTTTCTGGGCCACCGTGTCGCTGAACATCCCAGACTTCACGCGGTTTGCGAAAAGCCAGCGGCAACAGGTGATTGGGCAAGCGCTCGCCCTGCCGACCACCATGACGCTCTATTCGCTGATCGGAATCCTGGTGACGTCGGCGACGGTCGTGATTTACGGCACCGCGATCTGGGATCCGGTGCAATTGCTGAGCCGATTCCATTCACCCGTGGCCGTGATAATTTCGCTGCTGGCGATTCTGTTGGCGACGTTGAACGTGAACATCGGCGCCAACGTGGTTTCACCGGCCAACGATTTTTCCAACCTGTGGCCGCGAAAAATCAGCTTTCGGACCGGCGGCATCATCACCTGCTTCATGGGAATCGCGCTGATGCCGTGGAAACTGCTCTCCAGTTACAGCACATTCATCTTCGGATGGCTCGGCGGTTATGCCGCGTTCCTCGGCCCGGTGGCGGGCATCATGATCTGCGACTACTTCGTGATTCGTCGGCGAGTGCTCGTGGTTGATGATCTTTATCTGCGCGGCGGTATCTACGAATATTCGCGCGGCTTTAATTGGCTGGCGGTGATCGCGCTCACATTGGGAGCGGGCACGGCACTGGTGGGATTGGTCGTTTCTCCGCTGCGGATCTTATACGACTATTCTTGGTTCGTGGGGTTTTCGGTTTCGTTCGTCGCTTACTACACGTTGATGAAGCTACAGAGGGAGCCGGAGATAGCGGCGCCGGGGAAGGCGCGGTGAGTGAAAAATGCCTGGTTCCGGCAATCGCATTGTTTTATTCTATGTGCAGTCGCTAGCCGCGAGACAACACTCAAAAAGGAATTGCTATGGGCGGATTCGTCGGCGTGCTGGTAGGGCTACCTCTCGCCGTGTTTGGATTCATCGTAATGAGAAATCCAATGCGTTTGGCCTTTCTGTCTCCTTTATCGCCCGGAGTAGAGGGCTACTACCAGCGCATGGTTCTCGATACCTCGATGCGTAATCAACTTCGTGTGCTCGGGGTGCTAGTGTGTTTGTTTGGATCAAGCATCCTGACGGCTTCGCTCGGTGCAATGCTCAAGGCGCGTTTCCTAGCTGCCATATCAGAAGAACTGTGGGTATTGATGGGGTTGATATTCTGTGTCGCTTGGTGTTCTGGATTGGTCATCTTTATTTGGCAGCTTTTCAAACGGCAGGTACCGAACTGGTTTGCGATGTGGCGAGCAGGAGTGGAACTCGGACCTATTGAAATGATTCCTTCCGTTACGCCGAAGATGCAAAGAGAGGCTCTGTTCTTCACCGTGTCCCTTTTGACCCTCGCCGCATTTGCTGCGTTAGCCGCCGTCCTTCACTCCTGAAACGTCACGCACACACCGTTGGGGTCAATCGCCCCGAATTCCTTGGTCCCCCAAGGCTTGGTCTGCAACGGACCGTTGGGATGCACTTTGCCGCCCCGCTCCTGGTATTCGGTGTACAGTGCCTCAATGCCCTGCACGGCCAGACGCACCATGGTCTGGTCGCCGACCTTCCGTGCCATGGTTTTGTCGTTCATGCCAGCGATGTGGAGGTAAGCCTCGCCGCGGTTGATACCTGCATAAGTTGGAGGAGTAGCATCGCGAAAAGTTTCCTTGAAGCCGCAGACCTCCGTCCACCACTTCAGAGATTCCGCGGCGTCGGCAGCCGGCAGAACCGGGATCGCGCCTTTAATGATCGCGCCTTTAACGGACATGACTGGCTCCATCGCCAAAGCGTAAACGAACCAATTTCGAATTGTAAGTACTCAGTTCGTGAATTCGTTATGAAGGGGCGCGGCTTCAGCCGCGCCGTAAGCTAACCCACTTACTCATGCGAGACTCTTGCTTGACAAGATGATATATACTGGTAAGTAATCAATCACTAACTTGATAAGCAAATTCAAGCTCGGTATTTGATGGGCCCGAGGCCCTCGCAGAAGCCCGCAAAACGTTGGTCTTTTGCGCTAAGTTATTTGACATCAGGACTTTGAGGGCAAATCGGCGGAATCGGCGAGCTAACTCTCTGATTCTAAATGAAGCCTCCTCGGGGCCATGCCAGGAAAAAAGTCTAACTGTTTATTTATCAAGACTTTGACTATAACTCCTTATCCATGAGGACTTTGCGGGGATTTCTCGCTAACTCGATGATTCCATTATACCGTGTTAATAGGGGGGTACCCCCCGTACGAATTAGTAAATAGTAAGTCCCAGCAGCTAAGAGCCGGAAGCCTTGCCAAAAACAGGCAACACATCCTTATTATACTTCTCCAACGTATCTTCCTCATCTCCGCACATAAGATAAATATTGAACTGAGTAACTCCCGCGCGAGCCAGCGCGCGAAGTTTTTCAATGTGCGCTTCGGCCGGACCAAGCAGGCAGAAGCGGTCTGTCACTTCATCCGACACGAAGTTCCGGTTGCTGCTGTCGACTTCGCAATGATGAAGGTAATCGTACTGGCCGCGATCGCGTATATAAGAAGTCAGAGCAGGCGGGAGTTCCTCCGGCTTGTAGCGCGAAACCAGATCGACAACATGGTTCGACACCAGAGCAGGAAACCAGCGCACGCGTTCCCGGCCAACTTTCAGATCGTCGGAAACCCAGACCGGCGCAGCCGCCATGATCTCAATCTTCTTCGGATCTCGTCCCGCGGCCTCGGCGCCTTTCTTGACGAAGCTAACGCACCACGCAATCAAGTCCGGATCGGCGAACTGCAAGATGACGCCATCGGCAATTCGGCCAGCGAGTTCGAGCACTTTGGGCCCATATCCTGCAACCCATACGGGAGGAGCGCCGCCGGTCGCCCACGTGAGCCGTGCTTTTCCGTCATCGTATCCGATCTCTCTGCCGCTCGTGAGATCGCGGAAATCCTTTACCGACACTTCCAGTTGCGCAACCGTCACTGGCTTTTTGCCCAGCACTCGCCGCGAACTGTCGCCGCGGCCGATACCAAGTTGCATGCGTCCACCGGAGATCAAATTCAGCGTCGCGAACAGGCTCGAGGTGACCGTGATGTCGCGAGTCGCCGGATTCGTAACGCAGGTTCCGAGCCGCATTTTCTTTGTGTTGGTCGCCATGAGCGTGAGCATGGGATAAGGTTCGAGCCAGAGGACGTGCGAATCGAAGATCCAGCCATACTCAAAGCCCGACGCTTCCGCCTGGCGCGTGAGCCGGACGATGCGCTCGACCGGCATGTCGGGCTTGATAGTGATGCCGAACTGCATGTTGTCTCCTCTGCTCTAGACGATGGAGCGGCGGGCGTCTCGCCCGTCCAGCACAGTGGTGGCCGGGCGAGGACGCGCGGCGCTCCACTAGCTAGACTGTAAATCAGCACTCGTAGTTTCGGGAGTTTAGCATAAAATCTGTACTTCGCCGCCGGAGGAGAAGAGAGAACTATGGGCTTTGACACCATCATCGTGAACGGTCGCGTAGCGACCGCAACCGACACATACACCAGCGACGTCGCGATCAGCGATGGGAAGATTTCCGCCGTCGGACAAAGCCTGCCTCGGGAAAACGCTGGAAAGATTATCGATGCGGCGGGCAAGTATGTATTCCCTGGCGGAATCGACGTACATACTCACCTCGACATGCCATTCGGCGGGACCATGAGCGCGGACGATTTCGAAACCGGTACGCGCGCCGCGGCTTTTGGCGGGACCACAACGCTGATTGATTTTGCCATCCAGTACAAGGGCCAAACGCTGCGAACGGCTTTCGATACCTGGATGGAGAAAGCGTCCGGCAAAGCGGTTTGCGATTATGCGTTTCATTGCATCATCACGGATCTGGCGGACGCGCAACTCGAAGAGATGAACGCTCTGACGCGCGAAGGCGTCACCAGTTTCAAGTTGTTCATGGCGTATCCCGGCGTGTTCATGCTCGACGACGCGAGCATTTTCAAGGCTCTGCGCGCCACATCAAAGAACGGCGGACTCGTCTGCATGCATGCTGAAAACGGCGGCGCGATTGACGTGATCGTGCAGCAGGCGCTGGCGGAAGGGAAAAAAGCGCCGAAATATCATGCCTTGACCCGTCCCACAACGGCGGAAGCGGAAGCTGTCTCGAGAGCGATTGCCCTCGCTGAAATGGCTGGAGCGCCAGTTTACATCGTCCATTTGAGTTGCAATGAGGCGCTTGAAAAAGTGCGCGAGGCCCGTGATCGCGGCCTTCCTGTTTACGCAGAGACGTGCCCGCAGTATCTGTATCTTTCACTCGATAACTTCGACGCCCCCGGCTTCGAAGGAGCCAAGTATGTCTTCACGCCGCCTCTGCGTGAGAAGTGGCATCAGGAAAAATTGTGGAACGGTTTAAAGACCGATCACTTGCAAGTGGTTTCGACCGATCACTGCCCCTTCTGTTTTAAAGAGCAGAAAGAATTGGGCCGCGATGATTTCACGAAGATCCCGAACGGCGGTCCCGGAATCGAGCACCGCATGAGTCTTATCTATTCCGGCGGAGTTGCCGGGAAGCGATTCAGCGTGAACCGTTTTGTGGAACTGGTTTCCACAACTCCCGCAAAACTATTTGGCCTCTATCCGCGCAAAGGTACGATCGCGGTGGGCAGTGACGCGGATCTGGTGATTTTTGATCCGGAGCGTAAGCACACCATCAGCGTGAAGACTCACCACATGCGTGTCGATTATTCAATGTTCGAGGGAATTCAAGTTACGGGAATGCCCGACGTCGTGCTGTCGCGCGGTCGTGTCGTCGTGGAGGCGGATAAGTTTCTGGGACGCGCGGGTGCGGGAGAGTTCCTGAAGCGGGCTCTCTATTCGCAGCCCTGAGCTCCTGGCAAGGGTGAAATTCAGATGGGCTCCCCGCGAAGATCGCGATACGGCCTGGCCCTGGGATCCACGAAGCACGCCGCTGCATGATAAAATTCATTGTCAACGTCGAGTAGCCAGTGCCGCACGGCGTCTGTAGTTGCAAGTCTCCGCAATCGATGTAGGCGCGTAGCTCAGTTGGTTAGAGCGCTACCTTGACACGGTAGAGGTCGCTGGTTCGAGTCCAGTCGTGCCTACCATATATCTTATTGAATCGCCGAGTTGCTTTCGGCAGTCCCGCCGCATGCGCTTTCCGTTCGTCACCTTGAGCTTCCGTCAAACAAGCATTCTCTTCTGCAGCTCGAGTGGATCAAGCCTCGATCGGTTTGCGTGACCATGCCCCGACCATCGGCACGAAACTGACCACAGTGTTCGACGCCGCAACTTCGGCTTGGATCCGATCCGCGAGAGTATCAAGGTCGCCTAGCGTTTCGAGGGAGACATTGTGCTGCTGGGCCAATGGCCGCACGCTGATGAGAAGGCCATGGATTAATCGTGTAAAATCTGCATCGCTCCCCAACGCCGTCTCCAAATGCATGGCCGGCGCGGGCAGGCCGACTTCCTGAAAGACCTGGTAAAGAGCGGGTCCCATCTCGGTGTTGACTCCAGAGCGCTGGAAAGTCTCGTGAATCGAAGAAAGGAGGCTGGACCAAAGTGGCAGGCGCGCGCCCAGAGCAAGAAGAGAAACCCAGGAGGGCTCTTGGAAGACCAGGACTCCGCCAGGACGAACCAGCTTAATTTGAGCGCAAGGCGGAAACGGGATCGGGAATGAACATCAAGATGAAACGGCCAACGGCTGCGTCGAAGGGTCTGGCGTCAACGATCTGGTTGATATCGACTTGCGTGAAGCTCACGTTGCGCAGTCCAGCCTCAGAGACACGCGCCCTCGCCCGTGCAATCGAACTGGCATCGCGTTCAATACCTACCACCTCGCCCGAAGGACCCACCAGCCGCGCCGCCAGCAAGGCTACGTCTCCCACGCCGGAGCCAAGATCGAGAACACGCTGGCCGTGACCGATACCTGCTTCAAGGAATAGACGCTCGGTGATGGGAGCAATACGCTCAGCTTGCCGAATCAGGCGTTCGTGCTCGGCGTTCGTGTAGCCCAAGGCATACTCGGTGGTGGAGTTGCTTGTCGTCATGCCGGTGGAGGTTACCACGATCCTCTCCTGTTGTCTCTTACGTTGGCAACTTGAGGGTCAATTGAGCGACGTTCTCTTTCTTGGAGCAGAGCCCTACGAAAACCGGGCATCTGAACTGGGGCGGTCGCTCATTGCCAGGTCTTCATCGCATCACTCAAGCGATCCCCAGTCGCTGTTGCATTTCCTCCAGCGATACGCCTTTGGTTTCCGGGTACTCTGCTGGGAAACCGGTTGACCAAGTCGAGTTGAAAAGGGAACGCGTCGCGCAACAGGCTTGCTTAGGGCACTCAACGCACGGGTGCTGTTGCGACCTCCACGTGCCTGTCCGCTCCGCCGTAGTAAAACAGCCAGCGCTTGCCGTCCCGAGCCATTCCTGCTGACCTACTGCCCGGGAGCTCCTTGCTCGAAAGTTGGTTTCTTTGCGAACGGTGCCAGGTGGGAAAGGAATTCTCGAATTCGCTCAAGATCCGATTCGGAAATCCTGATGAACTTTAGACCAACTCCGCCGCCTGCCGTACTGTAGACGACTTCGCAATCTGCCCAAGCCTTAGTTTCTCCAATCCAGACACCCACCTTTATTTTGTTTCCCGGATGCAACGGAATCGCCATTTCAACGTAGCATCCGCCGAGGCTCAGATCCGCAATGGTCGCCCAAAAGGTGGCCCCCTCTTGGGTATGAATCTCCACCGAATTCTGGCACTTGAAGCGGGGGTGCCTCCTCTGCTGAGCGACCTGGGGCTGATGATTGTCGGGTACAGCGGAGGGAAGCGGAAAATCCCAGAGCGGCTTTTCTGGCGCAGTGTTGAGCAAGCCTACGTGACCGGCTTTTGGGGTTCCCGGCTTGCCTACCCATTTGATTCGAAAGTGGACTCGGTTCTTGCCATAGGACAAACCGATGATCTCGTCGAGATTGAGTTGGCATTCCACGTCACTCAACTCAACGCCCTGCCGGCTAACGTTAACTGTAACCGCCTTCGCAGAGAATACCTTACCACTGCTGTCAGTGCCGAAGATGCGCACGGGGACCCCGATCTCTTTGCGAGGCTCGCGGCGCTTGCCCATCCCGGCACCTCCTGTCGTTCCCGGAACCATGCAAGATCAGATCGCCTATTGTGCTGGGACGATAGCCCAAAAGCAAGCTCGCAATCGGTTAGCGATCCTCAGGTCGTTCATGGCGACGCCTATATAATCCGAGATCATGGCTGAGCCTGATCATTCCGCGATGTTAGCGGTGGCCTTGGCGGAAGCGCGCAAAGGGCTTGCCGAAGGAGGCATCCCGATCGGAGCTGCGATCTTTGATGCCTCGGGCAAGCTCGTTGGCGTGGGTCATAACCGTCGAGTGCAGAACAATGACCCTTCCATGCATGGGGAGACCGATGCCTTCCGCAATGCGGGACGCCAGCGCAGCTATCGCCGTCTAACCATGGTGACCACGCTGGCCCCGTGCTGGTATTGCAGTGGATTGATCCGGCAATTTGGATTCGGCTCGGTTGTGGTTGGAGAGAGCCGCACTTTTCAGGGTGGAATCGATTGGTTGCGTTCGCTCGGGGTGCGAGTGGTTGATCTCGATTCTTCAGAGTGCGCCTTGTTGTTGGGCGAATATATCCGCAGAAATCCCGAGGTTTGGAACGAGGACATCGGAGAAGAGTGACGTCTCGTTGCTGGACGCCTATAGTTCGCCACTCGACTAAAGGTGAGGCTCAGTGATTCGATCCCGCCGCTGCCAGAAGGGACATTCGATGAAAATTGATAGAAAGTTATTGCAGAGCCTTCCCAAAGTTCTTTTGCACGAGCATCTGGATGGTGCGCTGCGGCCGCAAACAGTGGTTGAGTTGGCCAAAGATGTGGGCTACGTAGGGCTTCCGACAACTGATTCCAAGGCACTGGCGGAATGGTTTCATCAAGGCGCAAACCAGGGCAGTCTCGCCAAATACCTCGAAGGTTTCGCCCACACCATCGCCGTCATGCAAACGGAGGAAGCTCTGGAACGCATCGCCTATGAAGAGGCCGAGGATTTAAGTAAAGATGGAGTGGTGTACTTTGAAACTCGCTTTGCGCCAATTTTTCATACTAAAAAAAGATTGACCCACCAACAGGTCGTCTCGGCCGTGTTGAAGGGACTGGAGCGGGGGCGCAAGGATTTTGGGATTGCTTCGGGATTAATCATCTGCGCCATGCGCAACATGGATGTCTCGCTCGAGATGGCCGAACTCGCGGTGGATTTTCGTGAGCGCGGCGTTGTCGGCTTCGATCTTGCCGGGGAAGAAGGCGGCTATCCTCCTAAAAAGCACGTTGACGCGTTTCATTACATTCAGAGGGAGAATTTCAATATTACGATTCACGCCGGCGAAGGCTATGGCAAGGAATCGATCTGGCAGGCGATTCAGTACTGCGGGGCGCATCGGATCGGGCACGGAACGCGCCTGATCGACGACATCGCGGTCGTGGACGGCAGGGCTGTGAAGTTGGGCGATCTCGCGCAATACGTTCTCGACAAGCGCATTCCGCTGGAGATTTGCCTCATCAGCAACGTCCATACCGGTGCCACGCCCAGCTTAGCCGAGCATCCTTTCAAGATTCTCTATGAGGAGAAATTTCGCGTCACCCTCAACACCGATAACCGGTTGATGAGCAGCACCAGCATGACCCAGGAGTTTGAGGCCGCGGCGGACACCTTCGGTTTGTCCATGGATGATTTCGAGAAGATCACGATCAATGCGATGAAGAGCGCGTTTCTGCCTTACAAGCAGCGTTGCGATTTCACCTACTCAGTCATTAAGCCCGGTTATGCCACAATTCGTAAGTCTGCGACCACGGCGAGTTATTCCAAGTAACAGATGTTACCGGGAAAGCGCCGCCAGAGTTTCCGCTAGCACTAACGTCCCACGCGAAATATCTTCCGGGGAAGCATATTCATCGGGGCGATGACTATATCCGTTGCGGCAAGGGATAAACAGCATCCCGGTGGGAGCGATGCGCGACATGAAAAGCGAGTCATGGTAGGCACGACTCACGATGGGAACAAACTTAAGATGGTGTTTTCCGCAGGATTCTGAAATCGCTTCTACGACTGCGGGCGCACAATCGGCGGGAGCATCGGCGTTTAGCACCTCGGTGCGAATCGGAACCCGCCGTTCCACCGAGATCGCTTGAGTTGCGGTCTCTATCTGCTGCATCACGTCGTCACGCCGTTCGAGATCAGTATCGCGAATGTCGGCACTGAGACGAACCCGGCTGGGAATGCTGTTGACGGCGCCGGGAAATACTTCGCAGATGCCGACCGTCGCTACTGTGTCGATGGCTCCGCTGTTTCGCGCGGCATTCTCGATGGCCAGAATCAGTTCCGCCGCGGCGCAGAGCGCGTCGCGCCGGTCTGGCATCAGAACTCCGCCTGCATGCCCGCCTGAACCCTCGATAGAGATACGAAGACTCGCCGGCGCCGCAATGCTGGTCACTACTCCCAGCGGGATTCCCTGTCCCTCGAGCCGAGGGCCCTGCTCGATGTGCAGCTCAACAAACGCGCTGTAATATCCGCTGGGAAGTTTGACGGCTTCAAGCTCTCCGCTGACGCCGGCTCTTTCGCGAACGTCATCGAGCGATACGCCTTCGCTGTCCTTGAGCTGCCGAGCGGCATCGGCAGAAAGAGCTCCCGAGAGCATTCGGCTGCCGAGACATCCAATCCCAAAGCGTGTTGGCTCTTCCGCGGTGAACACCAGCAGTTCTATGGAATGCCGGGGACGGAATCCGCTTCGTTGCAAGGCTCGAATCGCCTCCAGTCCTCCGAGGACTCCGACCACTCCGTCGTATTTCCCCGCGTTTGGAATCGCGTCGATGTGTGAACCAGTACCGACGGGCGGCAGCGTCAGATCAGAACCGCTACAGCGCGCGAACGTGTTACCGATCGGATCTTGGCGCACGGCAAGTCCGGCTTCTTCGCAGCGGGCCTTCAGCCACGTGCGAGCTTTCAGGTCGGTGGGCGTAAAGACAATTCTCGTAACCGCGGGAGCTTCCGCATCGGAAATCGAGGCGAGTGCCTCGATCTCCGATATCAGCCGGTGCTGGTCAACTTCGATTTTCATTTTTGTGCATCTGCCAACGGATGCCGGTTCCAATTTTTGTAGATGAGATATTTGGCGGGGACTTTTCCGATCGCTCCGAACCACTGCGGGCACCAAGGTCCCATCCAGATGAAATCGCCGGCTGTGACCGGATACCACGAATCTCCTAGCCGGTAGATTCCTCCTCCTTCCAGCATGATGAGGCCGTGCTCCATCACATGCATTTCCACCATGCTGAGCCCGGCGCCAGGTTGGAAGACCATGGTATTGACCGCAAAATCGAAGCTCATCTCGTCGGGTAAAAGACACTTGACCTGCAAGCCGGGATCATCTCCGAGCGGATGCGACGTGACGCGGTCTTCGTGCGACACAGTTAAATTTGGTGGTTGGATGGCCTCCAAGGTCTCATATGTCTTCTCAATTACAGCCACGCGGCTCTTTTGCGCTGCGGTGATTCGGTGCTCCAAACCTGCCGGCAGGTAGGCATAACCCCGAGCACTGAGTTCGCTTTGCGGGTTGCGCACATCCAGTTTGATAGCGCCTTCCATAACATAGACGAAGCGCTGCGCGATCGTCCCGCCCAGTTCGCCGCCAGGTTCAAATTCCGCTGTGTACTGCGTAAAGCGCGCGCCCAGGGCCGGGCCTACGTGCACAATCGCCGCGCAACCCTTCATACCCGGCAAAGTAGTGCGGACGAATGTATCGGATGTCAGCAGAAGATGATTCGGCTGCTGTGAGCTTCGTGTATTGCCGAGATTATGCATGTTTTATCTTTCTCTGAAACTCAGATGAGGATGCCAACTGCTCGAGAAGGTGCAATCCGCACTCGATTGCCTTGGCGACGTCGCCCACTTCGACCGATTCTGCCGGATCGTGGCTGATGCCGCCGGGCGTGCGCAGAAAAATCATAGCCGCGGGGACTTTTGCAGCCAATATCATGGCGTCGTGACCCGCACCACTCACCATGCGGTATGGCTCACATCCCGCATGGCCAATGGCTTGTTCTACCTGTGTTACTAAAAAAGGATCCATCGGTACCGCCGACTGGTCCAACAGCACATTGGACCTCGCTCTTAACCCACGACGGGTGGCAATGTCTTCGGCCTGACGAACAAAACGGTCCACGGCAGCGTTTCGGGCTTCGTCGCTCCGGTGCCGCACGTCAAGACTCAATCGCGCTTCTGCGGCAATGACGTTGGTCGCGCCGGGTTTGGCTTGTATCGCGCCCACCGTCGCTACCAATCCGGAAGTGTTTTGCGCGTGACGCTCGACTGTGGTGATCCACTCGGCAGCGGCGGCGACGGCATCATGGCGGAGATTCATCGGCGTCGTTCCGGCATGATTGGCGCGGCCCACAAATGTAAACTCCAGCCGACTTTGACCGGCAATCGCTTCGACGGCTCCCAGGGGCAGGCCGGCACTCTCCAGCATTGGCCCTTGCTCAATGTGGAACTCGATATAACCGAGGACGTCTTCGCGCATAGCCGCCTGCGCAATTTCTGCTGGATTCAAACCAAACTTTTCAATGGCCTCGCGGATCGAAATCCCTTGCGCATCCTGGCGGTTGAGAATCTCGTCATCCAGTTTGCCCACGAGCGCTCGGCTGCCGATAAACGGCGTGTCAAAGCGAACGCCTTCCTCTTCTGAGAAGCCAATGACCTCGATGGCAAACGGAAGGTCACGGTCGCGGACGGCGCTGAGGAGCGTAATGGCAAGAACCACTCCGAGAATGCCATCGTACGCTCCAGCGTTGGGAACAGTATCCAGGTGCGAGCCAATGAGCAACCGCGGCGCATCAGGTGTCGCTGCGGGATGCACGATGCGAAGATTGCCCGCGGCATCCACTCTGGAGTTGGCACGTAGCGGAGCAACCCATGACGTAATTTCCCGGTGGCAATCGTGCATGGGCGGGGATAGAAATGTGCGGCGGATGCTGCCGGCATCTTCGCTGAAGCGGGCGAGAGTCTGACAACGCGCCATGACCTCCATGGCTAAGCTTTCGACGTCGCACGCCTTTCCGTCGAACACGATTCTGCCGGACAAGCGGTCTTACCCCTGGCGACGAAGGCGCGCCTGGATGTTGCCATGCGGCTCGTCGACCGGCACAAAAATTTCGTTCGGATTGTCCTGTCCGAAGCGCGAAAGGTCCACCAGCAGGCAATGCTTGTTCGGCATGGCCAGTTCGATGTCCTCAACTTCGGCGACTCTTTCCAACACAGCCTTTCCCATGGCATACAGCGTGTGCTGCACAGACTTGCTGTCGTGTCCGGCAAACTCAGCCAGCAGAATTTCGCGGACTCTCGCGCGCAAAGGACGGTACTCGACATCGGTCCGCGCATAGTTCCAATCGGCGCGAATCGCGGTCCCAAGCAGCCGCTCTTTTGCTGGCGGCAACGTCGTCAGTGAATCCTGAATGTAGCCTTCGAACGCGGATCTGGACGTCTTCATGACGACCAGATTTTCAAATCCCGATTTGACGGAAAACTCGCCCGGCCGAGTGCGCGTCACCTTCGTAGTCTGAGTTTCCCCGCTGGCCTGCACGAATGTCGTTGGCTGGGGCTTCCCACCGCTTTGAAGATGCTCCCAGGCTTTCTCAGCGATGGATACTTCCGCCGCTGATACCTGGGGATTGCGGCCGAGAAGAAATTCAATCAATTCTTTGGCGAACTCCTCCATACTTTCGACGGCCGACTTTCGCGCCAGGGAATAAACCATATTCTTCATCGTGTCCGTCGGAAGAATCTTGCTGTTGTCCGCTTCCGCAAAGCACGAATTAAAGTCTCCCTGCAGCAATATCTCCACCGTCCACTCGCGAAGATCATGCCAGCCCGCCTTGCGCTTCACCTGGAGCAGGCGGACCCGCGACTTCCCGTATTTATTTTCGGCGACTGCGATCATCTTAGGTTCCGCGATACGTCGTGTAGCCATTTGGGCTCAGCAGCAAGGGGATATGAAAATGCTCTTCCCCGTTTCGAACATGAAATGCAATCTCAACCAGCGGATACATGCCGCCCACTTTGCGCGCACTGAAATAGGTCTCGGTGTCGAAACCAAGACGATAAACCCCGGGTGTTAGCGTTTCGTTCTCGGGTAGCAGCTGAGGACACCGGCCATCTTGATCGGTGTGGGACGATGCCAGAAGTCGCCAACCGCCGGCGGCCTCCTGCCGTTCCAATCGCACCGGAACATCCTTTGCTGGTTGCCCTTGCGCGATATCTAGAACATGCGTCGAAATGCGCATCATCTTTGAAGCCACTTTCTCAGGCGAATCTGCGTGATCTGCCGCTGCTCCTCCGCGGCTTCCTGCAGTTCGGTGTGATCGTCATTTTCCAACCGTCGCCGCAAAGTTTTCAGAATCGCTTCCGGTGATTTGCCGGTAGCGCATACGATGAAAATTCGGTTGAAGCGGCGCTCGTATTCACGATTTCCTTCTGCCAGCGCAATCTTTGCAGAATCGCTGGCATCCGCGACTCCTCGTTGCTCTTGCTCGGACCACGTAGCGGACTGAAGCGTTGCCAGTTCCGGTGCTTTGGACTCGCCCACGCGTGAATCACCACTGCGCGATCCGCCAATTCTCGGATGGCTGCGAAATGCCTCCAGCCAGTCCGATTCAGGTAAACTGCGCCAAGTTTCGTCCGACGCAGCCAGAAGAGATTCTTCGTCCG
>Ga0209647_1000490_pt1 | contig 37134 bp, 32 predicted proteins | sample GraSoi_2013_60cm_FD_185827 | JGI IMG/M metagenome (GOLD analysis project Ga0209647, IMG submission 185827) | Grasslands soil microbial communities from the Angelo Coastal Reserve, California, USA - Sample 9_17_2013_60cm (SPAdes) (version 2) | ecosystem: Environmental > Terrestrial > Soil >... | reverse complement strand
GATTGAAGTGTGAAGCTGCCTGACCGTTGCCCATGCTCGATCATGCTGCGTCGGCGTAGCCCGTCAACGGCTTCCAACATCTGCACCCGTGGTAGCGGCGCCACCTGCACCGCCAGTAGCTCCTCGAGGGTCACCGGCTCGCGCACAATCGCCAGCCACGAGAGCACCGTCCGCTCCAGGGCCGAGAGTCTGCCGACTTGCTCGTCGAGCAGGTCGGCAATGCTGCCAAAGACCACCATATCCTGGGCAAGAAACGGGCCGATCGCGCCTCCGAAGAGCTCGGCGATGGTCTCCGTCACGATCTTCAAGGCCAGCGGATTGCCCGCGTACTCCTCGACGAGGCGGACCCGCTCCTGGGAGGACCCGACCAACTCGTGCTCGGCGAGCAGCTGCTCGCAGGCGGCGGCCTCCAACCCGGGCAGACGTAACACGCGCACCGGGGACCGGCTGCCCTCCAGCGCCCGCAGCTCAGCGGGTTTCTCCCGCGAGGTGAGCAGCAGACAACTCTGGTGCGCCGTTCCGGCGACCCGCCGCAGCAGCCGTGCGTATCCCTCGTAGCCGGGACGCAGATGGCCCCGCACCTCGCCTTCCTCCAGCAGGCTTTCCAGGTTGTCCAGCACCAGCAGGACCCGTGAGCTCCGCAAGTGCTCCAACAGGCGGCTGATGCGAGGTTCGAGGCTGGCAGGCGAGAGATCCAGTGACTGCGGAGCGAGTACCTGGAGGCAGTCATCCAGCAGCGCTTCGCAAGAGGGGGCATCACGTAACGAGCGGAAGATCACCACCTGGAAGTGCTCGGCCATCTGGTACATGGCGTTGGTCACCAGCGACGACTTGCCGATGCCGCCCATGCCCAGCACGCTCACCACCCGGCAGCGCTCCTGGAGCACCCACTGGGCAAGGGTGGCCAGTTCACCCTCGCGCCCATAGAAGGTCGGCACGGCCAACGCGTCGCCCCAATCCAGCCGTGGCCCACCCGCCGCAGGAGCGAGGACGTGGTCAGGACCACGGGTCTCCTCAACCAGCAAGGGGGCCACAAGCGCCAGGGGGGCAGGCGGCTGGCTCAGCAGCGCAAAGAGCCACGGCTCATCGAGCAGCGCCTTCTGGCGCGCCGCTTTCCAGAAGGCGCGAATCTCCTCTTCCTCACGCCCGGTCGGCAAGGCCTGCTGCTCGACGGCCAGGGTAAGGAACTGTTTGAGGTGCTCGGCCTTGGGATAACTGCTGCCGGCCTCCCACTCGCCCACCGCGCGGCGGGAGACGCCCAGGTACTCGGCCAGGCCCGTTTGCGTCAGCCCGATGGCGGTGCGCAGGGTCAGCATCTTCTGGCCAAAGGCATAGTCTCGCTCCCCGTATGAGGACTGCTTCATGAGCGCACTCTCTCCTTTCCGCGTGACCCACAGGCGCAAAGCTGGGAGAAGTGAGGTGAAGTGACAGGCATCGGATGACCGCTGACTTCCCTGGGCACTCCCAAGTCTACTTGTGTATGTGAGAGGCGCTCCAAGCGGGTCCACGCTTGTTGAGGGGGATCTGGGAACTGGCAAGAGACCCCAGACTCCCCCTCCGACTTCATCCTTCTCAAGCAGTGATCAGGAAACGGCAGCCCTGTGGTATACACACAGCCTGAGGAAGCATCCACTGGCTTCAGATCTGGAGAAGCGCTCACTTCCTTGTACGTGCAAAGGCTTCTGAACCCTCCTGTTCAATGATCAAAATGATGGAACTAATGGAACTATATGAATACCCATATATATGAGTCTATATGCTCATACAAACAGAGCAACATCGCTCGAAGGATATACAGCGGTGCGAAAGCTTTGTTAGGCAATGTTACGCAACTGGTTTTAAGCATCACTTTTAGGGGTATCTAAGCCGAGACCACGTCGCACCTCTAGATAATGTACAATCGCATCGCGGCTCACAATGCCAACAAGGGCACCGTTTTGCACCACGGGCAACTGATTCACATCGTGACCGGCCATTAAAGGGAGCACTTCACTCAAACTCTGCTGCGGGGACACCACATGCAGGCGCTCCACGGGGATCATGGCGTAGCTGACGAGGACCTGTTCCCACTGCTCACGAGGAATATGGCGGATATCGCTGAGCGTTATCAGACCAACCAGGTGATCGGCTTGCATCACCAGGGCGTAACGCAGACCACCGGGCAGAAAGTACGCATCGACCAAGTGTTGTAGCGAGATGTTGGCAGGGACCGTCGTCGGTGTGGGATTCATGACCTCGCCCACGGTCACGCCACGGAACACGGATGCCAGCATGACCTGGGAGTTGGCTGACTGGGCGGCGCTCAACAAGAACCAGCCGATGAACCCGAGCCAGATGCCATTCAATATGTTGCCGGTGAAGAAGAGCCAGACGCCCAGCAGGATGAAGAGGTAGGCAATGACCTGGCCTGTGATCGAAGCTGCACGTGTTGCTTGACGCATGCTGCCGGTGATCTTCCAGACGATGGAGCGCAACACCCGGCCGCCGTCAAGTGGGAAGCCAGGAATGAGATTGAAGACGCCCAACAAGAGGTTGGTCACCGCCAGGTAGAACAGGACGCCTTCAAGTGGGGAGTTGGTCCCTCGCAACGGCAATTGGAGCAGGAAACAGACGATGCCGATGAGGAGACTCGTGAGTGGACCGACTACCGCCATCTGGAACTCTATGCCCGGGCTCTTTGGCTCCTGCTCAATATTGGAGACGCCCCCAAAGATGAACAAGGTGATATTTTTCACGGGCAAACCACGTCTACGAGCAACGAGCGAGTGGGCCAGTTCATGTAAGAGTACTGAGACAAACAGCAGCAGGGACGAGATGAAGCCTATGACCCAATAGGTGGCGGTTGACCACCCTGGATACAACTGGGGAAACCAGCCAGTGGCGAGGGACACAGTGAGCAAGACGAGAATGATAATCCAGCTCACATGGATGTAAATGTCGATTCCGGCAATCTTGCCGATACGTAACGAGCCAGGCATTGAGATACTCCTTTTCACTATTGTTCACGTTTACATATGCTCAAGCCCTCTGAGCTCATTATACTCAGCTAGCCTGATGATCAGCGTTACGAAGACTTTGAAAAGAGTTGGGGGGGGTCCCAGGGCATCAAGGCTTCTGGAGCCCTCTTTCATGCTGACCATTCCTGTACAGAGGTAAAGCGATACCCCACCCCTGGCACGCTCACAATCCACCACCAGGATGCGAGTCACTTTCTTCTTCATCGCATCGTCCTTTCTCCTCTTCCAACTGTAGTGGGTGTAGCAGGTGTAGCAGGTGTAGCAGGGATAAGCCTGGTGCTACTCCTGGATGTGATCCAGATTGTTGGCCTGAAAGGATTATAGCTCTGGCTTGATATGCAGGGCGCGAACTCCCTGCATATCAAGCCAATAGCTGCCTTTGGTGCTGACGATGCGTATGAGCACATGCTCACAGGATGGACAGCGCAACACCGTTCCCATGCCGCTCATGTAGGCGGTGGTGGCGCCAATAGCGTTGGTGGCGCCGCAATGTGCACATGCGCCCTCGGCGAGCGTCATTTCAAACAGAAACACTTCTCGCAAGATGCCTCCTGCGGCGTTGCCATCGAGTGTCGTCTTATCCATCATGTATCTCCTGTCGGACCAAAGCGCTCCGTTTTGATGCGCGTCGGCTCATATCCAAGTGCCAGTAGATTTGCTGCTGTTGTTTCAACGAACTGTGTTGGACCACAGATGAAGGTAAGGGGATGCTGCTCGATCGGCCAGGCGACGTCTCGCAGGAGCTCGGCATCAATGCGAGTCATATAGCCCGTCCAGCCAGGTGGTTGGGTTCGGGTCAATGTGGTAATAACCTCGAGGGCCAGTTCGTCACCTGCAAGATGCTCCAGTTCGTCCCGGTAGATGATGTCGTCATAGGTGCGAAACGAGGCGAGCAAACGTATAGGGATGGTACTTCCCGCGGCTCTGCGGTGACGGATCATCGCCATGAGGGGCACGATGCCTGATCCGCCCGCAATAAGGAGCAAGGGCCCACCCAGACGCTCCTCCCAGACAAAATAGCCGCCGATTGGCCCACGCAATTCTACCTTGTCACCGATCCGTAGTTCATCTGTGAGATAGGGTGATACTTCTCCATCGTCCAGCCGCTCAATGGTGAGCATAATCTGTCGTCCGTCCTCGGGAGGCGAGGCGATGGAGTAGCTGCGCTGGGCCTGGTACCCATCGTCAGCGGTGAGACGTATATCCACGTGCTGACCAGCCAGGTGACCTGGCCAGATGGGGAGAGCAAGCGTCAGGCTCTTGCTACGCTCCGTTTCCGGGTGGGTCGCAACCACCTCACCAATTTGCCAGATTAGTCGCCCTGGTAGCGCTGTTCTTTCCATGGGTCACCATAATTGTGGTAGCCAAGCGACTCCCAGAAGCCCGGCTCATCCTGTTCGACCAATCGGAGACCACGGACCCACTTGGCACTTTTCCAAAAGTAGAGATGAGGGACAAGCAAGCGCGCCGGTCCCCCATGTTCGGGAGCCAGTGCTTCTCCTTCATAGCTGAAGGCTACCCAGGCTTTCCCTCCCAGAACATCCGCAAGTGGTATATTTGTTGTATAGCCACCATCGCTGAAGGCGATGACATACCCGACGCTGTGCGGATCATAGTCCACCTGTTGCAGCAGGGTCTCGACGGAGATGCCTTCCCAATGGGTATCCAGCTTGGTCCACTTGGTGACACAACTGATGTCGACGGTTGGTATCTCATGGGGAAGGGCAAGCAGTTCCTCCCAGGTCCAGCGCTTTGGTTCCCTCACCTTGCCAAGAATAGAGAAATCCCACTTATCAAGGGGAGTATGTGGGGTCGGACCAGCTGATAGCACCGGGAAACGGCGTTCAAGATACTGTCCAGGCGGGATACGTCCGGCAAGGTCACTCTGTTGGCGACGGCCTCGGAAACCCCGCGAAATGAATCCTCCGCTCATGCTTTGTACCTCCACTCGTTTATACATAATATGTCTTTCGAGCACTCACTAACCAGTATTATATGTCTTTCGAGCACTCACTAACCAGTATTATATGTCTTTCGAGCACTCACTAACCAGTATACCAGACGTGTCCCAAGCAGTTGGTAACCAGAGTGTGAGTACCAGGACAACAACATCGGTAGAATCGCTTCTTCATGGTCATGTAGGAAGATCGCTCCAGCAGTGGCAAAAATGGAGTTACAAATTTGGTAACATACTGTTGATCGACAAACAGCGGTATTGAAAAAGTCTTGAGACTGATCTTGCCCCGATTTCGTAGAGGAGGAGAATGTGGAGGTTAACCCATCAATTGTTCAAACATGACGGGCCTGAGATACTGTAAGGTGGAATGTCTACGAATGCGATTAGAAAAGGTTTCGATAGACTCAAACGTGCTATATGGACGTCGTATCGGTGGTCCATTTTTGATTGGGGTGATCGGCAGAAACATCCTGCTGGAGGAGATTGGCTGCGACCTGTGCTCCTTTCTCACTTTGTGTCGTCACCGTGCGATGACGTGAGCGTTGTGCAGACAGACCCAGCTCGCCCATGAGTCGGGCAACTCGTTTGCGGGCACACCAGATGCCTTGCGCATGGAGATCTGCGTGAACTCGTGGGCTCCCGTAGACACCTCGATTCGCCTGAAACGTGACGTTGATCTGTTCGGCACGTTTCGCATCTTCTCGACCATGCTGGCCGGGTTCGCGGTTGCGCCAGACGGAGAAGCCACTCACAGACACTTCCAGCGCGTCACACATGACCGTGACAGGGTACTCCTGTTGGTGATCACCAAAATGAACTGAAACTTCAAAGCTGCGTGCGTGAGAAGATGCTTATGGCTTTTTTCAAGAGACGCCCTGCACATTGTACCACTCCACTGAACCGAGGGAAGATCATTCTCCCAGTCGTGCTGATCGGAAGAGACACGCTTCATCTCCTCTTCCATTTCCTCTTCTTAGCCAGGCTATGTAAAAAGGTATGTCCAATCCGCTCAAAGAGCGATTGTATTCGGCACTTATACAGCGAATTCAACCCATTTTTCACCTGTTCACGATCATCCTGCTTACACGTCCAACTTGCCTGTGAGAACAAGATGCTTGAGGAACTCCCAGTGGCGCACCACCGCAACGCGGTCACTGCCCCCCGTTTGGTACCACTGCTGGAGCCAGAGCAGTGAGACGATTTCCTCAGAGGTAAAACCACATCCGGCAAGTCTCTCCATTTCAGGAAGAATTGCCTCCCTATGTGCTGTCATTTCACTCTGTTCTTTCGCATAAATGTATGTATTCATCAGCATATCCTTTCAACCAAAAAGGTCGTGTGTAAAGGGAGTCTCAATCTGCTCGGACTTTGAGTTGCTCGGGTTTCCAACAATGGGTCTCTCCAAATGCTATGGGATCGTGCACTATGCTCTAGTGCTGATGGCGGCGATGAGCACTGCGCGCTTGCCATTGTTGTAAAAGTACGTCGGCATGCTTTGTGCATATCCCATGTGAGCCTTCACCCGGTTCATTGCCCTGCTCAGAAAGACACCATGCACACAATGACCTGTGCCAGACAGCGACATAGCTATTGGGCGAATGAGCGTCTATAAGGTCTATCTCGTGCTTCTGCTCCATCGTCTTCTGATCAATAAACATCGACCACTCCTCTCCTGGTGAAAAACCAGTGCGCCTCTGCGAGATCCTTTGCACGTATACTCCCCTAAAGCTATTTCCTCCTCCTTTTCTCTGCTCTACGCAAAGGGGCTTTCACTCTGAGGGATCGTTTCGAAGAGAGTATAGAAGGATTTCTTGGAAAAGTCAGTTTGCATCAGATGGCATGTTACTTCCACTTGCTTCACACCTCTGGGTTATACAAAAAGTGCGCGATGTGCTTCACTCGCCAGGCCCACTTAGCCGCCCTTAAACAGGCGCAGGTGTTCCACGATGGGTCCCAGTGCGTTAGAGCTACCGGAATTGGAGGCGTCGTAGCCTCCCACACCTGGCCGACCATGAAAGTATTCGGAGCGGGTGAACTGCTGCCCGAGCAGTATTGAGCCGATCACACGCCTATGGGTATCCGCAATATGGTACAGCGTTGCTAACCCATACAGGCAGTCAGTCAGCGTGCTGAGCCAGACCTCATCAGACGACCGGCGCTCACTAGCGCGTTGATTGTCCGCATAGACCGCGTCACTGTTGGTGCCAAAGTAGGCGGTGAGCCCTGCGCGATTGGGATGGGCCAGGTGGGGATCTTCTCATGCACCCAGCGCAGGACGAGCAGCATGTCCAGCAGACCGTTATTCCCTGAACGTGCATAGTCCTCTCCCAGAAGGTCGCCCAGATAAGGGAGCGGTGGCAAGCCGGGTGGTAACGGTTGCCATGGACTAGGATGGAAAACCGTTGCCTGGTAGATCCCACTCCAGGGTGCAACCGGCTCGGGGGACGGAAACGCAGCACTTCAAGCGGAGGTTGAGCAAAGGGAATCCCCCGAAAAACCTGCAGCGCTTCTTCTTGTGTACCTTGTATTTTGCCGGACGTTATCTCGACAACAGGTACATTCACGCTGGAATCTCCCTCGGTTGACGATGGTTTCGATTTCTTGTAGCGGTATGATCAGACGGGTTATTCATAAAGGAGGTCTAGGTGTCCTTCTTCTCACTTGCATCTTGTCAGATTGTACGCTGGCCTCTTTGGTGCTTATATAAGGAGGAGGTGTCATGAAAGCGCCATGAGCACGGAGTGTCTCCATAGGAGATCATTCCATGAGAACGATCTGAAAAATGAAGAGGTGAGTAAGCCATAGATGGGCAGGTTCTTTCGAAAATCCCATCTCGCGTGACCCACAGGCGCGCAGCCAGGAGAAGTGATGGGAAGTGACATGGCAACTGATGGATGGTGACTTCTCCAGGACATTCTTCTAGACTATTCCATGGGAAAGAGGATGATGCATTGAGGGAATGGGTTGTAGAACTTCTCATCTAGATGAAAGGAACATGTCATGAGTCTGTTACGTGTGGCCGTGTTCGGCCCCCCCGAAGTCGTGCATGATGGCAGCCGCCTCACCTTTGCTTTGCGCAAAGCGCAGGCCTTGCTGCTCTACCTGGCGGTCGAAGGCGGCTTGCACCCCCGCAGCAAACTGGCGGCGTTCCTGTGGCCCGACAGTGAGCCCCACGATGCCCGCACGGCCTTGCGCAATGCTCTCGCGCTGCTGCGCAGCCTGCTCGCCGACCCCAACGCCTCGGCTTCCCAGCATTCCCTTATTCCCTCTACCCCGGAGATGGCGCCAGGACAGGGAGCCCATCTGCTTAGTCAGCATGATGCCCTCGGCCTGAACCCGCATGCTGCGTTGGAGCTGGACCTGGAGATGGTGCAACAGGCGTATCAGCAGGCCCAGCGGCACGCCACGATCCCGCCTGAGGAGCAACGCGTCGCCCTGATCACCCAGGTGCAGCGCGCCCTCGCCCTGGTGCGCGGCCCCTTCCTCGATGGCTTCGAGCTGGGGGAAGATGCCCCGTTTAACGAGTGGCGCACGCAGCAGCAGCTGCAATGGCAGGTGCGCCTGCTGCTCCTCTTTGAGCGGCTCTCCTCCTGGCAGGAGACCGGCGGGGAGCTAGAGCAAGCCACCGCCACCCTCACCCACTGGCTGACGCTCGATCCCCTCTCGGAGGAGGCCTCCCGGCGTCTCATGCGCCTGCACCTGGCGCTAGGCGATCCGACTGCCGCAGGCCAGGTTTACGCCACCCTGCGGACGCGGCTGGCCGAGGACTTGCGGGTCAAGCCCTCCCCGGACACGGTCGCCCTGGCGGAACACATTCGCGCACTGGCGGCGCGCCGCCAGTGCTCCGCTGTCCGAGCGACCACCGTGGAGGGCCGCCCGCCAGGCGAGCTAGTCGCTCCGCTCCTCGGACGGGCCGCGGCTTTCCGCCTGCTGGTGGAGCGCTTTCAGCAGGCGCAGGCTGGGCAGCCGCAGACCGTACTGGTGGTGGGCGAGGCCGGCATTGGCAAAACGCGGCTAGCCGACGAGTTTGTGGCCTGGGCGAGGGCGCAGGGAGCCGAGGTGCTGAGCGGGCAGGCCTTCGAGGCCGGAGGACGGCTGCCCTATCAGCCGCTGGTGGAGGCTCTGCGGGGGCGGCTGGAGGAGGAGAACGCGCCGGAGGATCTGCTGGAGGACCTGTGGCTGGCTGAGCTCGCGCGCCTGCTGCCCGAGCTGCGGGTGCGCTATCCCGACCTGTCGGCTCCCAGCCAGGATGAACTGACCGCCAAGGGCCGACTCTTCGAAGCGGTAGCGCGCCTGCTGGATGCCCTGGCCAAGCGCGGCCCGCTGGTGTTGCTCGTAGATGACCTGCAGTGGGCCGATGAGGTCTCCCTCGACCTGCTGCGCTACCTGGGCCGGGACTGGAAGGGGCATGGCAACCGCGTGCTGCTGCTGGGCACGGTACGCAGTGAGGGGCTGGAGCCGAAGTCGCAGCTTTCGGCCCAGCTGACCGACCTGGGACGCGACCTGCCGATCAGCCAGGTGCCGTTGCAGGCGCTGAGCCAGGCAGAGACCCTCCAGCTCATCGAGGCCCTCGTCGGACAGGGAAGGCACACCCCTGCTTGGCCTGCGCGAGCCGTGCCAGTGGCCTCATCGGCGCCGGAGCAGGAGACGAAGCTCTCCGCGCTGGGCGACTTCTTGTTTGCGCACACCGGGGGGCAGCCGTTGTACTTGCTGGAGACGCTCAAGCTATTGCGGGAGCGGAAGTGGCTGGTGCCACGGCTGGGGGAGGATGGCAACTGGCGGCTGGAGCCGACCGCGGAGATGGCCGCAGCCCTCGCCCAGGCGTCGTCTCGGCACGAGCTGTTGCCGCCCTCGGTGCGCACGATGATCCTGCTCCGCCTGGCGAAGCTGTCCCGGCCAGCGCGCCAGCTGGTGATGGCCAGCGCCGTGCTGGGGACCTCAGCGAGCGCGCAGCTGCTGTGGCAGGTGGCCGAGGTGGGGATGCAGGAGGGAGTCGAGGCCCTGGAGGAGGCCGTAAAGAGCGGCCTCCTGCGCGAGGAGGAAGCCGGGGCAGGCCACATGGGCCGCTATCGCTTCACCCATGAACTGATGCGCGACGTGGTCTCCACCACACTAGGCCAGGCGCAGCGGCTCGTCTTGCACCAGCGAGCCCTGGCGCGGCTGCAAGCCGAGGGAGTGCGGGCCTCCGAGTATCATACGCTCTTGGCCGGAGAGGCCGCCTATTACTCCAGCGTGCAGGCCGGAGATAAGGCGATGGCTGTCTTTGCCGGCGAGGATGCCATCGAGCACTATGAATAGGCGCGCGCCTTGCTGCAGGAGCACAAGCCCCTGCGGAGTGTGCTCCTGGCCGCGGAGGTCGACCACCTCTACGTCTGCCTGGGGCGGGCCTATACCAACCAGAACACCTGGCAGCAAGCCCAGCAGGCTAAGGAAGTTGTCCTTTCCCAAAATCTTCGACTTGATGATCGATACGTACCATCAAGAACGGCCAGATGCAACTCCTCATGACGATGCTCATAACGTATCCATGACACCTCCTGGTTATTCTTGCACCAGAGATGACAATGGGCCGCCGACTGTGGAAGGAACCAATTGGGAGCGAGGCGAGCAATGTGCAGGTCATCGCTTGATTCCGCTCTTCGCACCCAATCGCTCCCTCACCTCTTTCATTTCCTGTAAGAGGTAGCAGTATGTTTGTTGCAAGTACAGAACGATTCGTGAGGTATGCTTTATGCTCTATGAACTTCTCAAAAGAGGCGTAAGCGTCTTCTTCAACACGCTCAATATACTCCTGGGCGGACACCTTCCCCCATTGGGCTGTGCCGCCGTGATTGTCGAGGAACGCGATCACTACCTGGTTGTCGAACTTCCTCGAGGACGTGTTGTCTTTCCAGGGGGCTTTATGACCTGGCGAGAACATCCCGCACAAACGGCGCAGCGAGAAGCACAAGAGGAGACGGGACTCCTCGTACGCGTAGGTGAACTGATTGGCACTTACTCATCCACCAGTGACCGCTTCACGAGCATGAGTACGGTGAGCAGCGTCTATGCTGCTGAAGTACTGAGTGGCGCGTTGCGTCCGAGTTGCGAAGGGCGGCCATGCTGGCTTGCTGAGGAGGAATTGCGCATGAGGCTCACCGACCACTCCCGGGGCATCCTTGACGACTACCTGCGCTACAATGCTGAGCAGAAAGGAAAACATGTTTCCTCTTTATCAGGAACGCATTTGCCCTTGTCATCATGAATACCCATTTCTGGATTGGAGAAAAAAGAGAGAAGCGATATGAAAAGTTCCCGAAAACCCTCTTTTCGGGGTTGGAGAAAGCTACCTTTCTGTGTTTTGGCAATAGCAGTCCTGTCTGTCTGTATACCAGCTTCCATACCTGTTGCGCGAGCTGCTACCGCGCAATGCCAGGTTGACCATACAGCGGGATTTCTTCACAGCTTTCATAGTGAGCTGGCGGATGCGTCGGGGTGCAAGGTACGCCTAAAAGGCGTCAACTGGTTTGGCTTTGAGACGCGTACCTTCTCCCCCCATGGGCTGTGGGCTCGTAACTGGCAGGACATGCTGGGCCAGATCACACAGGCTGGCTTCAACACCATTCGCCTGCCCTTCAGCAACCAGCTCTTCGATCCCTCGAGCAAACCGCAGGGCATCGACTACAAGCTCAATCCTGACCTGAAGGGACTCAGCGGCCTGGCACTCATGGATCGGATCATTCAGGGGGCAGGAAGCCAGGGTCTGAGAGTCATTCTCGACCGTCATGATACCTCTGCCGATATCCGGCCCGTGTTGTGGTACACCGACCAGGTCCCCCAGGCACGCTGGCTCCAAGACTGGGTCAAACTGGCCGAGCGCTATCGAGGCAATACGACGGTGATCGGAGCAGACCTGGCCAGTGAGATCCACGGCTCGGCAACCTGGGGCGATGGCAATCCCGGCACGGACTGGCGGTTGGCTGCCGAGGAGGCAGGCAATGCTATCCTGGCAATCAATCCCGATTGGCTCATCATCGTCGAAGGGATCGAGCAATATCATGGCGACTCCTACTGGTGGGGCGGCAACCTGGAGGGAGCCAGGCAGTTCCCTATGCGCCTGTCGCGACCCGACAAGCTGGTGTATTCTGCCCACGACTACGGGCCGGGGGTCTATAAGCAGTCGTGGTTCCAGGTCTCCAACCCTTCTGGCCTCACACATACCCTCCCGGCAATCTGGCAGAAACACTGGGCCTACCTGCAAATGAACGGCATTGCCCCGGTGCTGCTGGGGGAGTTCGGAGGCCATTCTGTGGGGCAGGATATAGAGGGCGTCTGGCAGCGTTCACTGATAGACTTTCTGAACGCGAACGACATCGGCTATACCTACTGGGCCTGGAATCCAGATACGGGAGATACCGGCGGAATTTTGCGAGACGATTGGTCCACGCTCAATCAGAGCAAGCTCCACCTGTTGATTTCGTGAATGGTCATGCTGGATCAGCCGGAAGCTGGCATCGGGGAGTTCTTCTTCCCCTTTCATGACGATGCTTATAGCGTTTTCATGGCGCTTCCTCCACATACTACTGTCAGCGGACTATTATCAAGGGAGAACTTGAGGGGGTAAGAGCACGATGAGAAGCTTACGCATGAAAAATTTACGCATCACCAGAGAACTGCTCGTGGTTGTTCTGGGGATCGTCGCCCTGCTCGCCTACATTGCTGCAATTTGGCACGCCTCAATACAATGCCAGTCCAGGACCTCGTTTGGTTTCCTCCATAGCTTCGGTGGCAAGCTGGTGGATGCAGCACACTGCGAGGTTCACCTGACGGGTGTCAACTGGTTTGGCTTTGAGACGAGTGCCTTTGCCCCCCACGGCCTGGAAACCCGCAACTGGCAGGATATGCTCGATCAGATCAAACAAACGGGGTTCGACACCATTCGCCTGCCCTACAGCAATCAGCTCTTCAACCCATCGAGCAAACCGCAAGGGATCAACTACAGGCTAAACCCTGACCTCAAGGGGCTCCAGGGCCTGGCACTCATGGATCGGATTATCCAAGGTGCGCGGAAACGTGGCTTGAAGATCATCCTTGACCGCCATGACACAACCGCCGATTTCAGACCCGAGTTGTGGTACACCGACCAGGTGACCGAGGCGCGCTGGATCCATGATTGGCTTCTGCTAGCCCGGCACTACCGGGGTAACGATACGGTGATTGGGGCTGACCTGGCCAATGAGCCCCACGGCCCGGCAACCTGGGGCGATGGCAATCCACGTACAGACTGGCGGCTGGCCGCTGAGCGGGCAGGCAACGCCATCCAGGCGGTCAATCGCGATTGGCTGATTATCGTTGAGGGAATCGAGCAATATCATGGCGACTACTACTGGTGGGGCGGCAACCTGAAGGGAGCCAGACAGTTTCCCGTGATCCTGACGGAGCCAGACAAGCTGGTATATTCAGCGCATGACTACGGACCGGAAATATACCAGCAGTCGTGGTTCCAGGCGCCGAACTACCCGCACAACCTGCCGAGCGTCTGGCAGCAACACTGGGCTTACCTGCAAATGGAGGGCATTGCCCCGGTGCTGCTGGGGGAGTTTGGGGGGCGCTCGGTAGGCCGGGACAGTGCTGGAGTGTGGCAGCGCAGCCTGGTGGTTTTCCTGCACACGCAGAGCATTAGCTACACCTACTGGGCCTGGAATCCGGATTCAGGGGATACTGGCGGCATCCTCCAGGACGACTGGGCTACGGTCAACCAGAGCAAGCTCCATATATTGAGCACTCATCTATGGTCGTGGCTGGTTCAACAGCATTCTAGCCCAGAAAGCTATTCAAGGAACGCCGACGCTATCCCGAACCTTTATCGCTGGCCACAGTCAATTTGTAAACCACCACTCTCTAGCAACACCAGGGCCTCGTGTGGAGACACACCCCATTCATGACGATGCTCATAACGCTTTCATGGCGCGCCATCGTTACACTTTGGAAGAGAGGGAAGAGAAAATGCTTTGCAGCGGTCGTGGCAAGAGCACTGAGGCACTTGAGACATGAGGAGGATCTTGTAGACTCTCCAGACCCGGCAGGGATGCGCGCAGATGAGAAAACCAGCAATCACGAGAAAGGTTGAACTATGTTCCAAAGCAATAGATTAGAACGGCCATTTAAGCGTCCCCAGTCCCGGATAATACATGTACTGCGCTCCCCGATCGTGTGGGGAGGCATAGGCCTGATGGTGATATTGGCAGCGTCCATCTTCATGCTAACAGCCAACCGGGTTGTCCAGGCTAAACCCCCTGTGCCCGCCGATCTCTTCATGCAATCGGTGGTCAAGCGCGATGGCACCCTGGGTTGGCGACAGCTCTGTCCAGCCGTGCAGGCCCAGATGCCTCTCACGACGCTTGTCAGCCAGGTGCGGGAGCAGCGTAACGCTGAGTCTGGTAAGGGCTTGAGACTGACGATGGATTATGTTGGGGCACGTACCCGAACGGCGGGCGGACAGATCCGAGTGTACGTTGTCTCGGCGCACCGAGCCGATGGGTGGTCTGGGCAGCGGACGTATATCGTCACTACGCAGACCAGCGGCTGTGTCGAGGATGTCACCAACTCCTGACGAGGGGCTGTTCATATGAAAATTCTTACAATTGTGCTCCTGATAGTGCTCGGATTAGGTGTCTCGCTTTTTGGCTTTCTTGCTGTTTGGCGGCATAAAGCTTATAGGCACAAAACATTCCTTGTATCCCCGGGATCATATGCAGGCAGTCCAGAGGTTCTGACATTTCAGGACCTGCATGAAAAGTGTTTTGAAGTCGCTTTAGAAGCTCCCCCGGCAACATACGAGGAGTACCTTCTACGGTCGCCCTCTGAGCAGACTGAGACTGCCTTTTCACACCGCCTCTTCAGTGGCAAGGACATGTTGAATACATCCACCATTGCGGAAAAACAGGGTGAAATAGCAGCACAAACGGAGAAGAGCACGACTGATGATTTGGAGAGGCTTGCCAGCTATGGCTTTACCTCTGAGGAAGTCGATTCACTGATCTGGCTCCAGAAGTGGTATCAAACGGGGGGGAGTGACCGCGTTGAGCTGGTTCGCCACTGGGAGTTCTTCCATTTTCTTGTTATCAATGGTAAGTTGGACGTGTAAGAAGGATGATAGAAGCAGGACTCCCTTCGCGAGGTCCAGGCCCCTCTATAGTCGATGCACTCCTTGCATTCTGCTCGTGTCTGACGCTCATACCCCATGTAGTAAGGATTCCTTTTAAACCGATAGAAAAATCCAGGATGATCAATAGAGGCATGGCTTGAGGAAAAGCTCCTATTGGCAGCACTGGAGCCTCGTGTGGAGACAGAGTCCATTCATGACGATACTCATAACGCTTTCGTGGCGCGCCCTGGTCATACTTAGGAGAAGAGAGAACACCATTCAGCCAGTCGTGGCAGGAGCAATGAGGCACCTGAGACATGAGGAGGGTCGCGTGAAGCCCTTCAGGCCAGGTCGGAATGTACGCAGATTGAGAAGACAAGCAAGTGCGAGAAGGGTGTAACTATGTTACAAAGTAGTACTTTGTAACGATCGCAGAAACGTTCCCAGTCCAGGATTGTGGATGTGCCGCGCTCTCCGATCGTGTGGGTAGGCCAGTGGTTGTGTGTCGAGGATGTCACCAACGCCTAACTCCCGGCAAAAATACATAATAACGTCCTTACATAAGGACGAACGGATGGAATCACCTGATACCACTTCCGTGTAATAGAAAGGGAACGCTCGCTGACTTACGCTCTGTGAGCAGAACGCCGTGAGCGAGCGACTAAAGGAATGGCAGACTTAGACTATAACAAAACTGACATTACATATACATCAGATAGGGCAGCTCCCCTGGTAGAACCAGGACAGTATGAGCAGAGGGTGCACATATTCCATGTTTCTGCGCTTCCAGGCCGCCTGCAACTGCTCGGATACCGCCGACCACTCTTGCTGGTCAGGTTGAGCAAATTTCTCGTGGTCGGAGGGTCGGGCGTGCTGGTAAACAGCCTGGCGCTGCTCCTCCTCTTCCAGGGGGGGCATCTGCCCCTGGTGGGCGCCTCGCTCCTTGCGGCCGAGCTGGCGGTCGTCAACAACTTCTACTGGAATGACCGCTGGACGTTCGGGCGCTCGAAGCTCTCCTTGAGCCGTTTCGCCCGCTTCAACCTGGTGTCGCTGGGGGGATTGTTCATCAGCACAGGCACCCTGTGGGTCCTGGTCCGTCACCTGGGTTTCTATTACCTGGCGGCAAATCTGCTGGGCATAGTCCTGGCGACCGCCTGGAACTTCGTGGCAAGTCTGCTCTGGACCTGGAGGGGCAGCCATGCATTTTAGTAGCATCATGCTCTCTACACTTTCCGCCAGTTATGCGCTGAGCCTGGGCGGTGGAGGACTTTCTGCCGGTCAAGTGTTGACGACGTTTCTGCTCGCTTGTGGAATGGGTCTGTCCCTTATCCTGACGATCCAGGCGATCTATACGCTCTACATCATGCTGTATACCTGGGATCAGCCCGAGGCCTACAAGAAGGCAAAGGCCCCGGCACGCTTTTTGAAGCCTCAGAAGTCGTTTACGGTGATGCTGCCAGTACGCCATGAAGAGGACGTCATCCAGACGACCATCGAGCGGGTGGTGCGCTCCAATTACCCGCTGTCCTTACTGGAGGTCGTGGTGATATGCTCGCCCGACGACAGCGGCACGATTGCCAAAGCTCAGCAGAAGATCGCGCAGTTGCGCCGGCAGGGCATTGGCAACGTGCGTGTGATCGCCTACAAGGGCAAACCGGTCAACAAGCCGCACGGTCTCAACGCTGGTCTGCGGATTACCCGCAATGAAGTAGTGACCATTTTTGATGCCGAGGACGACATCCACCCGGACATCTTCAATGTGATCAATACCGTGTTCTTGAAGGAGAAGGTCGCTGTCGTCCAGGCTGGCGTCCAGCTGATGAATTACGAGTCCACATGGTACTCGGTCCTCAACGTGCTGGAGTACTTCTTCTGGTTCAAGAGTCGCCTGCACTACCATACGAAGCTGGGTATGACCCCGCTGGGAGGCAACACCGTCTTCTTCACACGCGATGTGCTGGAGCGGGTGGGCGGCTGGGATGAGCAGGACCTGACGGAGGATGCCGATATTGGCATCCGCATTAGCTTGCTGGGTGAGCCGATGCGTGTCATCTACGACGACCGCTACGTCACACGCGAGGAGACGCCGCCGACCATCAGCCAGTTCATCAAGCAGCGCACGCGCTGGAGCCAGGGATTCTTGCAGACGCTGCTCAAAGGAGAGTGGAAGCAGTTGCCCAAACTGGAACAGAGGTTGCTGGCGCTCTACCCCCTGGGGTTTCCGGCCATCCAGGCCATGCTGGGGGTCTACATCGTGGCCTCTGCGCTCATGATGTTCACGGTGAAAGCGCCGGTGCCCGTGGCGATCGTCCTGGATCTGCCGTTCTACCTGCTGGCGGCGCACTTCATGTTGAACGTCATCGGGCTCTACGAGTTCACCGATGCCCACGGGCTCAAGCCGACCTGGAAGACGGTGGTGATCATGGCGCTGGGTTACCTACCCTACCAGGGGATGCTGGCGTATGCCTCCGTGCGGGCGACGCTGCGGCAGGTGCGCGGGATCAACAACTGGGAGAAGACCCAGCATGTCGGCGCCCATCGCCAGGCCCCTGTGCTCGAAACGGCACCAGCGCACCGCTAAGGAGAAAGCAATGCAAACCACTCAAGATGAAACGCTGAGGACCCATCGACCGCCGGGCGGAGGCCGCAACGGGCTGCGCCCCCAAAAGCCTGCAGTCCGTTCGAGCACCCGTTGGGGCATGCTTGATCGCATCCTGCTGCTGGCCACGCTGCTCAGTGGCGCGATCTCGCATGGCTACCACCTGTTCCTCTACCCCCTCTACATCACGGATGAGGGCATCTACATGGAACAGGCGTGGTCGGTATTGCGCGAGGGTCAGCTTTCCCCCTACACGTACTACTATGATCATGCGCCGGCGGGCTGGCTGACCATTGCCGCCTGGGTTGCCCTGCTGCCTCGCCAGTTCGAGACCTTTGGCAATGCGATCAACACCGGCCGGGCACTGATGCTGCTGGTCCACCTGGCGAGCGTCTTCTTACTCTTCCTGATCGCGCGTCGCCTTTCGGGGAGCACCATAGCCGCAGTGGTGGCCTGCTTCTTCTTCAACCTGTCACCCCTGGCCGACTACTACCAGCGCCAGGTGCTGTTGGACAACCTGATGGTCTTCTGGCTGCTGCTGAGCCTGTACCTGGCGACCAGCGACGATCGACGCATTATGACCCCGATCTACAGCGGCCTGGCCCTGGGGGTCGGCGTGCTCACCAAAGAAAACGCCATCTTCTTTATCCCTGTCATCGGCTACCTGCTCTACAGCAAGGTGCGCCAGCAGCGCAATTATCGCTTTGTCCTGAGTTATTGGCTCTACGGGGCGTTTGCGATTATATCGCTGTACTTCTTATATGCCAACCTCAAAAACGAGTTGCTGCCAGCGCATCTGGACTTCAATCTCAACAACCCGCCCGCCGAGCACGTGTCGCTGCTTTACACCATCTGGCAGCAGCTGCACCGCAGCCAGGGCAGCATCCTGGACCGGAACAGCCTCTTCTGGACGTTTTCCCTGGGGGCGTGGCTCCCCAAGGACACGTTCCTGCTGGCTGGCGGCATGGTGGCCACGCTCTTCAACCTCGTGCTTGGCTTGCGCGACCGCAAGGGGCATCGCGGAGAGCTGATCGCATCGCTGCTCGCTCTGAGCTATGCGTTCTACCTGATGCGAGGCAGCGTGATGCTGGAGTTTTATGTGGTGCCGCTGGTGCCCTTTCTGGCCCTGAACATCGGCATGGTGGCGAGCCGGATACTGCGCTTAGTGCCGGAGGCACGACGTATGCCACTCCTGTCTGGCAGCGCCCGAGCAGTCATCCTGGCCGTGTGCTTCGCCGTGCTCATCCTCCCTCAAGGAGGGTACATCCTGGTCCGTGACCAGTATGGAAAGGTGGTGCCGCACGACCTGTACAAGCTGCCGCTGACGCCGCTACAAGATCAGCAACTGGCGTTCATTCGCCAGCACATCTCGCCGAATGCGCGCATCGTCATGGACGACGACCTGTGGGTGCAGTTGCATGATGTCGCTCCTTATTACTTACAAGCGCACTCGCACTGGAAGGCCTCGTCTGACCCCGCTGTACGTGATACGGTCTTCGCCAAGAACTGGCAGAACATCGACTACATCGTGATGTCCAACAAGATGCTTACTGCCATGCAGCAAAACAATACGGGTGGCGGCGAGAACTACATCTTAACAGCCCTCCAGCACGCGCAGCCGATCTGGCAGCTGACAAGGGGCGATATCAGTCTGGCCATTTATCAGGTCCAGAAATGAGGAACTGGACGAGAAAGAATTGATACAGTATGGACCCTTCGCATATTCCTTGGAAAGGGAAAGGACAAAAGACAATGAACAAGCCGGAAACAGACGAACAGATCGTTGACCTGTCGGAAATGGACGAGGAGGAACTCGATCTGTCGGAAATGGACGAGGAGGAACTCGACCAACCGCTAACACAAAACGAGGATTTCGACCTCGATGAAATAATGCGTCAACCTACGGACAAACTGGCAGGCGCAACCAGGCAGCGCAAAGCCCGATCGAGCATGAGAGGAGCGGCGAGACCGCGGCCGCAAGGACGCGGCCGCATGAACCGCTGGAAGCTGGCGATGATCGTGCTCGCAGGGATCGTTGCCATCGCGGTGGTGTTCGGGGTTCTCAGCCAATCTGCGGGCCTGGGAGGCGTGAATACGCTAGGGAAAAGTTCCAACCAGGCTACGACCATCCCGAGCAATACCCCCCTCCCCACGCCGAAAGTAGTGAGCACCCCGCAGGTACCGATCAGCAGCGCAGTCGGGGCGCTGATCCTGCTCAACCCGGGTATCGTACGCCAGGGCACGAGCATGGGGGTGAACGGCAGCGGCTTTGATCCCCGCGCCACGGTCGACCTGGCCATTACGCAAGCGCTGGCGCAGCCAGGCCAGGTGATTAGCTTTGTCCAGACCGATAGGTATGGCAACTTTTCTAGCAATCTCACCGTGCCGATGACCTTGAGTTCCGGGACCTTCTTCATCCAGGCGCGTGAGCGGGGCAGCACCAAGGTGGCCCAGGCGCGAGGTATGGTCTCAGGCGGCACGCCCCTGTTGAAATTAGGCGCCATGGTGGGCAAGCCCGGCGACATCATCACCGTCTCACTTCACGGATTTAGCCCCGGCGAGTCGATCAAGGTCTACTGGAATGCGATGAGCGGCCAACCAGTGACGACACTGCAGGCCGACAGTGGGGGTGGCATCGGCCAGGCACCGGTGCAGGTCCCCTTCGGTGCAGCCGGCGTCAACACCTTCCTGTTTGTGGGAACGAAAAGCCAGTCCATGGTCGCCGCCTCGTTCGACTTACTGTCATTGTATCCGTCGGTCAAACTCTCCAATTATGCCGTCCGGGCCGCTAACCCGTTGAGTTTCTCAGGGTCGGGCTTTGGACCCGGCGAAAGGGTGCTGGTCTTCTTGAATAGCGTGAGCGGAGCGCCCATCGCGGTCGCCCAGACCAGCCAGCAAGGCACCTTCAAAAACGCCGGCGGCTTCGTCATTCCCTTTGCCTTAAAAGGGAAGCAAACACTCATCTTTCAGGGGGAAGAAAGCGGAGCCTCCGTGGCGGTCAAATGGACGGTCCAGCCCTATATGCCCAGTGCGCAGACCAGTACCTATGGAGGCCTGCCAGGGACCACGGTGTCGTTTTATGCCAGCGGCTTTGCCCGCCAGGAGGTGGTGCATGTCTACATGGGGAGCGCCAACAATATGGTGAGCTGCTTCCGCACTGACGACAAGGGCAATGTCGCGGCGGCCGGGTCGTATGTCATCCCGGGCAGCGCCCAGGGCAAGCTGTCATTCCAGCTAATTGGAAGCCAGAGTGGCGGCACGGCTACAGCCACAATGTCGATCATGGCAGCTCCGTCAGCCGTCCAGGTACCGCCGCAGCCGCCGTTCAAATGCTCACTGGACAGTGCAACGAACTAGCGCCTCGCTGCAGTCCTGCTCACAAGGCTGCGGAGAGAGAGGAAGAAAGAAACAATGCTTATGAATGGAAACAGGTGGCTTACAGCGAGGGATAGCGGTATCTTGACCGTACGTGCACCGGTGCAGGGTGAGCGTGCGTGGAAAGAGAACCTGGTCATTGTGCCCACCTACAATGAAGCCATCAACCTGAAGCAGCTGGTACCCGCGATCCTGCGCCAGGGGCCCTTCGATGTGCTCGTCGTGGACGACAACTCGCCAGATGGGACCGGAGCGGTGGCGGAGAAGCTGGCACAGCGCTTCCCTGGCCGGGTTGAGGTACTGCACCGCTCCGGCAAGCTGGGGCTGGGCACCGCCTACCTCACCGGCTTCCGCTACGCCCTGGCGCAGGGCTACCAGCGGGTCTTTACGATGGATGCCGACTTCTCGCATGATCCCAGCTATCTGCCGGCCCTGCGGCAGGCACTGGAGGACGCCGATGTGGCGCTTGGCTCCCGCTACGTGCACGGTGGAGGGACGCTGCGCTGGCCGCTGTGGCGCCGCCTTCTCAGCCGGAGTGGCTCGGTCTATGCACGATTGATCCTGGGCCTGCACGTGCGCGATCTGACGGGCGGCTTCAAGGGCTTCCGCCGCCAGGTGCTGGAGGAGCTGCTCCCCGAACTGGATAACATGCATTCTAGCGGCTACGCCTTCCAGATCGAGACAACGTACCTGTGCTTCCGCCACGGCTTTCGCATCGTCGAGGTCCCCATCATCTTCGAAGATCGCCTGGTCGGAAAGTCCAAGATGAGCCGGCGCATCATTGTGGAAGCGCTGGGGGTCGTGTTGGCCTTGCGCCTGAGTCAGACACCCTTGCGCAAGCGGCTCGCCGTGGGTTTATGCCTGGCAGTAGGTATGGCAGCGATCGGCCTTGCCATCGTCTTCGGCGCGATCAACATTGCCCCGGGCCTGTCCGCGCGTTTGGCCCGGGCGCCGGCTGAGCAAGCGGTAGTGCTCCCCCATGGGCAAACCAGCCATTCGATTGATCGCAGGATGGCGCCTGCCCTGGCAGCTAAGAAGCGACCCCTGAAGCGAGAACGTGTTGCTTTCCTCCAGCTGCAGGGTGAGGACCTGACGCCCAATGTGCCGCTGCACTTCACGGGCTCGGGCTTCCTGCCGGGGGAAGAGTTGGCGGTGACCATTCTGGGCCAGCAGGGGCAGCCTGAAGCGCAACTCACTTCTGTGATCGCGGACCAGGCTGGCCGATTCAGCGTGGCGACAGAGGCCATTCCGGCAGGCCTGTCGCCGGGGACCCACCTGCTGCTGGTGCAAGGGCAGAGCAGTCAGCGCCTGGCACGAGCCAGCTTCCAGCTGCATGACATCCCACCCACGGTGACGCTGGATACTTACACAGTCAAGCCCAGGCAGGACTTCGGCTTCGCGGGAAACGGTTTCCTGCCTAACGAGGTGGTTGAGGTGCGGTTGGGCAGCCCGACGGGTCAACGCCTGGCAGCGATGAGCGCCAACGCCAAGGGGAACGTGGCGGGGCGCGTCATGGCACCACGGCTGGCAGCGGGCGACTATACCCTCTTTTTCGTGGGCCGCCAGGGTCGAACCCCGACCTCGGTCGGCCTGAACGTCCAGGGTTTCCACCCCTGGGTCGTCCTGGATAACTACGCGCCATCCCCCCATCAGCGCCTGGGGTTTACGGGAGCGGACTTTGCCTCCGGTGAGGAGGTCCTGGTGTATCTCAATCGGCGAGGAGGCGAGCCAGTCGCACGCCTGCAAGCCGATACATTAGGTCGCTTCCAGGCCCCAGCTACCTGGGGGGTGGGAGCGCTCAGCGGGGAGCAGGAGTTGATTTTCGTGGGCCAGGGAAGCGGAGCGATGGCTACGGCCACCATTACAATAGGACCCTGAGATATGGCAGGAAAGAGAGGATGACCTGGTAGTATAAGCGCTTTGATGACACCTATTGCTGCGCATGAGCAAGGGCAATACTCTGTGAACCTTACACCTGAGAGAAAGGAAATGAGTCAATGGATACATCGAGTTTCATCGCAAAGTTACAGAGAGAAACGTCCACACAGGTAGGTCTGCCCGCCGAACGTGTACAAGAGAAGTCGCAACCACCCCGGATCCACAGACGCTTTCACGGTGCGGATGACGAAGAGCAGTCTGACGTGAGCTTTGTACCAACGATGGAGCTTCCAGCAGGCGAGCCGGGGAATGGGCAGATGGAGAGAGAGAGGACCCTATCACTTGCTGAGGGTGGGCCGCACACCCAGCGCACGCTGAGCCTGACCGTGGCAACGCTCACGCATCCCGGGATCGCACGCCGGCACAAGCCCAACGAGGACAGTCTCTTTGTCGGACAGGGCCTGCGCGCTCACCATGCACAGCCACAACCCTTCGGCCTGTTCATGGTTGCTGACGGGATGGGTGGGCATGCACACGGACAGGATGCCAGTCGCCTGGCGATTCAAGCAGTGATCGGCCAGGTGTTGCCAAAGATGGCCAGCAACAGCGAGCTCGAGGATGCAGAGCTCAGACAGCTGCTGGTGGACGGAGTGAATGAGGCTCATCAAGCCATCTACCGACGCAACATGCAGCAGCGCATGGTGATGAGCACGACCTTGACCGCCGCCCTGGTCGTGGGTGCGGGGGCCTACCTGGTCAACGTTGGTGACAGTCGCATCTACTTATACCGTGAAGGCGCAGGGCTGCGTAGGCTCACCTCTGATCACTCAGTGGCTGCGCACTTAATAGAGACAGGCGCCATCCAGCCAGCCGACGTCTCCACCCATCCTGGGCGCAGCCAGCTCTATCGCTGCCTGGGACAGGAAGCACCGCTGAGCCACTCCAGCCGGACGATAGATTGTTGCTCTGCTCTGATGGGCTGTGGGCGATGGTGGGTGATCCCTACCTGCAGCAGATCCTGAGCATAGTTCCTGAGACATCCTTGCTCAGCCGGGCATTGCTCGAGGCTGCCTTAGATGGTGGTGGCGCGGACAATATCAGCGCCATTGTGGTCAAAGTCAGCGAGGCCATGTGCTATACGGAGGAGATGGAGCTGCAACTCATCGCTCAATATAAAGGCACGTACGATGCCGGGCCTGTCACATAGGAAATTGCTGTAGTCCTGACACGATTAAGGAGGGAAGATATCCATCATGGCTCTCAAAACCAGGCTCTGCTTGTCCCTGGTGATCCCAGACAGCCCTGGGCAATCAACATCCCTGGAAGAACTGAGGGTAACCCCGGGCGGCATACCACGCAAGATATGGCATGTGCTCTGTTCGTTACCCGCTCAGCGGGCGCTGGCATGGGCGATCGTACTCATGTTCGTGGCTGCCGATATCACGCTCGTCGGCCAGCACGCCCTCGTCCGCTACCAGTCCTACCACGCTGATGCCTTCGACCTGGGCAACATGGATCAGGCCGTCTGGAATACCCTGCATGGCCATCTCCTTCGCTTCACGAATCGCGGCGCCGATTGGTATGGGCCGCCGACGCGTCTGGGTGTCCATGTGGAGCCGATCCTGCTCCTGATCGCTCCGCTCTATCTGATCTACACCGACCCTGAGACGCTGCTTGTGTTACAAACCGTTGCGCTGGCACTCGGTGGCATTCCCCTCTTGCTGCTGGGGCTGCGTCGCCTGCCTGAATTGCCGCCGATCGATGCCTTGCTCACCAGCGTCCCTGCCACCGCCTCAGTCGCGGCCACGGATACACTTGATCCGCATCTAAGTGATCGCTATGCGCTCTACCTGCTGCCGGATCCGCAATCCTATATGGCGGACTATGTGGTCATTGATCTGTCGGATGACATACCTGCGAATCAGGCAGCAGACCAGCAGATGTATGCTGCGATGCTGGTTTCCGGCAACTATCGTATCGTGGGGACTGCTGGCCAGGTCGTGCTTTTAGAACATCTCAGCCTCCAATCTCCTGCGCTACAAATACAAGGCAGAGGCGCAGCGAATGAACGCTTATTCCCGGGCAAGCATACATAACTAATTAAAGGAGTAATGTACATGACCTTATCAAGACACTCAAGACAATATGGGATGACGCAACAATTTCGAAGCTTTTCATTACCGACGGTGTTGCCAGAGGGGCATATATTAGTATTGAATACCCATCCATATAGTCTGTCCACCTTCGTCCTCACGCAGTTGTCAGCAGAAGTGCATGGACTGGTGGCCCAAGAAGTGTTGACGGAACTCGAGATGTATGTGCTGCTGGCCCTGCTGGAGGCCTATCCCCAGTATTGCCCCTATGAGGAGTTGCGCGCTGCTGTTACCGATGAGGTAATCAGTCAAGCGCGAACAATCGTGTATCGAGCAGCCGAGCACAAGACAATGAACCGCTCGATGAAGCCAGTCAGAAATGTCCTTTCGCGTTGCAGGGCAAAGTTGCAGGTATTCGGCATTGATATTCGATCGATCCATACAGAGGGATATATTCTCATCGCCTCGAGGTACCCGGGAGTGTCCGCTTGAGACCTGGCAGGCGTTTTCCAGGCAAACCAGGCGTAATACTTTTAAAGTCTTCTTCCACGGACCCTCTCATCTTCATCGCACACTCCTCATTCTCTGTTCCACACTCAAGAGTAGCGCAGACCTGGCGCTTTTAAGCAGTACAAGATGCCAGTCACTTCAAACTTCAAGTTCATGACGATACTTATAACGCTATCATGGCGCATCCTCCTTATACTGCTAAAGAGAGGACAATATATTGCTAAGGAGAGGACAATATACCAGTATGAGAGGACAATGTGCTACCGATCATAAGACCGCAGAGTTGTCAGAACCGCCTGTACGCGGCCAAAGCAAGCCGACTCGAATGACGTGTTGGATTGCGAACATACTCCTCTCTACACAAGCAAACGGCTCTATCGAGGACGTTAACACCCTCAGGCCTTTGTAAACTGACATAATGACATTATGTTCTCATGATGAGTACTTATGATTATAGCAACGTTGCTATGAATGACGCATCGCTAATAACGAGTAAAGAGCGCAAACGGGCGGCGTTTCTCTTCTGGTTATGCGCTCACGGTACGCTATGTAAACCCTCATCTCGCCTTCTTTCTAAAATAGAATATCTCAAGGAGAAGAAAATTATGGCTACCCTGACGACAGGCATGTTTAAACTATCCGCTGATGCAGCCCCCGCTACTGCCGAAACGGAGATGATGCAGTTGGCTGACTTTGAAGCGATTTTCCTGCGCTTCCAGGGGCCGATAACGCATTTCATAGCTCATACCGTTGGCAATCGTGAACAAGCCTCCGATCTTGCACAGGACGTCTTTGTGAAGGTCTACAAATCTTTGCTGAGTGGAACGGTCATTCCCAGCAGAGCATTGGTGACATGGCTCTACCGCATTGCCGCCAACACAGTAACTGACACGCTGCGCAGGCAGCATCTTATCGCCTGGCTCCCCCTCTCGCTGTTCGATGAGGAAAGAGGGGTAGGCACGAGGATGTGCTCTACCTCAACGGGAACGACCACTCTGGCCTTGCATAGGCGTGATGAAGAGGAGAATGAGAGGCCTGAGCGCATGAAGGCCGCCCGTTCGCTACAGAAGCAGGGCGGTTACAACGGAGCAGGGTTCGAGGAGCGTGTGGCGGATCGTCAGATCATAGAACGAGTGTTCTGGCGGATGTCGCCCAAATGCAGCGCCTGCCTGTGGCTCTACGAGCACGTAGGCCTAACGTGCCCGGAGATCGCGGAAACGCTGCAGATTAGCGTGCCCGCGACGAAGATGCGGTTAATGCGGGCGCGGGAGCAATTTCTGACCCTTTATCGCAGGGAAACAAGCGCATGATTTGCATTGATAACACAACCGTCATGTCTGCTTTGCCTGGAAAGAAGAAGTGATGTATGCCGTTTTGCCGAACACCTTCGTGTCTAGAGTACCAGATCGTCCGTCAGGTGGGTGAAGGCTCTGCCGTCGTCTATCAAGCACGGACAAAAGAAGCTAGACACTCACAGAACGTGGCACTCAAAGCCACTACGATCGGGCGCGCCCTTCACGAAGCGCGCATCCTCGCCTCGCTGCAGCATCCCAATATTCCCCGCTTCTACGAGCTGGTCGTCGATGAACAGCAGGCATGTGTGGTCATGGAGTATATCGAGGGAGAGACCCTCTCCCAGTACCTTGATGTCTACCTGGCACAGGGAAATCTCCCTCCGGTGCAGCAGGTGCTCAGTATGGGGATCCAGCTCTGCGCGGTCCTGGATTATCTGCACTCGCAGCAGCCCGCTCTCACGTTTCGCGACATCAAACCTGAAAATGTGATGCTTTCGGCTGACGGACGCCTCGTGCTAATCGACTTCGACATCGCCTGCGCCCAAGTAGCGATGTGGGACAGCGATTTCCCAGTGGCGGGTACGCCCGGCTACATCGCCCCGGAACTGCTGGCAGAGAGTCCCTCGTTCTCCCCGCTCTCCGATGTCTACGGGCTGGGTGCAACTCTCTACCGTCTGCTGACGGGTCATCGCCCGCCGCTGGACATGAGGGAAGCTGCCCAGGATCGAGCATTTAGACGCCTCCCCCTGTCACTACGCAGCGTGCTGCTGTGGATGACCGAGCGGGATCCACAGCAGCGCCCGGACGATATGAGGGTCGTCCGGATGGCGCTAAAGGAGGCTCTCCTCTCCTTGAGAGGGAAGAACAGGTGGGTGAACTGGCTGAAAAGCATAGCGCTTGTATTGCCAAAAATCGTGATGGAAGGTGATGGGCACAAAGTACCTCGTGCCATGGGGTACTAACTCACGAGACCTGCTGCCCCTGTTGCGTCGCGATAAAGGCCGCATACCAGCGACCGCTGTCTTTGATGATACGGCGCTGCGTTGGGTAGTCGACGTAGACGATGCCGAATCGCTTGCTGTAGCCTTCTGCCCACTCGAAGTTATCCAGCAGCGACCAGACGAAGTAGCCCCTCACCGGTACCCCTTCTGCTCGTGCCCGCCCGAGAGCTTTGAGATGTTCACGTAGATAGTCTACGCGCTGCGAGTCGCTGACGTGATCACTGCCATCCCACCGATCGGCAAAGGCGGCGCCATTCTCTGTTACCGCAATGGCACGAGGCGCGTAGTCGCGGTGGACCCGTACCAGCACATCAGTTAACGCCTGCGGATAGACCTCCCAGCCCATTTCTGTATATGCAGCATCCGCTACCCCTGCGACATGCTCATAGTGCCTGTTCGTACCGTCGCCGCTTTCCCCCGTTTGAGCGCGAATGAGCGATCGCGAGTAGTTGTTGACGCCCAGGAAGTCGATGGGAGTCGCAATAATATCCAGGTCACCAGGCCGTATGGGCGGAGGCGCTACCCCGGCATCTGCGAAGAGACCTTCGGGATAGTTGCCACGAAAGATCGGGTCAAGAAACCAGCGATTGCTCATCTTGTCTGCTTGCTCTACCGCGCGTAACGTCTCAGGGCGATCATCCGCTGCATAGACGGGCGTGAGATTCAAGGTGATCCCCAGCTGCGCGGACTTCCGGGTGTATGCGCGTAGACGGGAGAGCGCTAGCCCGTGTGCGAGCAGCAGGTGATGAGCGGCGATGTATGACGACTGCTTGTTACGTATGCCAGGAGCATGTACGCCGGTATCGTAGCCAAGATAGGCAGAGCACCAGGGCTCGTTCAGCGTGGTCCACCAGTCGACACGATCGCCTAGCCTTCGCGTGACCACCTCAGCGTAATCAGCAAAAGCGCAAGCTGTATCACGATTGAGCCAGCCTTTTTGCTCGTGCAGTGCCAGAGGGAGGTCCCAGTGATAGAGGGTTACCAAGGGGGTAATACCTCGTGCCAGCAGTAGATCTACTAAACGATCATAAAAGTCCAGGCCCCGCTCGTTGACCGTTCCCGTTCCCTGGGGAAGAATACGCGGCCACGCGATGGAGAAGCGATACGCTTTCAGACCCAGTTCGGACATCAGCGCCACATCCTCCGGCATACGGTGGTAGTGGTCGGCTGCAACATCTCCGTTCTCACCTTGATATACTTTGCCTGGAGTCGCTGCGAACTGATCCCAGATGGAAAGGCCACGCCCATCTTCATACGCCGCGCCCTCAATCTGATAGGATGCGGTTGCCGCGCCCCAGAGAAAATCTGCTGGGAAGACTGATTGCAGGTAAGTATCAACCTTTATTGCCGGTTGAGCATTATCGATCATGCTCATTCATTCATTCTCCTTGGACGGACGCCCTTTTGGAGGCGTACTTCCTGGGGGCATCCGTCGAATTTCCCCTTTAACTTCGCCTGACTGTGCGTTCTCTGCTCCATAGAGGAAGCAGTGGACCCAGTGTCCTCCACCCAGTTCCGTACGTGGCGGAAACTGCTGGCGGCAGACAGGCATCGCATGTGGACAGCGGGGATGAAAGCGACAGCCACCCGGTGGGGTGATCAAGCTTGGGAGCTCCACGCTCCCGCTCGCGGGCAGTACCGTTTGTACCCTGGGCGAGCCCTTGCGATCGTCCTGCTGGTGCTGATCAACCGATCCGAAGCGATCGGGGTCTGGTGCCGCAGAGAGTAAGAGCTGGGTATAGGGATGTTGTGGTCGCTGGATTACCTCTTCGCTGGGACCGCCCTCAACCATCTGACCGGCATACATGACCTGGGTCTCCTCGGCAAAGTAGCGGGCGCTGGCGAGATCATGCGTGATGAAGAGCAATGCCAGGTTCTCTTCTTCTTTAAGACGCGCCAGCAGGTTCAATATATCCAGGCGAATTGAGACATCCAGCATCGAGACGGGCTCATCAGCCAGCAGGACAGAAGGTCTTGCCGCCAGGGCACGGGCAATGGCGACGCGCTGACGTTGACCGCCGCTGAGCTGGTGAGGAAACTTGGATATGAACTGCTCTGCCGGTGTCAGGTTCACTCGTTCGAGCAGCGACGTGATAAGCTGCGTCTCCTCGGCAGCACTGTGGGCATGTCCATAAATGCGCAAAGGGCGGCTGAGATGATAGCGCACCGTATGCATCGGGTTCAGTGATGAGAACGGGTCCTGAAAGACCATCTGGACGTGGCGACGGTATGACCGCAAGGCAGCTTCTCCTCTGGCTCTGACCATTTCCTCCCGATAGCGAATGCTGCCTGCCGTGGGTGCGTAGAGCCTTGCCAACAGGCGAGCGACCGTTGTCTTACCGCTCCCACTTTCTCCTACCAGGGCGGTAGCATGACCGGGACGCAGGGCCAGCGAAGCGTCTTCGACGGCATGGACTGCTTGCTGAGGCCCGAAGAGCTTGATCGTGTGTAAAGGAAACTCCTTGCGCAGATGCACGGCCTCCAGAACAGGTGTTTCATTGGTTGATGGTGCTGTGTTAGTTGACATGTTCAGACTCCAGACTCCGAGGTGGACCTTCAGGCTTCAGTTCGGCATCATAAAGGTGGCAAGCAACGCAGCTTCCCTGTCCTGCGGACGGAATCCCGGCCGGGGGCACCACGGGAAGTAGCGTCGGCTCGATCGTATGACAGGCGGTGAACGCGAACGCACAGCGCGGATGAAACGCACAGCCCGCTGGTACTGACCGCAAGTCAGGTGGTGAGCCTGGAATGCCTGTCAGACTGCGGCGTGGACCATGCAGGGTGGGAAATGAATGCAACAGCCCGACGGTGTATGGGTGGCGTGGGGAGCGCTGCAGGTCTTTGCAAGCACCCATCTCAACCATACGGCCAGCGTACATAATAGCGATCGTATCCGCGATTTCGAGCAGGAGCGAAAGATCGTGGGTGATAAAGATCACCGAGAAGCCGAAAGCGTGGCGTAATCGCATAAGCTGCGCGAGGATATCGCGTTGCACCACTACATCGAGCGCGGTGGTCGGCTCATCCATGATAATGATCTCTGGACTCAGCGCGAGCGCGATGGCGATCATCGCGCGCTGGCGCATGCCACCACTCAGTTCATGCGGGTAGCTCCGCAACCGATCTGCCGCAATACTGACCATCTGCAGCAATTCCACCGCACGCGCACGTGCACGCTCGGCGCTCATTGATGGGTCGTGAGCGTGCAGCACATCGGTGATTTGCGTTCCGATATCCAGGACCGGGTTCAGGGCATTCATTGCGCTCTGGAAGACAATGGAGAGCTCACGCCAGCGGAAAGCTCGTAACTGTGCCGGGTTGAGGGCAAGGACATCCACTGCTCGCTCATCTTTGGAGGTTTCGCCCGCCTCGCGTCTCTGGGGATAGTACAGAACCTGCCCCTGAGTAACGACTGCGGGCGGCTGGAGCAGGCGCGCGATAGCATAGGCGAGGGTTGACTTGCCACTGCCGCTCTCGCCAGCCAGTCCGAAGATCTGGCCCCGCTCGATGGTGAAGTTGACATCATTGACAGCATGCACTGAGCCACGTGTGGAAGCATAGTCCACACTCATATGTTTGATCTCCAGCAGCGTGCCGGTGCGTATTTCTGTGACCATTATGCCACCGCCTTTTTCGCCTGTGAAGGTTTCTTTGCCCTGCGTTCCTTGCGCAAACGTGGATTTGCCAGCTCATCGATGCCAAAGTTGATGAACGCCAGGCCCGCTCCCAGCAGCGCCACGCACAGCCCTGGAGCCAGGAACCACCACCACGCTCCCAGCAGCAGTGCCTCATTGTTTTGCGCCCAGTAGAAGATGGTGCCCCAACTGACGGTGGTGACGTCGCCCAGGCCCAGGAATTCCAGTCCTACCTGGGCCAGAATCGCGTAAATCATCGTGCCGACCAGTCCTGCGGCCACAACCGCAATCTCGTTGGGGAGAATCTCAGCAAAGATAATGCGCAGCGTGGTCTCCCCACTGGCACGAGCCGCCTCCACGAATTCACGGCGGCGCAGCGAGAGGGTCTGAGCACGCAGCACGCGCGCACCCCACGCCCAGCCTGTGATGGTCACAATGATGGCAATCGGCAGAGGTCCTCTGAAGGGAAAGTAGGCCGCCATGATAATGGCAAGAGGTATTGCAGGGACGACGAGAAAGATGTTGATGAAGAGTGAGAGTACATCATCGATCAAGCCACCGCAGTAGCCAGCAATCAGGCCGACGATGACCGAGACGATCGTCGCCATGAGCCCCGTACCAAGGCCGAGCAGCAGCGATGTGCGTGTGCCGACCACCACCTGGGCAAAGACGTCTTGTCCTGTCTGGGTGGTACCCAGCCAGTGCGCGCTCGAAGGAGGTTGAAGCACAGCGGAGCTAAGGGCGGTTGGGTCCTGCTGGATGATGAGGGGTCCCAGGATTGCCACCAGGAGGAAGAAACCCACGATGCCCAGTCCTATGGCGACTTTGGGATTGGCAGCCAACCAGCTTCCTCCGGTACGCCAGCGGCTCTCCCGCTGAAGTTCCCCTCGGGTGTTGTGATGTAGAGGGACGCTCCTTGTGGCTACGCTTGCCCTTGAGAATGGCAGTTGCGGCGTTACCTGTGGAACTCCCACTTCTGTTTTCAGTTTATTGAGTTGCATGAGCTAGCTCCTTTCCTGTCGCACGCGAGGATCCAGTGCAACATAGATTAAGTCCGCCAGGAAGTTGGCCCCCAGGACCGCCACAGCAATGATGAGGAAGATGCCTTGCAGCAGGGCGTAGTCGGAGTTCTGGACTGCTTGCAGCAAGGCAAAGCCAATGCCTGGATAGGAGAAGACAATCTCGGTGAGCAATGCGCCTCCCACAATGAAGCCCAGAGAGAGCGCAAAGCCGGTAATATTCGGTAAGATGGCGTTGCGTGCTGCGTAGGCAAGCATCACCCGTCGTTGAGAAAGTCCTTTGGCCTGTGCCATCAGCACATAGTCCTCGCTGAGGGTGGTCATCATCGCATTACGCATGCCAAGCAGCCACCCGGCGATAGAGCTGATGACGATAGTAAAGGCTGGCAATAGAGCATGCTGGAAGGCGCTCAACAGAAAAGCAGGGGTCCAGCCTGGTTCGGTCGACAGGTCGTACCCACCACTCAGTGGGAACCAGTTGAGGACAAAGCCAAGGACATAGAGCATGACGAGTGCGAGCCAGAAGTACGGGATGGCGGAGAGGAAGGTAAGCGCCGGTGTCAGCAAGGCATCGAGTCGCGAACCGCGTCTCCAGGCAACAATGATGCCCAACAACGTACCGCCCACAAAACTGAGAACGACAGCGGTTCCCATGAGCGCGAGCGTCCAGGGTAAGTCTTGCCCGATGACGGTCGCGACCGGCGTAGGAAAGTAGGTAACTGAGATCCCCAGGTTTCCGTGAGCAAGGTTCCCAAGGTACTCGAAGTACTGCCTCCACAGGCTATCATGGCTGATGCCGAAGGCAATCTCCATGGCGTGCTCTGCGCGTGGGTCGATGCGTCCCTGAAGTCGAGCTATGAGCACCTGGGCAGGGTTACCAGGGACAAGGCGTGGAATGAGAAAATTGAGAGTAATTGAGGCCCATAGCGCGACCAGGTAAAAGCCGATGCGGCGTAGCAGGTGACGCATGTTATCCCTCCTTCTCTTTCTAGTACTCGGTCTGCCGTATGGATGATCTGTACGAAGATCATCCATACGTACTAAGACAAGCTTGTGATCGTTAGACCTGATGCAAGTTCAGCAAGACCACCTCTACATCGGGTGCCGCGTATGGCGCCGGCACCGCGTACGGGTGCTGCTGATCGGGCCAGCCAACAAAGCGCGTTGTGCTGTACTCGTACCAGGTGGCTCCGTAGATGAGAGGAATGGTCGGTAATTGCTCAACCATGATTTTCTGGATGCCAGAGAGTGCCTCTTGTTGTACCGCAGGGTCGGCTGAACTAGCATACTGCTGAAGGAGCGTATCTGTCGTAGGATCGCTCCAGCGCTCCCAGTTCGATGTAGCCGGCTGACCGATGGGCGCGGTATTGATGCTGGCCAGCAGCGAGTTGTACAGGTAGTAGGGTGAAGGGCCAGTATTCGTATAGGAGATGGCCGTATCAAAAGAGCCCGTCTGCAAGGCACTGTAGTAAGAGTTAAAGGATATGGCGTTCACCTTCACATCCATACCGATTGCCCGCAAATTGCTGGCCATGATCTGGCAGTCGGTCACCCAGTCGGTCCAGCCCGACACGACATTGATGTTGAAGGCGAGTCGCCTGCCATTCTTGTCGACATAGATGCCGTCGCTGCCTTTCTTGAAGCCCGCGCGCCCCAGCAGTGAGCTAGCCCTGGCGGTATCCAGCGCGAAGGAGGTATGAGCATAGGTGGACGACAAGAAGCTCTGGTTCGCCGGCAAGACCAGGGCAGTGGGGTGAGAAGGTGGTTCGTACCCGTTCTCGCCAATACGGTAGAGTGTGTTACGATCAATGGCTGCGCTGATGGCTTGACGCACCGCAAGCAAGTTAAAGGGATACTTCGTAAGATTCGGGTAGAGTGTGATGACATCGCTGGGTGGGAACCAGTAATGATTATGCGCCGGGTCACGCTGCGCAAACGTTTTATTGACGTCCGGGGTAAACAGACCCGTCCAGTCTACCGAGCCTTGTGAGAGCAGCAGGTCAGCGCTCGTATTTGAGTTAAAAGAAGGGTAACGTACTTCGTTGATGTACGGCTTGCCGGGCTGCCAGAAATGAGGGTTGCGGTCAAAAACGTACAATTGTGGCGTGAAGGACTTGAGCACGAAGGGTCCTGTGCCGACGGGGTCAGGGTTCGTATAAGTGACCGGGTTGCTCACGCTGGACCAGAGATGCTGGGGAATGATGTACGTTTGTCCGCCCAGGTACCAGAGAATGGGCACCCAGGGCCGCTTCAACTTCATAATAACGGTGTGAGCATCGGGAGCCGTCATACCTGTAATCACCGTCCAAAGACCACTGTAATCAATGGCAGGGTGATCACGAATCAGTCTCAGCGTGAAGAGAACGTCAGCGCTCGTGAAGGGCTTGCCATCGGACCACTGAACGTTTGGACGGAGTTTGAAGGTGATGCTGGTGGCATCACTTGAGAACTGGTAGCTCGACGCAAGCCAGGGTTTCACGCTCCCATCTTCGCGGTTGAAGAAAAGGAGGGTTTCATAGATCAGGCCCTGTGTCCCGTTCAAGACCGAACCATTGGCAAAGACGTTAAAGTTGCGGGTGTAGTCACCAACAGGACCTGGTACCATTGTGAGTGTCCCCCCCTGCCTGGCCGTATTCGTATTCAAGCTGGAGCCACAGGCAGCCAGGAGCGTGATAAGGACGAGGAGGAGGGAGATCAGGGCAAAAACTCTACCACGGCCATATACAAAAGAGATCGTTGAGCGTGGTATCATAGGAAACCTCCTAGCATTGGACTAAACAAATAACTAAGCGTTCAACAAGAGCAGCCCGCAGGCAAAAATTTGTAAATACAAGACGACGCATTACTTTCCCACCTGTTCCAGGCGTTAAACTGACGACAGGACTACATTACGAGCAGATATCAGTATCAATGTCTAGGAGAGGACGACTCACCTATTACCTCTTTACCTCTCCCCCGGACAGGGTTCTCCAGACAGTCTGCCTGCAGGAGGCACCTGCAATTACTTACACCGACGCAGGGCAGAGAGATCGAGGAGCGCTACAAGATGCACGCACTACAAGCTTCGTCGCTAATTGAAGGCGCATAGGCTCGTTCTGCTTGACTGGCCAGAGGGAAGCATGAGTTTGCATAGAACTCGGATAGCGCCCATTATTCAGTGGGCGAGGCGACTCCAGCAGAGATAGGAGCAAGGCAATGGCCAGCTGCCCCATTTCATAGAATGGCTGCCGTACTGTGGTGAGGGCTGGTCGCGTGTGAGCAGACAGAGGGATGTCATCGAAACCAACCAGAGACACATCCTCGGGTACGCGTAAACCATACTCCTCGGCAGCTGCCAGCATGCCGTAAGCCATCTGATCGTTAGCGGCGAAAACGGCGGTGGGTCGATCCTCCAGAGCGAGGAGCTTGCGCCAGCAAGCACGCCCACCCTCTGGCATAAAATCCCCTTCCAGCACGAGTGCTGGATCAGGGCTTATACCGGCCTCGTGCAGTGCCTTGCAGTAACCCTCATAGCGTTCATGTGAGACAAGGTATTTCAGCGGTCCTTGAATGTGCGCGATACGCCGGTGACCCAGTTGCAGCAGATAGCGCGTGGCAGCATAGCCTCCAATACTGTTGTCGGCACTCACCCGAGGAATACTCGTCGGTTCCCGCTGGTCGTCGATCATCACGATAGGAAAATCTTGTTCATGCAGCCTGGCAAGATGCTGAACTGATTGGCCAGGAAATACCGCGAGCAAACCTGCGGCAAGTCCGGTGGCCAGGATATGGTCGATCACATCGCCCTGGTCCTTCTCGTTACGATCTTGCTCGCGCGTGATGCTATAGAGAAGCAGCTCATAAGGGGATTGGACCACCAGCTCAGAGACGCCGCGCATGATCTCTGGGATCAAAGGCCATGTCAATGAAGGGATCAGGACGCCGATCAGTCGGCTGCGTCCGCCAGCCAGCCTGGAAGCGGTGATGCTGGGCAGAAATGCCTGCTCTTCAATGATGCGCAAGATGCGCTCACGTGTGGTGGGATCCACATCAGGCTTCTGATTCAATACTCGCGAGACGGTGGCCTTGGAGACACCCGCAAAGCGAGCAATGTCACGTATCGTGATTTTCTCTGCCATAGCTATCCCTTCTGGCCCGTTATTCAGGCAACAATGTGTATTATCAAGCAAGCAAGTTTCGATAACGGTTACGTAACCGTTATCGGTACCGGTTACGAAGAATAACGAATAAGTGCCCTTAGTGTACCTGGTTTCGATCCTGGTTTGCCTGGAAAACGCCTCCCTTGCTCAAGACAAACATCCTATGATTGTGAGTCTAGATATCCTTCCATCTGGTTGGACAGGCGCCTCATTCCCTGTTCCGAGCGTAAGGGAAGGGCAGTTTTCCCGCTCTCAAGTTGCACTTCTCTAGCCATTTATGACGCTGCTCATAACGTTTTCATGGCGCTTCCTTCTCATACTAGGGCTAGAGAGGACGACGGGCAGTCGGCGAGCAAAGCTAGCATGTTGAGTGGAAAGGAATATCTCTTGGTATTTACCGTCCAAAAACTTCGCCATAGTCTTGAAGAACTGAGCAAAACGACCGCAGGGCCAGCCCACATCCTGGCTCCGGTCTATAGCGTCGCTGCCA
>Ga0209647_1000489_pt1 | contig 37139 bp, 40 predicted proteins | sample GraSoi_2013_60cm_FD_185827 | JGI IMG/M metagenome (GOLD analysis project Ga0209647, IMG submission 185827) | Grasslands soil microbial communities from the Angelo Coastal Reserve, California, USA - Sample 9_17_2013_60cm (SPAdes) (version 2) | ecosystem: Environmental > Terrestrial > Soil >... | reverse complement strand
AGTCAAAAAGCTCGATGAGCAGGACGAAGAGCAAGATCAACCCCCCTCACAGGGTAATAGCGGTAGCGGCCCAGCAGTGGGTAAATACGCCAAAACCAACCGCAAGTTTCGCAGTACGACCGATCCGGATGCCACCCTGGTGCGCCACGGTGGTCTAAAGAGCCGGCTGCGCTATAAGACTCACCGTGTGGTTGATGATGCCCATGAAGTGATCACCGCGGTAGAGACCACCACTGGTGCGGTGGATGAAGCCAGCCAATTGCAGGGCCTCATTGAGGCCCATGAAGACACAACCGGCCAAGGAGCACAGACTGTCATCGCCGATGCTCGCTATGGCAGCGTCAGTAATCTGATTGATTGTCAAAAAGCCGGGATCCGAGCGCACGTGAAGCTCTTAGGCGAGTCCAACCGCGGCAAAGGACGCAGCCAGGGCATTTACGGGGAAGAGCATTTTACTTACGATCCGCAGACGAACACTTATCGTTGTCCGGCCAATCAGATCATGCGGCCCCGGCGCCTGCACCCGCAGCGCTTGACTTGGGAGTATGTCACGGCTAAGGGCACCTGCCTGGTGTGTCAGTTACGCCAGTTCTGTACTCGCTCGCGCACTGGTCGCACCATCCATCGACATCGGGATCAAGGACTACTAGAAAAAGCTCGCAAGATCGCTAACTCCAGAGCCGCGAAACGGGATCTCAGGCGCCGCCAACACCTGATGGAGCGTAGCTTTGCCGATGCCGCTAACTGTCATGGGTTAAAGCGCGCACGTTGGCGTGGACTTTGGAAGCAAGCCATTCAAGATTTACTCATTGCCACCGTGCAGAACTTGAGAAAACTACTCAGACATCTCTCCCAGACCGAGCCTGAGTTAGCTTGTTACCTTATTCAGCTCCTCCAACGACTCTCTACGCTCTGGCAAGCATCTCTCGACCTCTCTTTCGATAAGCTAACTTCCCAATCAGCCTAAAAAGTCCAACCGCCAGCTCGTCAAAAAATCGAACTTACCGGGCAACAACCCCTTAACAAACAACATTCTCTCCACTCGTTTCACCTTTTTCGCTAAGGCTTTATCGGTTTCCAAACGTTTGGCCAAACGGCGAATCGCCATCGTCATTATTGGCGCTAACGTCAAGGCTAATGTGTTGCTTGTGTCGGTTAGTGATTTGTGCAGAATATTATTAGAGCATCGGCTGTCGATCTCGAACGAGAGAAAGATAGGTGTTACCTGTAGACAAGTATCATCTTTTCGGCGGGCCTTTGTAAGGGGAAATCTTCGCGATTCGGTCGACGGAACTCTTGACGAACGGGCCACTGTCGTTGAACGGTTTCCGTGGATCGCAACCCGTAGTTATGAAGAAGATCGAGGCGATCATCAAACCCTTTAAGTTGGACGACGTTCGGGAAGCGTTGGTCGAAATCGGCGTCGAAGGGGTAACTGTTACCGAAGTAAAGATGTTACGCCGGCATGCGGATCATCCCGCCATTGGTCACGGTGGCGAACAGTTCAGCGAATTTCTGCCGAAGCTTAAATTTGAGATCGTAGTTGCTGACAATCGGGTCCGGCGCACGATTCGAACCATTGTTGGCAAAGCGCGAACCGGACGAATCAACGATGGTAGAGTGTTCGTTGTTCCGATCCAAGAGGCAATCCGGATCCGGACGGGAGAGCGTGGCGAGGCCGCCGTCTGAGGCCAGTCGTGAGCCAGACAATGAGCCAATACATTTTGCCTCACGACCTGACTGGTGAGCAGCAGCGACTGAGACTAATGTCGGAGCTGCTCGACCCGTTAGACCGCATCTGTATCGAGCGACTTGGACTTCAGGCTGGATGGGGCTGCTTTGAGGTTGGATGCGGTAACGGATCGATTTCAGAGTGGTTAGCCAGCCGGGTAGGACCAGGCGGTCATGTTGTTGCCAGCGACATTGACCTGCGCTATATCGCCGGCCGCGCTGCTACAAACCTCGAAGTTCGACAACTCAACATCGTTGAAAATGCGGTTGAGCCGGGCGCGTACGACCTAGTGACAGCTCGCGCGGTGCTCCATCACATTCAATTTCCGGAAAAAGCGATCCAACGAATGGTAGAGGCGCTTAAGCCGGGCGGGGTATTTCTTTCTATCGAGCCCGATATGCTCCCCGCTACTGCCGCAGAGCCCGAGTCAGTACGCGCCTTCTGGCGTGGTTGGTTCGAATGGTCGGCCTCGGTTGGAATCGATTACTCCATTGGGCGCAAGATGCCTTCGCTTCTGGCTGGTTTGAACCTGGAGAATGTTACTGCAGAAGGCCATACCGCTTTATACAACGGCGGCTCGCCTTGGGCCGTGTATTGGTTAAAGACGCTACAAGAATTGCGACCAAGACTGATACAGTCGGGGCATATCACCGAGAAATCGATCTCGGAGTTCGAAAACCTCTATTCGGATCCGCGCTTTTGGACCAGCGCGATCACGTTTATTGCTGCCTCAGGGCGCAAAACAATGGCGAACGCTGCGAAGGCAAATATTCACTGAGCATTAACAGCGAATATCACTCAGCGACCAAACGGTGAACGGCGAACAGTGAACCGAGAACCGCCAACGGCGAACCAAAGAATGGCTAGGGGCGGAATCGAACCGCCGACACGAGGATTTTCAGTCTACGGGTGGGTCAAATGGAGTACACTGACCTGCCACGTTTTCCCGGGCACTATCACACCGGTGTACCACGAGCTGCATTAGAAACCCGGAAGGCCTCACAGACATGGCCATTGACAGGTCTTAGTTTCTACGGCTCGAGTGCTTGCCATTTGTATCCTTCGTAATACATTAAACCTACTTAAAGTAATACGAAGTATACAAAATGCCTTCACCTCATTACCCTTCTGCGGGCGTACGGCGCGCACTACGCAAGCTCGGTGCCGACATTCGAGATGCGCGCCGTCGACGGCGCTTGCCAATGGCCGTCGTTGCCGAGCGCGCGTTTACAACCAGAGCAACGCTGCAACGAATTGAAGAGGGCGATACAAGCGTCAGTATTGGTATTTATGCCGCTGTGTTACAGGCACTTGGATTGCTCGAGAGCCTCGGACTGCTCGCTGATATAAACCGCGACAGCGTCGGGCAAGCGCTTTCGACAGCCGAGCTACCTGTACGCACCCGTCTGCGTCGGTCCTCGGAGAAAAGTTCCGATGTCTGATGTCGAAGTGCATGTTGAGTTGGCGGGTCAAAATCAGCGGGTGGGGTTGCTTCGGCGAAATAGAGGACGTCGAGGAGAGACTGTTAGCTTCGAATTTGACAATGCCTGGCTTAGCGGCCGGAACTGTTTCTCCATAGAACCTGCCCTATCCCTAACCCCGGGCACGTTTCATCCTCCTCAAGATAGAGCTATCCAGAAATCGTCGACGCTTTAGCTGAGCACGGTTGCGCGAGCAAAGAAGGATTCACATGCCCTATATCGACGAGTAGTATTTAACGCTTTGATCTCCAACGTCGACGACCACCTGCGCAATCACGGTTTTCTCTGGCTTGGCCGGAACGGCTGGTCACTATCGCCCGCCTATGATCTCAATCCGACCCCCACGGACCTAAAGGAGCGCATACTCACAACCAACATCGATCTCGACGAGGGAACATGCTCCCTCGATCTCCTAGAAAACGCGTCAGGGTATTTCGACCTAAATCTACCAGCGGCCAGGACCATAATTAAAGAGGTTGCCTTGGCCACTTCAAAATGGCGCACCGTGGCCAAGAAGGTTGGTGCTCGATCCGCAGAAATTGATCGGATGTCTAGCGCGTTCGAGCATGATGATCTCCAGAAAGCTCTCGCTTTGTGATGAAGCTTAACATTTTTCGGTAGTGCTGGATAAGCCGGACGAGTATTTCCAGGCGCATGATCTGGTCTATAAAGTATTATGGAGGACTTTGTCGGTTTGTCGGAAGCCGTAGAATTGTAGAATTTTATCCACTTTGACATTTAACCAGTTTCGTTATGTCTAACCGCCAAGCACTCACCAAAAAGACTCGAAAACTTGGGCTAGCAGAAGTTTCGACTAGCTCCACCCGGCCAGGTAAATATTCGTGGGCTCTTCCAATGTCGACATTCATGGATCTCGACACGGGGGAGACTTGGCAAGAGTACGTACCTTGCTGGACGAAACGCCGTAGACAATGACCGCCATGTGTGGCGGACACCCACCCGGATTCAGTTGAGTTTTATGGCACCGCTGGCACCGCAAAGATCACGGCATACACAGTAGCTACTTGCGGCGTAGATTAGGGCTGCCGGATTCCATAATGCGCCGTGGACTCGCGGACTGCGATTTGTGGCTATGCGATCGTGTTTTCAATTACCCGCGACTTTCGGAACCGCAGAGTAATCCAATTACGTACTACACGCTGGTGGAAGCCTCGCGCCTGGTTGGTGTCACGTATCCTGTATTGCAACGCATTCTTCCGCAATATCCGCCGGCAGTGTTGGCCAGCCCAGACATCGGCGGTAAACCGTTTCCTCTGTGGCCGGAATCGTTCCTGCTCCAGCTTCGGAAGTCTATAGCAAGAGGCATATTTAAGGTGAGACAGTCTAGCTTAACTGCCCCCAAGTTCGGCGTACGCTTGTGTAGCCCGAGGCACGTGCATGCGGAGGACCAAGCAGCGGAAGCCGGTAAGCTTAGACGAGCCCAGCCCATGGATTCGGTCATTTGGTAGCACCGAAAGGATTGCTATCCGTAATCGGTCGAGAAGATCGGAAGTTGTTAACGCAATAAGGGAGTGTCCGTAGGCGTTATCCGGCCAGAAAAAGGCCGTCTAAACCACCCACTGAGGAGTTGCAGGAGGATTCAATTTGGTGGAAACTGGTGTGGGATCTGTAGGGATACCCTATTCAATAAGCGGAATCCTTTTATGAGAGCGAAACGTCTGTTTTTCTCGCTGTTTTTCGCATTAGCGTTCTTGTTTCTGCCCGCATCGAGCTTTGCTGGGCGTGGAGGCGGTGGCGGCGGCCACGGAGGAGGCGGTTTTCATGGCGGCGGTTTTCATGGCGGCGGTTTTCATGGCCGCGGTTTTCATGGCCGCGGTTTTCATGGCCGCGGTTTTCGTGGCGGTGGTTGGGGCTGGCGTGGCGGCGGTTGGCGTGGTGGCTGGGGCTGGGGCTGGGGAGGCGGTTGGGGCTATCCTTACTGGGGCTATCCTTACTATCCTTATCCTTATTGGGGCTGGGGGGGCGGTTACGGAGGCGGCTATTACGGAGGCGGTTATGGGGGCGGCGGTTACGGGGGGAGCGGTTACGGGAAATAGCCGAATCGGTAGGCTTCCAAAGAACTTATGTAGCGGATTTCGTTATCTGGTGAGGCTTCCCGTAGCCCTTCCATGTATCGCCCGAAGGTCATCCTCGGGCCATTAATCAAACACGCTAGGATTGTCACGTAGGCGCGTGGCTGGCCAGGGCGAGGGTGTTGTTAACGCCAGGGAGGAGCCCTATTGAAAGGCCGAGAGGATCGCAGAATGTAACAACCGCAGGCTGTGTTAGGCAGCATCGGCCTGTGTTCACGCTCATCTATGGCATAACCCGTGCCACGGCTGGCCCTCTAGGGGAGGTAGGAAGTCTCCTTTTTCGAAAAAAAAACCGGCTCGGTTGGCGCAACGCTGTTTTCGTGTATAAAACCTTTTGTAAAAAGGTAATGGCCCCTCCAAATTGGTCATGACACCATCAATCCCCGAGGGGAAACCAGCTCTTGAGGTTCATTGACAAGCTCATGAACTTCATGAACCTAAAAGAACTTGCTGCAATTAACGGAATATCGATTTCCACAGCCAAGCGTTACAAAAAGGACGGCGTTGATCTGACTGACGCCCAGGCTTTCGTGCAGGGAGTTAAGAGAGTGGCTAGGGGCGGAATCGAACCGCCGACACGAGGATTTTCAGTCCTCTGCTCTGCCAACTGAGCTACCTAGCCGAGTTAACGGGGAGCGGGCAATATGAGTCTCCCGGCCCACGACGCAAGCGGAAAAATTGGTCGTGGCCAATACTCTGGCCGCTGGTTCCTGGAATGGTTAAGCTCGGGCAGTCTCGACCTGTTCGATGACCCCGGCGTGACATCCAACGATTAATTCGATCGGACGGCAACAGACCTGGCAGTCTTCAATTGTCGCATACCCTCCGGCTGAGGTGTCCACAAACGTGGTAAAGATAGCTCCACAGTAAGGGCAGACCACCTCGACATCTTCTTCGAGGTTCATGAGGAATTAATTTAGCGCCAAGTAAACGATGCGGCTAGAGCAAAAACGGATGTAACGGAAGTTATGTGTGTTGGGCAATTGGGAGGAGCAAGGAGCAAGAATCTAGGAGCTAGGAGGCATGCGCCAGGCTCCTGGCAATCGTCCTCGTCGTCGTCGTCCTCGAGAAATGCTTCACCCAGCGCGTTTGGAGTACCATAGATGCGAGCTCTGGGGTTATTTCGGCACTGCATACCTAATCCGCGCTCAATGTCGAGGACGAGGACGAGGACGATTATCACGGGGTCGTGGCGCGCGTTTTCTAGCGCTATCCCCCGAGAGAGCTCAAGATCTTTGATCCATCAGGGCTGCCCAGGCCTGTCGTTGGATCCCAGCCGGGGCCGGCGTTGAAAGAGCCGTTGTTTCCGGAAACGATATCGCGAAAGGCGGACGCATTTTGGTACAGCGCAGGGTTAACGAAACCGACCCGCGATTTGCCTTTTTGGAGCAGCGCCTGGTTGATCCGGGCGAAAAGGCCAGCATAGAGGGGGGCAACGGCACTGGTGCCACCAATTGTGGTGGAACTCCCATCGATCAGGACCTGATAACCGGTTACAGGGTCCGCATCGGCGGCGACATCGGGTACTCCACGGCCGCCTCCTGGTTGGACGGGCGGAGGTACGTTGACCGAATTTTGGTACGATGGTTTCGGAAAATAATCGCTGACCCCGCCACCGGTGGCGCCTTCGTTGCTCGCGGTCTCGTTCCAGACGACCTCGGAGGTGATGGTATCGGTCGTCACGTTGGCTTCCAACGTGGTGCCGCCACAGCCGACGACATAAGGAGATGCCGCCGGGAAATCGACGTGATTAACGCCATCGGTTTGGCCGTCGGACGATCCGCTGTCACCGGCGGCAGCAAAAACGGTTTTGCCCATGGTCCCGGCGTCTTGGAACGCCTGATTGAACGTGGTCATTGACTGGCTGGTAAAGCTGGATTCCGGGCCGCCCCAGCTGATCGAGATCAGGGTAACCGCCGAATCGTTGACTGCGGTCGTGACCGCATCGATGAAACCTTGGTCTGTGTTCGGCGCAAAAAAGACTTTGATACCGGCTCCAGGCGCGATGGATCCGGCCACTTCAATGTCGAGTTCGACCTCGCCATCGGGTCCGCTGCTATCCCCGGTGGGACTGTTCGTGGCTCCATCGACCGAGACCGCGGTCACCTGGGGAGGAGGGGTGACCCCGAGCTGCTGGAAATAATTGTTGATATCGCTTTGGTTATAGCCGCCGCCGAGCTCAATGATTCCGATGGTCTCGCCTTGACCGGTGAATCCAGTGGGGAAGTTGTAAAGGTTAGCCAATTGCAACGGAGAATAGGTCTGAGGCGTAACGGCGCGTGCCGCCGCCGCTTGCTTGGTCAGGAGTCGGAAATGTGTCCGGGCTTGGGGCCGGTTATCTAACCCGAACACGGCGGTGATGATATTCGCAAAACTGGCTGGAATTTGGATGCTCCCTTGCCGGAGCCGATAAACGCCGCCGGCCAACCGGTAGTGTTGGAGATTGACGCCGAAGGCTGCGGTCATCCGGGAGACAGGCCCGGATAAGGTGACGGAACGACGCCCAAGATCGTGGCTGAGTACTTGAAGTTGATGATTCCGCGCGAAATTCGTAACTGCGTCGACGTCGGCAGGGTCGGCGCCGAATTTGTGGGCGAATTGTTGCGGTGTGAGATACGAATGGCTCCCGGGCTGAGCGATTTGCTTGCTGTATTCCTGTAAACCCGAGGGGTCTTTGGAACGGAGATAGATTGTTATCTCGATCTGGGTGTCAGCCGGGCACGGTCCAATCAATTCGGCGTTCGGAGGAACCTGGCGCTCAGATCCTGGTAATGGGAATCCTTCTGAATCCTTCATGGTAGTTACGACGTTTGTCCTAGGTTGGTTTGCCGTCAATCGTCCTCGTCGTCGTCCTCGTCCTCGAAAGCCACCCCCGCCCAGCACGCCTGAAGTACCTTCGATTGGAGCTCTGGGTTATTTCGGCACCGCAGACCTAACACGCCCTCAAAGTCGAGGACGAGGACGACGACGAGGACGATGGGTGCAACCCGCTCCCACGCCCATACGCTTTCTTCACCATCGGCTATTGGCTATTGGCTATTGGCTATTCGCGCAGCGCTACCCCGCTCTATAATGAAGACTGACCGACCGATAAACATCGCTGTTGCGCTCGGCGGAATAGAAGAAGAGCTGGACGCTGCTGCCGGGCTGGGTCCATTGATAGCCTACGACGGTTTCCATGACGTCGCCCTGCGGTTTTTTGTCCCGGGCTAACACCTGTGGTGGGCCGTACTTGGCTTCAAGTTTTTGCCGGGCGCTATTCAGAAAGTCTTCATAAGCCACCAGGTCCCAATCGGGGCGCTCGTATTGAAGCTCTACTTCGACCAACGTTTTCTCGGTGCCGAAATAGAGAACAGTCCGTTTGAGGCTCGGCTGGATCAGGCCTTCTACGGTCCACGCGTCTCGGCCATGGATTTCGTCCCGGTTGACGATGTGGGCCTCAGCCTTGCGAATGATCGTCTCGATTGCTTTCTCGGATTGGCCCCAATGAAAACCAAAAGGAGGGTTGATCTGTTCGGGCGCACCAGTCTGAGCAGGACTCAGATGCGCTACCCCGAGCCAGATTAACGAGACCATCCCTGCAGCAATCCGGTTGAACATATAGAACCGCTTGTGACAACTTAGCCGGTACTTTTAATCGATATGGCATCCTAAATTTTTATAGGAGCGAACGACCCACGACTGCCGACCGTAGGGCGAAAATGTCGGAGCGTCGAGACGTTTTCAACCGCGAATGGACACGAACAGGAAACCCAACCGCAGATGAACGCAGATAGACGCAGATAACAACCGCGAATGGACGCGAATGAATCCGCCTCCGCCAAGCGACTCGACTGAGCTCGCCGAAGTCCTGCGGCGCGACGAGGCTGCGAAGGAAGACTTGAACGGCAGCCGGATGACCGTGTACGAAGATGGGCGGAATTGATTGACGGGTTCGACAAGGCGCGAATAAAAATCGCCGTGGTTGACCCTTTGGGAAAGGTATCGAACTTCTGAAATTTAGGATCTAACTTCTCGTGTCGATTCACGGTTCAAATCTTGATTCGCGGCCTCGTCGCGCCGCAGGACTTCGGCGAGCTCAGTCGAGTCGCTTGGCGGAGGCGGATCTATTCGCGTCCATTCGCGGTTGGTCTTTTAAAGTTGGGCTTTTGGGCGCGCTGATTTGTTTGTTGGCAGGTTGTAACAAAACGGAGTCGAGCGCTGGGCAGAAGGATTCTCCACCCAAGGATGCGGTTCGGCTCCTTTTTACTTACGGATCGGAAAAGGAGGATTGGGTTAAAGATGTTACCGCGGACTTCAATCAAGGCAGACACAAGACTAAGGGCGGTACACCGATCTATGTCGATGCCTTACCGGAGGGTTCGGGCGAATGCGTTGACAACATCATCAACGATATCCAGCAAGCAGACGTGGTGAGTCCGGCGTCGGAAGCGTTCATTAAACTGGGGAACGCGCAAGGCCGGGCGAAGCTTGGCCGGGATATAATCGGCCCGCCGCAGAACCTGGTGCTCTCGCCGATCGTGATCGGGATGTGGGAACCGATGGCCAAGGCGCTGGGTTGGCCGGATAAACCCATTGGGTGGGCGGACATTCTTAAGCTGTCGATCGATAGCAAAGGTTGGGCGAACTATGGGTACCCGCAATGGGGCCAGTTCAAATTTGGCCACACGCACCCTGACTATAGTAACAGCGGCTTGGTTTCTCTCTTTGCGACCGCTTATGCGGCGGTAGGAAAAACCTCGAACCTGGAGATCAATGATCTCCTCGATCCGAAGGTGGGAGACTTTGTCAAAGGGATCGAGAACTCAGTCCTGCATTACGGGAGTTCGACCGGCTTTTTTGCCAAGAAAATGTTCGCCAATGGTCCTCGTTACCTGAGCGATGCCGTCATGTATGAGAGCCTGGTCGTGCAATCGTATTCAGAACCGAATATCGCTTTCCCGGTGGTAGCGATTTATCCGAAAGAAGGGACCTTCTGGAGCGATCACCCGGTTGGAATCGTCGACCGAGAATGGGTTACTCCCGACCAACGCGAGGCAGCAGAGATCTATATCAAGTTTCTGCTCGAGAATCCGCAACAAGAGAAAGCCTTGAAGTACGGGTTCCGTCCGGGCGCCGTCGAAATCCCGATCGGCGCCCCTATCGACACCGCGCACGGGGTGGACCCGAGGCAGCCGAAAACCGTCCTGGAACTTCCGAATACCGCGACGATGGCGGCGATCCGAGACCTTTGGCTTAGGAACAAACGGCACGCCCGGGTCACTTTGGTCTTTGATGTCTCTGGTAGTATGAACGATCGGAACAAGATCGCGTTAGCGCGAGAGGGTGCTCTCGATTTGATCAACTTCTTGGGGGACGAAGATTCATTCTCGATCATGCCATTCAATAGTCGGGTCTTATTGGATCAAGAACCGCAGCCGTTAAGAGACTACCGGCCGACTGCCGAACAGATTGTCTCCTCGTTGATCGCCAATGGTGGTACCTCTCTTTACGACACCCTTTCGCTTGCCTATCAACACGTTCAGCAGCAACAACAGGAGGACCCCAGCCGCATCGCCGCGATCGTGGTGTTAAGCGACGGGATGGATACCACCAGCAAGCTGACACTCGAGCAGCTCCTGCCGCAGATACGTTATGATTTCGAGCAGCACACGATTCGTATCTTCACCATCGGTTATGAAGCCGAAGACGGCACCGACATTCTGAAACAGCTTAGCGAGGTGACTCAAGGACGCTACTATGAAGGTAAGCAAACCAATATTCGCGACATTTTCCGGGATATATCGACGTTCTTGTAAGGAGTACAAGGAGTTCAGGAGTTCAGGAGTTCAGGAGTTCAGGAGTTCAGGAGTTCAGGAGTTCAGGAGACAAGGAGTTCAGGAGTTCAGGAGTTCAGGAGTTCAGGAGTTGCCGATGGGAAACAAAACGAGGTTTTCAAGCAAATACGGACTTATGAGTACAACGAATTGCGGTATCCGGATTTTGATCGGGCGTGGCAGAGCGCGTGCTCCTGAACTCCCGCAACTCCTGCACTCCTGAACTCCTCCTTAGAATGAACGGTCCGCGGCTCACGTTATTAGGCAGGTCTATCATTTTGCTCTTCATTGCCGCCTGCGGCTGGGGAGCGTATCTCCTTTTTACTTATCATTGGTCACCGGGTAAAGCGGCGGCGCCAGGGATCCCGAGCAATCAGTTTCAGTCCGGCATCGGCGGTGTCGAAATCGGGGTAGCGTATGGGACCGAGAAACAACGCTGGTTAGAATGGGCTCTGAGTGAGTTCAAAAAAACCGACTCGGGCAAAAAGATCCAAGTGGATCTGATCCCGATGGGTTCAATAGAAGGCGCACAAGCGATTCTGGCCGGGGATAAACGCATCAATGTCTGGAGTCCAGCCAGCTCGCTATATCTGGATGTTTTCCAACGAGATTGGGAGCTGAAGTACAGTGGGAAACCGATCCTGCGCCAAGACCAATTAGCTTTAACCCCCACGGTTTTTGATTTTTGGCAGGAACGTTTCGATGCTTTTAGCAAGAAATTCTCAGACGTTTCTTTCCGGAACATTGAACAGGCAATCCATGTTCCCGGTGGCTGGCAAGGGATCGCAGACCAGCCTGAATGGGGACTCTTCAAGTTCGGTCATACCCATCCAAACCAGTCCAATAGCGGATTGGCTACTCTTTACCTGATGTTATGTGAGTTTTCCGGGAAGACGAAGGATATCGGGTTAAGCGATGTGGTGAACCCTAACTTTGGAACCTGGATGGCGAGCTTGGAATCCGGAGTCAGCGGCCTTGCTAATAGTACCGGCAATATGATGAGGGACATGGTTTTGCGCGGTCCCTCTTCCTATGACGCTCTCTTTGTCTACGAGAATGTCGCAATTGATTACCTGAAGAGCGCTCAAGGACGATGGGGAGATCTACGGATAATTTATCCACACCTGAACATATGGAACGATAACCCCTTTTGTATTCTCGATGCTCCCTGGAGCACTAGCGAACAGAAACGTGCGGCGGGAATCTTTTTGGATTTCTTAATGTCAGACCCGATCCAACGAGCAGCTTTAGATCACGGTTTTCGACCGGGTAATTTAAATGTCCCCGTAAAGACTCCGGATAGCCCGTTTGTTCGCTATGAGTCTTCCGGGCTGAAAATCGAGCTGGGCTCCGTGTGTGAGCCGCCTAAAGCGGAAGTAATTAACAATTTGCTTGGATTGGGCAGCGTACCAGCGGTAATCGATAAACCCATCATGTTCAAGCGACTAGGAAATTTGATCAAGGGCTTCTTCGGTTTGTTTGTTAGCGGATTGGAGAAGCAGAACCCCGAGGCGCTTTTGGAAGTCGAAAAAGAAAACCTGCGAAAACAGATCGCCCAATATAACCAAGGACTAGCCGCGCATGCCGGGCTTTGCGAACGGTTGATCACCCAGGTCAGAAAGTTGGAGACCGAAGAACGCGAATTACGCGCTAAAACCACCGCGCTGCTGCGAGTCAATAACCGGGATGCAGCCGGCCAGTTTGCTCTCCGGTTGCAGACGATCCAGCGCGAGCTAGGCGAAAATCGCTCCCAATTGGAGCAGGCGGAAAAGACCTATCGAGAGCTGATCCGGGCTCGGGATGTAGCGGTCAAGAATGCCCAGTCAAAAATCGAAACGCTCCGGTTCGGCCTCGACGACCTCAAAATTAAGAAAGCGACGGCCGAGCTCACCCAGATGGCCTCCGGTATGGTCACGCAGATTGGTGGGGCAGGGGACACGCTGGAACGGCTCCAACAGATGGTTGAAGAAGAAAGAGAAGTCGCTGCCGGCAAAGCACGAGTGGCCCGAGACTCGATGGATACAACGGGTTTGGACTTGAAAGAAGCCGAGCAAAAAGCGCTGGAGGAACAAGCGTTAGCCGATTTCGCCGCCAACGAAGGAATCTCTATACCAGCCAGTCATCCACCCGAAAAAACCGACGAAGGCGGCAGCAAAACCATGGGACCCGTCTCGCAATAGGGTTGGCGGTTGGCGGTTTGCCGTTGGCAGTTGCCAGTTAGCGGTCAGCCGTTTGCCACAGCTCGCTCGGCGACTCCCATAGGTCCCATAAGTCGCATAAGTCCCATCCGTGCCATGTCCTTTTCGTATCGCGGGCCCCTGAGCTGCCAACACCCATGGTGAAGTACTTAAAGGAAGCATTTTGGGCGAGCCCGCACATGCCGGGACTGGGGCAAGTTCCCGTCAATGCGCTGGCGGTAGCCGCGTTTGGTATCTTCGGGTTTGCGGAGTCATGGATCTGGTTAGTCGGGTTAGGTCTGGAGACGGCCTATCTTTACGCCTGTTTCACCAGCGAACGGTTTCGGCGTTTGGTGGATGCGAAAGAATTGGTTCTCGAGTCGGCCGAGGCGACAAAAAAGAAAACAGAACTTGTGGCGAGCCTGACACCGCCACGTCGAGACCGTTTACGCCGGCTCGAAGCCCGCTGCGGACGTATTCTGCAAAGCTATCGGCAAACAAATGTCGATTCCGCGATCGCAGAAGCTAACGAGGTAACTCTAAAACAAATCGCGGCTTTTTATCTGAGATTGCTGTTGGTCGAACAGAACCTGGCCGAACTGGAAGCGGAGACCACGGAGCCGTCGTTACGGAAACAGATAGAAACGCTGGAAAGCGCCTTGAAGGAGACCACGCTTTCTGAATCAGGGCGCGAATCGAAAGCCGCGACGTTGCACATTCTAGAGAAGCGGCTGGCGAACCTCTCTCGTGGTCGTGCCGTCATGGACGAAGTCTGCAGTGATCTGCAGCGACTAGAAGCAAAGGTGGAGTTAGCGCTCGAAAACGCGAGGATGGCCAGGGGAACCGAGATTATTGCAACCGAGATCGACATGAACCGGCCGTTCCTCGAAGATAACCTTTCCGATTTTACTCTTGGAGCCGAGAATACCGAGCAAAACGGTTGACGGTTGGCGGTTATGGGTTTGCAGTTTGCGGTTGGCTGTCAGGGGCTTGGGAAATCGGGCCTCTTAGGTCAATCTGAGGTGTGAGTGGATGGGAACAATGCGACTTATGTGACCTATGCTGCGCTCGGGCGTAGCACAGCCGGTGTCACAGCCGACTGCAAACCGCCAAACTGCAAACTGCAAACTGCAAACTGCCAACCCTTTCATGAGTTATCGTAGAGAAACATTGCCGGACTGGGCGAAAGATATGGTGGCGCTTTATGAAAGTGATGCCGCCAGCCAGTTTATTCTTCACGGCAACATTCATGACCGATTTCTGTTGGGCACCACCGATGGAACCTCCTCAGGCGGCCTGATGGATTTTTTGAAAGAGGTCTTGATGCCGCAGTTTGATGTCATTCTGCTCTATGATCTCGGGAACGGGCTGCGAGTGGATCGTGGTGGCGAAAAATTCAAGGAATGGCCGCCCATCCAAATGAATGCGGAACTTCCCCGGCAGCCTCGACCGGCGGTGGAATTAGTCACCCGGTTCCTGCGTTATTGCGCCAACCTGGCCAGGATGAACCGGGGTAAAATCGCGGTGGGAGCAATGGTGGAATCAGCTCACCTGGTAGCGCCGGCTGTCCCCGGTGTTCTGAACTACGACTTAAATGCTCTAGCGTTGCTTTTTCGGGAATGGGCCAGCAGCGAATTCTTTCGCGGCCAAGCCGTTGTCAGCTGTTTGTTGACCGAGAACCTTAATGATCTGCATCCGATCGTCGTGAATAATCCACGGGTCGCGAAGATCAAAATTCCGTTTCCGTCGACCAAGGATCTGGAAGTCGCCATCAGGCTGGCTCGGGAAAAGTTTACTCTGGCGTTGGGGCCATTTAACGAGCGTCCTGAGCGGCTTGCTCAAGGGCTGACCGGGATCACGATGAACGGTTTGGATCGCCTGCTGCTAGTCAGGCAATACAAAAAGGAACCACTGGGTGAGAAGGATGTCGTCGAGCAGAAACGGATCATTGTTGAGGAAGAATGTCAGGGTTTGATCGAGTTTATCGCGCCGAGACGCACCCTGAACGACTTGTATGGTCAGGAGAAATTGAAAGAATGCTTGCGCCAGGATCTCGATCTCTGGCGACTAGGCGATCTTCGCGCCATTCCCATGGGCTATCTGATCTGTGGTCCGGTTGGTACGGGCAAGACCTATTTGGTTGAATGTCTCGCCGGGGAAGCCGGGGTTCCTGTGGTTAAGATTAAGAATTTTCGCGATCGCTGGGTAGGGAGCACAGAAGGAAATTTGGAAAAGATCTTTCGTCTGCTACAAGCGTTGGATCGTTGCTATGTCTTCGTGGACGAGGCGGACCAGGCGTTGGGTAAACGCGAGACCGGCGGCCAAGACGCGGGGCTTTCGGGCAGAATATATTCGATGATGGCGGCAGAAATGAGCCGGCCCGAAAACCGAGGACGTTTGGTCTGGATATTGGCATCGAGCCGGCCGGACCTCATTGAGGTCGATCTAAAGCGGCCCGGCCGCATCGACTTGAAAATTCCCATCTTTCCAACGTTCAGCCCTGACGAAGGTTACCGGTTGCTTAGCTCATTAGCCAAACGATATGAGCTCGAGCTCGATCCAGATTATGAAGGGGTGCAAGTGCCCGACCTACTGACGCCCGGAGCCGCAGAGTCCATCATGATGAAAGTTTATCGAGTGGTGCAGACCACCAAGGTGTCGGTAATGGAAGCGCTGAAACAATGCCTCCGCGAATATCAGAGCCCGGTATTGCCTGAGGTCATGGACGCACAGATCCGTCTTGCAATCCAAGAGACCTCGGACATGGAGTTCGTTCCGCAGAAGATCCGGGAACGCTTCGCCCGGTGAAGACAGGAATTCACCACAGAGACACAGAGTGCACGGAGGAATGCACCACAAAGATACAAAGGACACGAAGTTTGAATGCAAAGCCTGGCTTAAAATTTGGTCTTTGTGCCTATTCCTTGTTGGCGGTGTTTCCAGTTTTTGCGAATTTCCGTTTGATTTTACAAGACCTTTGCATTCAAACCTTCGTGTCCTTTGTGTCTTTGTGGTGAAATTTGCTCCATGTTCTTTGTGACTTTGTGTTGAAAACGCCGCGGCAATTGGAGCTGATTGTTCTCGGACTTTGGTTGGCGGTGATCCTGGGGGTCACGATTCGGGGGATCGCCACGCCCCATCAAAACTCGGTCTTTTTGGTTTTTAGAGATGCGGGTGACGGTTGGCTCGGAGCCCAACCTCTCTATTCGGCGGTTGGTAAATATCTTTACAGCCCGCTTGCCGCCGCTTTCTTTGCCCCATTTGCGTTACTGCCGGATTGGGCTGGATCCGCACTTTGGCGCTTAGCTACCGGCTGCGCGTACCTGGTTGCAATACTTTATTGGTTTTCCGCTAGGGAGGAGCTTCCGAGTACTCCCGCGTCCGCGGGACTACTTCGCGGCCGACCATCCGGAGGAGCCGGATCCTGGACCGAGGCCGAGCTAGAGGACAGTGATGGTGGCCCGCTCCTTCAGAGCCGGGTCAGCGGCCAAGATGTCGAGGTCCAACCACGGCCGGATGAGCCGGCCGCCGCCGCTACGCTTTGGCGCGCGGTGACCAATAGCGGTGTTAGCCGGCGGAGCTTGGCCGCGACGAAGGACTTCGGCGAGCTCTGTCGAGGCGCCTGGCGAAGTCGGGAACTCATCCCGACCGTTCCTGCCGCCTTAGCACTCCTTCTTTTACTGCCGTTGTCCATCGGCAATTTGAACAACGGTCAGGCTAGCCCGCTGATTATCGCGCTATTGATATTTGCCTGTCTGGCTACGCTGGATGGACGTTGGACCTTGGCTGCCGGCTGCATCTCGATTGCGGTTTTCTTTAAAGTTTATCCGTTAGCCATCGGGTTGTTATTGGCGGTTATTGAACCTCGAAGACTGACTTGGCGGATCGTATTAGCCGTCGTGATTTGTGGTGCGCTCTCTCTGGTCTTGCAGCGCCCTGCTTATGTCATTGATCAGTACGTCGAGTGGTGGCGTTCCTTAATCGCGGATCGACGACGAGTATCGACTGAGCTGGGGTCTTGGCGAGACACATGGTTGTTGCTTCGTATCCTCCATGTCCCGATCACCGTTGCCGGTTACGCCGTGCTCCAGGCGGGAAACAGCGGTCGCGGCTGCGATCTTTTGCTGGTGGCGCTCCCGGACCTGGGATCGAGCCGCCGCGGTTTGGAGCGCTTTCAGTATCGGGTGTCTTTGGATTACATTGTTCGGGCCGTCAACGGAGCTAGCGACTTATGTGTTTCTAGCGCCCTCGGTCGCGTTCGCTTGTAGTTGGGTCTTGCTGCCCGTGATTCAAGGACGGCAACCTTTGCATTGGTTTGAGTTTCTGCCCATCGCCGCTTATGCATTGCTTCTTTTAGCGGAAGCATTGAATGCTTGGGTCCCTGTGATTCGCCAAAATACTTACCTCCACGCTATTCAACCCGTGGCAGCTTTGCTTTTTCTAGGATTCGTTGTCCGTTGGAAGCCGGTGCCGTTTCAGCCGGCCGATCTTGGCGCCTGTTATTAAAAATGGGCGCATTTTTTCGACACCGTTACCTGATCTTCGCCGGGGTGCTCCTGGCGGTAACTCTGTATCGGCTATGGTATAGCACGCAGCTCGAGCTGGTTGGTGACGAAGGTTATTATTGGCTTTGGTCACGCCGGCTCGATCTAGCTTACCTGGACAAAGGCCCGGTGATTGCGTGGTTCATCGCTGCTGGAACCGCTTTGTTCGGCCAAACTCCGTTCGGGATAAGATTTTTTGCGGTCATTCTTTCTAGCGTAACCGGAATCGGTATTTTTCTTTTAGCCCGGCGGTTATTCTCAGACCGGGTCGGCCTCTGGGCATTGTTACTGGCTGGTCTCGCGCCGATGTTTGCCGTGGGTTCGATCCTGATGACGATCGATACTCCGCTGATCTGTTTTTGGACCTTTGCCGCCTTGGCTTTCTGGTGGGCCAAGGATTCAACCCGTCTTTTTCCCTGGATTCTGACCGGTGTTTTGGTGGGGCTTAGCACTCTTTCCAAGTATACCGGCGCCATGGAACTAGTTTCGTTGGCACTGTTTTGCCTCTGGCATCCGCCCAGCCGGAAACACCTCATAAATGGCCGTTTTCTGGTGCTCCTGTTAGTGGTAGCCCTCTGTCTGGTTCCAGTGATTTATTGGAACTGGCAACATCAATGGCCAACCCTGCGTTTTCTCACTCATCGAGGCGCGCTAGATGAGCAGGCACATTTCCGGCCGATGGATGTTTTGGTTTTCCTGGGTGGCCAAGCGGGAGTGATCTCACCGATTGCTTTCATTGCTTTTATCATCGTGCTGTTGTGGCCAAGTTTGAAAACGGCGGATAACAAGGGCCAGACTCGATTCACGCTCGCGTTTTTTTTGCCGCTGTTTCTGCTCTATTTCTCTCTCAGTTTTCAAAAGGCAAGCCAGCCCAATTGGCCGGCTGCCGCGTATCTTGGCGGGTTCATTTTTCTGGCGGCAAAATGGGATGTATTAATGGAACGGGCCCGCTGGGCGAGATGGATCGCGATTGCCGGCTTAGCTGTGGCGTTGATTGAAACCATCGGTTTACAAGAGAGCAAATGGTTGAACCTCCCGCCCGGCAAGGATCCGCTCGATCGCGCTCGCGGAGCCCGAGACCTAGCTGCGCAAGTTTATGGCTTAGAGACCGAGTCCGGCGCAAAAGTGGTGATCGCAGGTTCGTACATGAACGCGGCATTGCTCTCCTTCTATCTGCCGGGACAACCGGATACCTACATGCCGCTGTCGAGTGCGCCGTATAACCAACTGATCCTGTGGCCGAGTTATCGCGAGGTGCATCCGCAGGAAGACGCCATTTTCGTTACTGAACACAATGCCGTGCCCGATTCGCTCAAGGAAGATTTCCCCACGATTGAACCGGGTCACGTGCTAACCATCCGGCAAGACGGCCGGACTATTCGGAAGTTGTACGCTTTTGTGTGCAGGCGAAGACATGAGGCGGCGAAGCAAGCCGGGGCAGAGACGTAAGTATTCGCGGTTTATTCGCTGGTTCGGCTTAGGCTCTCGGAAACCCTCAACCCTGGTGGCCGATTCGTTTCACTATTTTCGATAAAAGATCACAATATAATGGTGTTGTTAGCATAGTTGAATTGGTTAACTTGTGAATACGACCAAATGGAAATTGAGCGGATCAAAGAGCGGGTGAACGCGATACCATTCCGGCCGTTCACCATCGAAACGACCAGAGGCACCCAGATCGAGATTGGCAGTCCGGACTAGGTTATGTTTGCTCCCGAAGATCGCGATCTCATTGTAGCGTTCGATCGCGCCAGCCGGATGTTCCTCGTCACAACGGATCAGGTCGCTTCGATTTCGCTTGATGCGCCGTAAGTCAAATCGATCTCACAGCAAGCTCGCAAAGTTCACAAAGCTAAGTCCTTAGCAGATTGCTGGTTTGGGCAGCTGCGTAAAGTCGCGGGTGGACTTGTCCCGGAGGGACTGAATGATAGTAGCCAGCTAGATTATTTGATGAAGAGTTAAGGGTTTGGCCAAGCAGGAAGTCTGCCAGCTTGGCTGACAACGGCTTTCGATTTTGCAACAATGCGGCCAATGAAAATCCTAATGACACTCGCCCTCCTTGTCTTAACCTCAGTCTTTGTCCGTGCTGATGATAAAGGGCCGGTCGGAAGATACCAGCTACTCTATGCGGTTACCGAAACAACGACTCCCACTAGCAGTTTCGAAACCAAACGAGTTTGGAAAATCGATACCGTTACGGGCCAAGTCTGGGAGTATGTTGCTACTTTCGATCCTAAACACAGAAACAAGGAATTCTTCTTGCCTGTCTCGACATCGGAGCCCTAACGGGGGGCTATCAAGTGAGCGCGAAGCGAAACCAACCGAATGGTGTGCCGGTAGACTTCTCGGGCCGGTTGGGTTGAAGTATCGGACAGGAAAAACGCTAAATATGAACCGCCTACTGGACCTTGGAACCAGAGGTCCAAATTCTTTTCCGCTAATTCACGGTTAATCCGGTCGCGCTCCGCTCCGGCTTCATCTTCACCTTGGTTCCGAAATATCCTTACGATCGTTTCGGCGAATCCTTCGAACTGTTGTCTATCCATAGTATTTTTTAACCCATTCCTTGGGTTGTTCGGAAGTAACTCTAACTCAAGTGGTTAACTCGCGCAAACACCGCGACTTTATCAACGCCAACCAACGTCATCTGACCCACGGTCGCATCGGCAGCTCTTAAACTGGTCGTCGCCACAAATGAGAATGCGAATTAACCATTCAGACGACTCTTTGGGTATCGACAAACGCCACTGTCACGATGATAAGATCCCACAGCAAAACCGACCAATAGTGTCCATTGTTCTCCGGAAAGATCTGAAATCGATAAGCAAAGACCCCTGGATACTGGCCAAGTACAGGGTTTTCTGGCAAATCCCTAAACGCGATAAAATGATCAGGCGGTTTATCATCATCAGGGGTTGTCACCGTACCCCTTCTTCTTCACTCATTAGTCAGTAAGAATGATCAGAGAAAAAAGCGGGCGTGGTCACGGAAGTGCTACTTTGGTGTTTTACCCAGCGCAGCTTTCAATGCTTTAAACTCTTGCTCTCCCCTGGATGTGATTCTGCCCGTACCAGTGACTATTTTATTATTGTCGTTGGTCGGAAGTCCGACAACAAAACCGTTATCGAGAAGGATTTTCCAATCCCCCAAAAACACGCTGGGTCCAACCGAACCGCAGGATTCTTGCCGGATCGTCTCCACATCGGTTTCAGGTTTGTTTTTACGTTTATAGAGCGCTTCTAGTATCGCGTGTTGACGTTGTTCGGGGGTCATTCTGTTTAGACCTCACGCCGAAAAGAAACGTTCAAATCAAGATCGGTCGTCCGGGTGCCGGAACAGTCAGTGAACGTCTTCCTGCCGATTCTGTCGCAGAAGTGTTCACAAAATCGGGTTTTAATCCGTCTGAAGACAGCGACTTTAGGGCAAGAAAAGTGTCGGTGATCGAATATCACACTCACGCAAAACAGTTTATCCCAGAAGGTGAATGGATCTATTATACCGCACCACCATCGGTGGAGTAATCGCCGTCCACAATTTCATTTTTGGCTAGCGCGCTACTTGGTTGCCTCAGAACCACCCGCCACCTACATGACATTATTGGGGAGGCGCATCGAAACTGATAAATCTCTGCCGGTTGCCTGGTACGTGTTCAGTTTTATTAAGTCTTCGGTCCAGTCAATCACCGGAAAATCCTCTGCTCGTCATCCGGTGTCAGAAAGGGGTGATCAACGTCACAAGGCGCAATGTGCGCAACTGCACGGTTTCCAGCTTTTAGCACCGCAAGCAGATCTGTAAACCTGGGGTCCCGTAGGGCACGGTATGATTGGGTCCGATCGGCATGCTACGATCAGGACGATTAATGAACCAGGGGTAAGGATCAGACCGTGCCCTACGGGACGGATTCTCGATTGAACCTGTTCCAGGCAATAAATTGCCTGGCTACGATCAGCCAGTCCCTACGGGACAAATCCACGTGTCACGCGTGATCCATCTAGCCATTAGGTCGTAAAAATCGGAGCATCGGCCGGCCATACATTCGTTAACACGCGTAACCAGTCGCTCAAGACTAAATGGCCAGGGATGAAGACCGCAACTGCTAGCCCTGCCATCATTGTACTAAAAACGGCCCAAAGTAGAAGCAGACAGGCGGCGCTGGCAATATAAGCCGGTTTCTCCTCGCTCCCTTTGGGTAAGGGGAGCGATGCATACTTTAAAGAATTCATGCGAGAACCTAGGGCGCTCGCATTATTAAGAAAATTGAATAGTATTAATCAAATACTTTAAGAAAACTGAATCATGGATCGAACTAATCTCGATACCGGTATCCTGCGTACGTTGGTGACCGCCCAACAGTTGGGCGGTTTTAATCGCGCTGCTCAACGAGTTGGCCGGTCTCAGTCAGCGGTGAGCCAACAGGTTCGCAGACTCGAAGAGCAGCTAGGCAAACCGATGTTCCGGAAAGAAGGGCGCGGTTTGGTCCCGACCGAGGCCGGTGATGTCATATTATCCTACGCGCGTCGCATTCTTGATTTGAATGACGAAGCCGTGGCTGCGGTTCGCGGTATCGCCGTTGGCGGTTCAGTGCGATTTGGCCTACAAACTGACCTGACGGAGAACTGGTTACCCAAGACGTTGGCGCTGGCGAAACAGGCGCATCCCGAAATTCAAGTTGAAGTAATCGCAGATCGGTCTTCGGTTTTGATCGAACGTCTGGACAAGGGGCAGTTGGATCTTGCGCTTTTACTTGGTGGCAACCGGCGTAGCGATGGGCAACGCATCACAGCGTTACCAATGGCCTGGATCGGCCCACGGAAGGCACAGCTCACCTTGCGGCGTGGCCAGCCATTGCCGCTAGCACTCTGCAGCCCGCCCTGTTTTTTTCGTGAGACGGCTATCAATGCCCTTAACGAAGCCGGCATCCCTTGGCAGATCGCCTTTAGTAGCCTGAGTCCGCATGGGGTTTGGGCGGCGGTCGACGCCGGCTTGGGGATCACTCTTCGCACCGCCACAGGCTTGCCGAGCCAGCTGGCGATCATCGCACCGAGATCACGTCTCCCAAGATTGCCCAAGGTCGATTTGTTCTTGCACGATGGAGGACGTGAACCAGCGAACGCGGTCAGTCGCTTTAAAGAAACTTTGCTTGGGACGCTCAGGGACTACCTGCAGTTAGCTGCATAAAGTCGCGAGTGGACTTGAGTAATAACCGCGAATGGACGCGAATTAACGCGAACAAGAATTACGAACATGTGTGCGGCGTCTTCCCAAAAAATTTATCTGCGTTCATCCGCGGTTGTTTTCCTCTTTATTCGCGTCTATTCGCGTCCATTCGCCGATTCGCCCCATCGCCGTTTCGCCCATTCGCCGTTTCGCTTCTCTACGCTCCCGTTTTCCTATTTAACACGGACTTCGCTAATATCATTTTCCCGAGTAACTCAGTGCGGAGAAGATGGAGGGGAGGTTGTTGTGAAGCCGCCAGCCGAGCGATCTCCAAATTTAACGATTCGATTTCGGTCTGTCTGCCGTTCCTGATGTCCTGGAGGGTTGAGATCAGCTGCTTGGACCCTTGGCTGATTAACATGATCTGCTGCATGACCTCACTTTCGCTGAGCCCGATATTCAGCCGGTCCGTTAACGTGATGCATTCTTCCACTAACTGCCGGGCCAGGTCCGCCGTTGGTTCGTCCCGAACAAACACACCGTTATCAACCTCAAGCAAGGGACAGATCGAATTGAAGACCGAGTTGATGATAGCCTTCTTCCATACTTGCTTCTGGATATTGGTTTCGGCCCGAAACGGGAATTGTTCGGTATTCAACTGTTCCACGCACAGGTTGAGGTCGGCTTCGGATCCTCGAATAATACCGATGGGCGAGGCGGTGATAGGGCGAAAAGAAAAGTTGTATTCCGAGCTTGGTTGGCTGGTCACATAAAGTACACACCTGCAGACGGTACTGAACCCGGCTTCGAGAAACGGTTGTTCGACCCCAACGCCATTTTGCATAATGACTAAAGGGCTACTTGCTCCTCGCTCTTTTAGCTCAGCTGCTATGGTTTGGTTGATGTAGGACTTGGTGGCGACGACCACGATCCCATCGAGATTCCTTAAGTTAGATAGCGAAACTGTTTCGATCGGGCTGGTGATCAGGCCTTCCCCATTCTGCACCGTCACCGTGATTGTGCTCTTGGGCACATCATTCCTACTCGTACGAACGGCAACGACCGATCTTCCAGCATTTGCTAGGTAAGCGGCCAACGGGAAGCCGACCGCTCCTGAACCGACTATGAATATCGTTTGCTTTCTCTCCATGAAATTCTTTCAAGGATACATCGCAAAACGATTCCGCAAAGGCGTTCCAAACAAACCCTAACCGCGAATGCACGCGAATTTACGCGAATGAAAAACCCAACCGCAGATGAACGCAGATAGACGCAGATAAAGCTTTCCGCAGATTGCGCAAATTTCGGTTCTATGCTCAGACAACGGCCGCAGTCAATGATAGGCCACGGCAAGGATTCATGTTGCTGTCTCCTAGTCGGTGGCCGAATCACTGGAAGTGATCGCGGATCAATCTAATCAGCGTCTATCTGCGTTCATCTGCGGTTGGGTTTTTCATCTTCGCGTCCATTCGCGGTGAATTTTGGTTGTTTTTGGAACGCGACAGAGTAAAGCCCTAGGACTTTCTTCATGCCGTTCACATCGATTGCTCAGATCGTCCGCCAAATCACGGCTCGTCCGACCTTGGTGCAAGTTTTGGTGGTATCGGCGCTGATCTGGGCCGGGATTTATCTTCCGGGGCTTGGTTCCGTTGAACTCAAGCATGAAGAACCGCGCCGGGCACTTCCTGCGGTCCACATGCTCGCTTCGGGTGACTGGTTGGTACCGCGAGTAGGGGAAGTGCCTTACCTCCGCAAGCCCCCCCTTTTGAACTGGTTAATCGCCGGCGCATTCAAACTGACAGGCGGCAGATCGGAGTGGGCGATCCGCTTACCGTCGGTAATTGGCACCCTGGTTTTAGCGCTTGGGATCGTAATTTGGGGCGCGGGTTGGATTGGACGTGTCGGCGGGTTGATCGCTTCGATTTGTTTTTTAACCAACCTGGCAGTGTTAGAGAGCGGCCGGCTCGCCGAGTTGGAAGCGATCTATATTTGTTTCACCGGTCTCGCCCTGGTTATCTGGCTAGCCCGTTGGCACCGCGGAACCACTGGGTTACGGCTATGGATCTGGCCCGCCATCCTGCTCGCGTTAGGTCTGCTAACCAAAGGGCCGACTCATCTCATTTTTTTCTACGGTGTGATCATTCCCGTGCTGATCTCGGCGAAAGATCTGCGTACCCTTCTGCAGCCGGCGCACGGCGTGGCCATCCTCGTGATGCTGGCGATCTTCAGTTTGTGGGCCATACCGTGTTCATTCGCCGTTGGCCAAAATGGTCCGCTCGGGGTCTGGCAATTCTGGATTTATCAAATCACGTCGCGCGCTTCAGAAGCAGAAGCGTTCCGCTGGCAAATCTGGCTCCTGAATTTTCCGCAAACGCTCAAGAATTTTTTACCTTGGACACCGTTACTCCTCTTGTTATGGACGAACGGAATTGAGCCACGGCGGATCGGCCCTGTAACCAACGAATCGGATGCTAAGGAGTTACGAGCTAAGGCGATCTTTCGCGGCACCCGGCTCGGCCTGGTGATCACTTGTTTGTTGATGTGTCTGTTACCGAATGGTTCGCCGCGTTATATCTATCCGCTTTTCGTCGTTCCCTGTCTCTTAATCGGGCAAGTCTTTGCCCAAGGGAAATCCGGTCCGCTGATGGGCGGGTTCCTCAAATGGTGGCGTCGGATCGATACCGGGTTGCTGGTTGTCGGGACACTCGCGGTTCTAGCCATTCCCTTCGTTGGCGGGATCAATCCGGGTTCATGCTTAGGCTGGGTAATCGGGATCGGGATAGTAAGCGTCGGTTGGGTGACGCAACGATTAGAGCGGAAGGATCTGCAGCCGGTTGAACAAGCGGCCCGGACCGCCCTGGTTACCGGCTTGGTTTTTGCCGCTGGTATGATCACCTACGGCGCCGCGATTGTCCCGCGAGTAGACGCCATGACCACCAATGGTTTTCGTGAAGTGGCGGCGAGAATTCGTCACGAGCTTCCTCCTCATGCCGTGTTGTGGGTCAAAGAAAATGAATACAAACCTTTCTGGTATTACCTGGAACCGGAGGTGCGATATTTCTTATCCGTCAGCGATCTCCCAGCCGATGCCCGCTACTTCCTATTACCCGAAAACGCCGCTGCCGCCTTCGCCTTTGATCACCACTTCGCCGATCGCCAGCCGCGTGCACTCGCTGAAATAGCCGATGGGGAGAGGCAGCGGTTCATCGTGATGCAACGCGATGGGCAGAAGGGCCAAAGTAATCAGTAATCAGTGAGTCAGTAATCAGACGCAAGCGGAGTGGTGGAGTAATGGTCATTCGCTGGTTCCGCCATCGTTAACCGCATCACTCCAGTACTCCAACACTCCAGCATTACGTTTGTGTCTGATTACTGACCTACTGATTACTGATTACTGATTACTGATTACTTCAGGCCACGCCCTATCCGCTGCCACCTCTACGGCCGCTACCCGGCGCGATCTTCGCCGGGAGAACCAGCAGACACCGAGCAGATCGATGGCAGGTCGCCACAGAAAGACTCGGAGGTTGTATTTGGCTACACCAGATCGACGCGCCCGATGATTTACGGGAAATTCGCCAATAGAAAACCCTGCAGCTTTCGCTAGAGCCGGCATAAAGGAGTAAAGCGTCTGCATCGGAATGAAGGCGTCGATCACTTCCCGATGGAATCCTTTTAATCCGCATCCCGTGTCGGAAACACCATCGTCGGTAAAGATGCGGCGGACATAATTAGCGAACTGCGACATCAACCTACGCTTTAAGTCGTCGTGGCGGTGCACTCGATGTCCAACCACGAAATCGTAACGTCCCAACAGTCGCAACGCTTCCGGAATATCACCGGGATCATTCTGTCCATCGCCATCGAGCAAGAGTACATTCCTGCCCAACGTTCTTTTGATTCCGGCGAAGAGAGCTGCTCCTTGGCCGGCATTCTGGAGCAGATTAATGATTCGGGCTGCCGGCCAGGTCGAGATCACGGTTTTCAGCTGGTTAAGCGTGTTATCAGTGCTGCCGTCGTTAACCAGAACAACCTCATACGTGCGCGGATCGCGGTCCAGGACGCCGCGAAGCTCGGCCAACACCGGGATGACATTCGTCTCCTCGTTATAGAATGGGATTACGACACTATATTCGATGTTTTGGCCGGATGATGTAGATGCGCTCAATGAGATTAAAGTAGTTCGAGGAGTACGAGGAGTTCAAGGAGTACAAGGAGAGAAGCCGGGAGGACGAGTGGGCGAAGGGCGAGCGGGCGAAACGGCGATTTATGCGCTTCGCGCCTCAAAAGGCGGCCGTGGTCTACTCGCCGCGTCGCCCTTTCGCCGTCTCGCCCATTCGCCCACTCGCCAATCAACTCTCACCAATCACTTCTCACTGCCTCTTCTTCGGCCTCCGCCGTCTCTTTGCCGCCTTCGGGGGCAGATACTCCGCCGGCGTGGTATCGCGTTGATCAAGCTCTTGCAGCACCAAGCTAGCCGCGCCTCGGGCCCAGACTTCGTCCCCCCAATGGTGAATCATGAGATCGAAATTATCTCGGAGCGGAGCGATCACCATTTCCCGGATGGTCGAGCGCAGACTTTCTCCATAAAGGTGCGAACAGGTCACGGCTCCTTCGCAAACCACGACTCTCTCCGGATTGATCAGGTTGACTAGGTTAGCGATCCCTAGCCCCAGGTATTGGCCCATTTGTTGGAAGATTTTGCGATACCGTGGATCGCCGTTCTCGGCCCGCTCAACGACTTTCCGCAAGAGATCAAGCCGGGCATGATAATCCAACTTCTTTGACGGGATACGAAAACCGATCGCCTGAGCCTCGCGTAAGATGGCAAAACCGGCGGTATGAGTCTCCATACATCCGTTTTGGCCACATTGACAGGGGGGACCATCGAACACGAGCTTGGTATGACCGAACTCGGCGCCAATCCCGCGAGCTCCTCGGAATAAGCTTCCATTAATGATCAGGCCGCTCCCGGTGCCCTGCTCGATGGTGATGACACTCACATGTTTCAGGCCTTTGGCTAAACCAAACCAATGCTCGGCCAACGTCACCAAGTTCGCGTCATTCTCCACGAAGACCGGCACATCGAATTTTGGGGTGAGCATCGCTCCGAACTCGACGTTGCGGCTTTGGAACACCGGGCTCCAAAAAACCGTGCCGGAGGAGCAATCCACATATCCCGGCAGTCCGACGCCGACCCCGCTAACGCGAGTAAGCTCCATCCTGGCTTTGCGGACACAGGCTCGGACAGCCTTGGCTACGAAATCAGCCAACTGCGAAGCCGTAAATTCAAGGGGTTCACAAGAGATATTTTCGGATGTGAGCACGTTGCCGGTGAAATCGGTGAGCGACACCACGATCTGATGCGTGGCGATCTTAACTCCCGCCACATGCATGTAGTTAGGAGCCAGGCGCAACGAGACGAGCGGTCGTCCCCGGCCTCGGATGGCTAGGGGATGTGACCCTTCCTCAACGAGTGCGCCCTCACGAATTAGATGGCTGACAATGCTCGAGATCGTAGCTTGGCTAAGTCCGGTCACCTCGGCCAGCTCGGAACGCGAGATTTGATTGTCGTGCAGCCGGATAGTATGCAAGACATCGAACCGATTGAGGTTACGTATGATGGCAGGACCGCGCGCGGACATCGCAACAGGGGAGTACTTCAAAACACGTATTTACTCCAGGTTGGGGAGAAAGGGAAGCAGTTCTATTCGGTAGGGATGAGCGAGCACTGAAGTAATCAGTAGGTCACTAATCAGTGATTTACTCGATCCTCTGCCTTTCTCGTGCTTCGGTGACCTTCTGAAGTCTGATTACTGACTCACTGATTACTGATTACTTTGCCTCGGGAGCTCATCCCTACCGATATTTAGACATGGAACGCTGGAAAGAACTGGGTGACTCGATTCCTCAACGGCTACGTCAACAGCTCGAATTCATTCTGGAGATTGACCGCCTGAAGAGCGTGTTACGGCGCTCTTATTTGATCGATGTCGATCGACATGAAAATTTGGCTGAACATAGCTGGCACTTGGCACTGGCTGCGATGGTGCTGGCTGAGCACGCGAAAGAGCCGATCGACGTTGGCAAAGTGATTCGTTTGGTTCTGGTGCATGACCTGGTGGAGATCGACGCCGGTGACACCTTCATTTACGACGAGGCCGCTAATGCCGGGAAAGCAGCACGTGAACAGGAGGCTGCTAACCGGCTTTTTGGGCTTTTACCGGAGGAACAGGCCCAAAGTTTTATGGCTCTCTGGCGAGAGTTTGAGGATCGACAAACGCCAGAAGCAAAATTTGCGTTTGCTCTGGATCGTCTCATGCCGGTCCTGCATAACGTTTTCACCCAAAGCCGAAGCTGGAAAGAGCATGGCATCCGGCAAGAGCAAGCGCTCACCAAGAACCGGCCGATCGACGATGGTTCCCCGGTTTTGTGGCAGGCCGTTGAATCCTTGATTACGCAGGCCTTGGCGAAGTAATCCTTTGGCTATGCATCATCCCAGGACCACGATCACTCTTCTGATTTGTTTTTTGGTCGCGCTTTTACCGGCCTCAGTTCGCGGCCAAAGCGTTCACTTGTCGGATGCGCAGGCCGAGAAAATTGGCCGGCGGCTCTGGCAAAACGAATGCGGAGGTACGGTTTCCGGGCTCACTTCTTGGAACAGTGGAGAGAATTTCGCTTCTCTTGGCATCGGGCATTTCATCTGGTATCCGATCGGGCAACGTGGACCGTTTGAAGAGAGTTTTCCGCCCCTCTTGTCGTATTTGAAAGAATCCGGCGTGACGCTTCCGGCCTGGTTAGCTGAGTCGCACGGTTGTCCCTGGCCCGATCGCGCCGCTTTCCTGGCCGACTTGCATTCTGCTCGTTTACAAGAGTTACGCACGATCTTGGCCAATACCGTTCCGCAGCAGGCCCGGCTTGCCGCTAATCGTCTTGAAGCCGCACTACCCAAAATGCTCGCGGAAGTTTCGCCGGCGGAACAGGCTAAGGTGAAACAAAACTTCTATCGGGTCGCCGCCACCTCCGTGTATCCGCTCGTTGATTATGTCAATTTCAAGGGCGAGGGGACTTCACCCACCGAACGTTATCGCGGCCAAGGTTGGGGTCTGTTGCAGGTCCTGGAAACGATGAATGAGGGGCCCGCGTTAGAAGAGTTCAGAATCGCCGCCGGCCAGGTCTTAACCCGGCGCGTTCATAATGCTCCTCCGGAACGCCACGAAGAACGCTGGTTAGCTGGCTGGCTGAGCCGGGTACGGACGTATGAATAGGCGGCGAAGCGTGATTGGTGAAAAGTGAAAAGTGAAAGGTGGCGCAGTGCCGAGCCGGCTTGTCCGCCGTAGTCCGATCTGAAGGCCTGCGACTTGAATCGACATCGGACATAGGGGGGCGTTGCATTTCGTGCTGTAGGTCTATCAGATGACGCCGCAGACAAATCGTTGTACCCGCGTTGAATTCGAATCGACGTGACATCCGGGGTGAAGAATCCGATGGAGGTGAAAGCGTCCCCACGGTTGTCGCGGGGCCTCTCGACCACTTTTCACCTTTCACTTTTCACCTTTCACGTCTCCTAGCTCCTCCTCTTGCTATTCCCTCAGCGCTCATGTAACCGGTCGGGAGAAAATTATGCTGAATCAACAAGGAAGTACGCGATGAGCGAATCGGCCGTAGCGAAGCGAACGCCTTTTGTCACTTACACGGTCATTGGCTTGTGCGTGGTGGTGTATCTCTGGGAGCTGATGAACTATCCGGCGGCGAAAGGCGCATTGGTTGATCCGATAGCGACTGGAGGTATCTCTGGAGTCTGGACGCTCTTCACGATGACTTTAGTCCACAGTCACAGCCAGCCAACCCACATAATCTTCAACCTAATGGCGTTTTCCGTGCTAGGCCGGCTACTTGAAACCATTTATGGGCCATTGCGGTTTACTCTTCTTTTGATCGCGCTCGCTTGGGTAGCTTCTGCCGCGCAAATAGAGTTTGGCGGCGGCATCGGCATAGGGCTTTCCGGTGTGGTGTACGGTATCTTTGGCTTCATGATTGGCGCATCACCGCGCAACCCATTCCTTTGGTGGTTCGTTAAGAAAAACGCTCCGATGCTGATAGGCTGGGCGGTTTTATGCGTTGTCCTAACCCAAACGGGCGTTATGTCGATTGGCAATGGAGCCCATTTTGGTGGGTTGATTTATGGGGCTATATACGGACTGATCTATGGTTTGCCCAAGTTCCGCTATGTCTTTATCGGGTTAGCGGTTCTGATCCCAGTTGTTCTCGGGGCGAATCTCTTCGCCCTGGTATCGGCAGAAGGATAACAGATACACGTGACTCTCCGGGCCGCTTCGCAACGCAATCGCGCCATCGCCGATACGCCCATACGCCGACACGCCGATACGCTGCCTCCTGGCTCCTGGATTCTGGCTCCTATTCTTGTACTCCTCGTACTCCTTGAACTCCTTGAACTCCTGGAACTCGTTGAACTCCTGTCTTTTCCATTTGCCATTCGCAACGCGCTGCTCGCTATTCTGTCATGGCTAGGATCCCTCTTACCGACTTGAATGTTTTTCCTTTGTCGCTTGGCGGTAATGTGTTCGGGTGGACTGCAAACGAACAGCAGTCATTCGCGGTTCTCGATGCTTACGCTGCAGCCGGAGGAAATTTTATTGATACTGCCGACATGTACTCTTGTTGGGTACCAGGCAATTCCGGCGGCGAGTCTGAAACCATCATCGGACGCTGGATGAAATCGCGTGGCAACCGAAACAAGATCGTGATCGCCACCAAGGTGGGAAAGCTGCCTCGGTTACCGGGCCTTTCGGCCAAGAACATTCAACGTGCGGCCGAAGATTCGCTGGAACGCCTGCAGACAGATCGTATCGATCTTTACTACGCGCATGAGGATGACCGGGCCACGCCGCTGGTCGAAACTTTGAGAGCGTTCGATGGCTTGGTGCGGAGCGGTAAAGTCCGATATATTGCGGCGTCTAATTACCACGGGCAGCGGTTGGCCGAAGCCATACGGACCTCGCGCCGAGAAGGTTTCGCCCAATATGTGGCTTTGCAGCCGCACTACAACTTAATGGAGCGCGACCAATACGAAGGCGAGTTGATGGAAACCGTCGCGGCCGAAGGACTCGGCGCACTCCCTTATTTTGCGTTGGCCTCAGGTTTTCTGACCGGAAAATATCGGGAGGGAAGTAAGGTCGACAGCAAACGGGCTGAGGGCGCCCGAAAATATCTTAACGACAAAGGCCGAAAGGTCTTGGCCGCGCTTGATGAGATCGCATCGGCTCGAAAAGAAGCCGTTGCCACGATTGCTTTGGCTTGGCTAGCGGCTCAACCCACCGTGGTCGCACCCATCGCCAGTGCTCGAACTCCCGAACAACTCCCACCCTTGTTGCGTTTGGCCGAAGTAAAGCTCACCAAAGAAGAAGTACAGAAGTTATCGGCGGCGAGTGCGTAGGGGAGGTCTGGCAGGGCGAAGGCCCGGTGGGGCGAAGAACTCGGCGCGCCGATGACGTGGCTCTTCTATTAGACTAGTCCGCGCCGGTTTTGAGCCGTTCCGTGCACGTGACCCCGGTGCATGATTTCCGAACGTCGACGCGGTTGGTTGCACGCGGTTTTTCCGAAATCATTGGGGATGCGACCACCCAACGCCACGGCTCAAAACCAGCGCGGATTGTCCGAGAGCGCGACCACGTCAAGGGCGCGCCGAGTTTTTCGCCCTACCGATCAGGGGCGCCGCCGGTTCTCGCTCTCCTCCCTTTTCGCGCCGGATAATCAACAGCGTCGCAATCAGTCCGATGGCGGCTGCGGTGGACATCCAGAGGCCCGGCATGGCCTGATTGCCGGTTGCTTTAATCAGCGATTCGCAGATAGCTGGGGTAAATCCGCCGAATAAAGCGTTAGCGAGACTGTAAGCCAGGGAGAAGCTGGTGGTACGGACCTCCTCCGGCATAATCTCAGTCAGGGCAACGACCATGGCTCCGTTGTAGCTGGCGTATAGGAAGGAAAGCCAGAGCTCAACGATCAAAAGCCGGGTGAATGAGGGCGCGGCCGTTAACCAGAGCATCGCAGGATAGGCGGTTAGCAATGTCACCACGGTTGCGCTGGCGAGAATCGGGATCCGGCCAATACGGTCCGACAATGCTCCCATTACCGGCAGCCAGATAAAATTTGAGAGGCCGACGCAGAGTGTGACGGTGAGATACGTCATGGGGGCAAGCCGCAGCTCATGTTTCGCGAAAGTGGGGGTGTACGCTGTGATCAGGTAGAAAGACACCGTCGTCATCGTCACCATCATCACGCCGATCAGAACGAGGCCCCAATTGCGTATCAGTGTCCGCCAAACCTCGTTTGCGCTTGGTCGATGTTTACGAACCCGGAATGCTTCGGTTTCGGGCAAGCAACGGCGCAGAAGAAAAAGCACTGGGATAATGAGACAGCCGATCAGGAAAGGAATACGCCAACCCCATTGCTCCATCGCCTGGACCGGAAGAATCGCGCCCAGCACCACACCGAGAAGAGCGGTGAACATCACCGCGGCCTGTTGGCTGGCTGATTGCCAGCTCACGTAAAACCCTTTGTGTCCGGGAGTAGCCAGCTCGGCTAAATACACTGAGACACCGCCGAGCTCCACGCCTGCAGAAAACCCCTGCAATAACCTGCTAAACACGATAATCAACGGCGCCGCGATCCCAATCACCGCGAAGCCGGGCGTGAAAGCTAGTCCAAACGTCCCCACCGACATCAGGGCCAGCGTGAGAATCAGACCGGCTCTGCGGCCATAGCGATCGATATAAGCTCCTAAAATCAGGGCGCCGATCGGCCGCATTAGAAAACCGACGCCAAACGTCATCAGCGATGAGATCAGAGAAACGAAATGATCTGTAGCTGGAAAAAACGCTTCGCCGATAGCGCTCGCGAAATACCCGAACACCGTGAAGTCGTACATCTCCAAGAAATTGCCGCTGGAGACTTGAACGACATTGGCGACCTGGGTCTTCCGCGGCGAGAACATTAGTAACGCTCCGCTAAAACAGCGGGGGTGCAAGGATAGCGCCCAGGCCTAGCGAGGCATAAGTAATCAGTAATCAGTGGGTCAGTAATCAGACAGAAGCGGGGCGGTGGAGTGTTGGGCACTGGAGTGATGTGGCTTACCGGTGACTGACGAGCGTGTCGCCTTACGCGAGCCAACAAAGCGAACTCGCTGGCGCACAATGACCATAACTCCAATACTCCATCACTCCACCACTCCGCTGCCGTCTGATTACTGACCCACTGATAACTGATTACTCCGTGCCACCCCAGTTGACATGCCACCTCCCCTTTGCGTTCCATCCCTCCCCGGTGTTAATTCTCGTCTTTTACGCCATGGAGACAGAAACAGGAAGCAGCCGATCAGGCGCTGCTATAGCCGAGACCGGAAACCAAACGATTCTAGCGATTCTTATCGCTGCCAGCTTTTCCCATTTGCTTAACGACACGATCCAATCGCTCATCCCAGCGATCTATCCTGTGTTGAAGGATTCGTTTCAGCTCAACTTTGCCCAGATCGGGCTGATCACCCTGACGTTCCAAATCACAGCTTCCATGCTCCAGCCGATAGTCGGACTGTACACGGATCATCGGCCGCAGCCTTTTTCGCTGGCGATTGGAATGGGCTTTAGCCTAGTCGGTCTGATTTTGCTTTCTGCCGCTAGCAGTTACTGGATGATCCTTTGCTCCGCCGCGCTGGTCGGACTTGGTTCCTCCGTTTTTCATCCGGAGGCGTCGCGCCTGGCCCGAATGGCGTCGGGCGGTCATTACGGTTTCGCCCAATCCTTGTTTCAGGTTGGTGGTAATGCCGGTCAATCACTCGGTCCGTTACTCGCCGCTCTCGTGGTTGGGACCCGTGGTCAAGGTAAGATTGCCTGGTTTTCTGTGGTCGCGCTGCTGGGTATTTTCATTCTGTTCAACGCCGGGCGCTGGTATCAAAATAACCTGTTCCGTTTAAAAGGCGTGAGCCGGCGTCGCACTGACGGCGTGCATTTGTCCCACCTCACCATCGTTGGCACCATGGCGATTCTAATCGCGCTGATTTTCTCGAAATACTTTTATCTGGCCTGTATCAGCAGCTATTACACCTTCTACCTGATTGATCGTTTTCATCTAACGATCCAGAACGCCCAATTGTTGCTCTTTTTATTCACCTTCTCCGTAGCCGCTGGAACCATTGTCGGAGGTCCGGTCGGTGACCGCATCGGACGCAAATATGTTATCTGGGTTTCTATTCTCGGGGTGGCGCCGTTCACCTTGCTACTTCCCTATGCCAACCTGGCGGCAACCGCGATTCTCAGCGTTATCATAGGCTTTGTGTTGTCTTCTGCTTTCTCCGCGATTCTGGTTTACGCGCAAGAATTGATGCCAGGGAAGGTAGGAATGGTGTCCGGTCTCTTCTTCGGGTTCGCGTTTGGTATGGGCGGGATCGGATCTGCGGTTCTGGGCCAGCTGATCGATCTGACCAATATTCAGTTCGTATTCCAGCTCTGCGCTTATTTGCCTCTTCTCGGATTGTTAACGGCGTTCCTTCCTGATATTGAGCCAAAGCGCGTAAAGCGCGTAAAGCGTGTAAAGCGCGCCAGCGCGTAATCGTCCTCGTACTCGTCGTCGTCCTCGTCCTCGAAAGGGGTGATGTGGAGTCGAAGATGCGGACAGGTGTCGGAGTGGTTTTAGTCCCTCCGGGACAAAGCTCGACAAGTCCCTCCGGGACAAACAATCTCAACACGTGTCCGCGAATTTGGCGCTAGACCACGTGTAGCCCACGACGACGAGGACGAGGACCACAACGAAATAAGACGCCACCACCAACAAAAAAAAGGCGGCCCTTTTGGGCCGCCTTAGTTTGAATATTTTAGTTAAGGCTTAGGGATGACGATGATGGCGCATCGGATGATGGCGCACTACATAGTGTCTCTCGCACGGGACAACTTCGGGCCGAACCAACCGGCCGTCATCGAGGACTGCGGCATACAGCGTCTGATGTGCTCCGCCGATAACCCCGGTCATCTCAACGAGATAGTACGAGGTCGGACCTTCGACGCGACTTACATGCACTGGATGCACGTACGAAGCGTTGTAGAACCCACCAGGCGTTTTGGCGCCAAGGTTTGTCCCCGAATTCGAGTAAAGGCCAGCGGCCTTGTCATGATCCTGCAATCCGCCAGCCCAGCCGACCGCTGCCACTTCGGCCGCGCCCGCGGTGATCGGGACGGTGTAAAGTTTGGAATACAGCACGTCAGGGTCCCTTAAATATTTAACATCTGGAGTGACTCCGACAGGAGCGTCCAGCCGATAACATTGGGTACCACTGTCGCCCCGGACCGAATATGTTACCGCAAAGGCCTTGGAGGTGAACAGGGAAGCAGCAACCAGGAATGTGATGATACAGAATGAGGATGCCTTCATTGATCGCCGTATTGTATCATCATTGATACAGATTGGAAGCTTGTTGAGGCCACGAAATTAGGAACTTACGACGAGAAAAAGGATTTCTGCTGACATGTAATGCGAAGTTTGCGGTTCACAGTTCGCGGTTCGCCGTTCCCGGTTTCAGCGGTGAGAGGTAATCCCCGGCACCCTCGACCGCTGTTTTTCCTGCGCCCGACTGCCAGCAACTGCGAACAGTGAACCCATCGCCGTGCGCCGCGCAATCGAAGAGCTGATTCAGAAATGGCTAGCGGAGAACCCGAACGAACATTTGCCCGGAGCCGGGCAGCCACTCGACCTGGATGAGTACTTTCGTTGGCCCGAAGAATTGCGACTGGCTTATTCCCTTCTCAAGAGCTCCGGTCATGTGCCCGAAGAAGTGCAACTTTTGCGGGAGATCGGCGAGCTCAAACAACGCCTCGCAAAAGCAATCGATACCGCCGGTAGAAAAGATCTAGAGCGCCGAATCCAGGAGCAGGAAGTAGCCCTAAATATTAGGCTCGAACGACACCGGAGGAGGTGAGCGGGGGACGGGGGGGCGAAACGGCGAATGGGCGAGGGGGCGAAAGGGCGAGAGGGCGATGCAACGCCCCTGATTCGGTGGGGCAACAAACCGGGGGGGCGGAGAACTCGGTGGGGCGAAGAACTCGGCGCGCCGATGACGTCGTTCCTCTATTA
>Ga0209647_1000487_pt1 | contig 37278 bp, 33 predicted proteins | sample GraSoi_2013_60cm_FD_185827 | JGI IMG/M metagenome (GOLD analysis project Ga0209647, IMG submission 185827) | Grasslands soil microbial communities from the Angelo Coastal Reserve, California, USA - Sample 9_17_2013_60cm (SPAdes) (version 2) | ecosystem: Environmental > Terrestrial > Soil >... | reverse complement strand
ACCGAAGAAACGCAATGTGCCGCCACCTGAGCCATTTGAGCCTGATGATCAGTTCCTTGATTTTGTCCACTTGCTTGATCCTCTTGCTCCTCAGAGAAGTGAGAGGGTCCTTAAGTGAGATGTATTGCCCCTTGCGGGTGCCCTGGCCCGCGCGGGTGCCCTGGAACGATGAACGCCCTTGAGAGGCTTATTCTTTATGCCTTCTTAAAGGTACATGTCACCTTGCCGAAGGAGAGGCTATCGCCATCGTTGATAGGCGTGGCCTTGTCAGGCTCCAGGCGCTTGCCGTTGATGCGCGTGGAGTTTGTGCTATTCAGATCGGTGAGCGTATAGCTGCTGCCGATGTGTTCGAAAGCCGCGTGAATACGCGAGACCGTATCTGAACCCTGGGCCGTGCTTAAATCTACCTCTGGCTGCGTCCCACCAAGATCGTGATCGTAGCGCCCTACCAGGGCACGCTCACCAGAGAGTTTAATCTGCTTGCCATCGCTAAAGGTGAGATTACCCCAGGTGGCAGCAGGGTTAAAGGCTGCCTGGGAAGCGGGTTTTGGCGCGATGGGTTGAGGGCGCACAGGCGGGGCCTGCTGCGTCTTGGGCAGAGTAGCCTGTAGATCTGGGGGAGGTGTGTAATACACTTCCTCTTGCTTCTTCGGCGGCGTCTGTGGTTTTGGCGGCGCAGGCTGTGGATTGGTTTGCGGTGCGTATTGCACCTCTTGCCTGGGTGCCACAGGTGGTAGATTCGCAGGTGGGGTATAGTAGACCTCTGGCTGCGGCTGCGGTTTTGGCGGCGCAGGCGGGTCCTGCCTGGGAGCAGAGGGGCTGATAGTGATCCTGGTAGCTGGCATCACTGGCGGCTCCTGAGGCGTGGGAGGCACATATGGCTGCGCTTCTTCTGGTGGTGGCGCATAGGTTGGCGCCGGTTGAGTTTGCGGCATGGTATACTGCACCGTTGCCGGTGGCGGCTGAACCGGTGCGGACTGGGCAACTGGCGTGGATTGATAGATCGAAGCGCCACATTTTGGGCAGAAAGATGTATTATCTTTTATCTCGGTCTTACAATTGGGACAGAGTGTGACCAGAGCCTTACCGCAGCCCGTACAGAAGGTATCGCCCGGCTCATAGGGCGTGTTGCAACTAGGACAGCGTAACTTCCTCGCTGTGGTATTTGGCAGCGCATTGACGACCGGCGGCGGCGGCATATAAGCCGGAGGCGGTGTGTAGGCCGGAGGCTGTATGTAAGCAGGCTGGGCATACTGAGGTGGCGGGATAAACTGCTGTTGCAATTGGGGAACAATTTGTACGGGAATTGGTCCCACCTGAATCTCTGGTCGCTGCTGGCGCACCATTCCGTCTACGACGTTCAACACCTGGTTGCCCAGGCTGGCCTGGCGAATAGCTCCCGCACCGGCGGTAAGCATTAGCGGCCATAGTACAGGTGCGGCAATAATACCGACAGCGCCAATAGCAGCCTTGTCGATCCACCTCTGCTGGCCAATCATGGCGATGACACCACCGCCCGAGCGTTGCAAGATCACGCTCAAGGCAGCTTGCATACCTATAAGAGCTTCAAAGTCGCTACCCTTCTTTAGCTGGACCATCATCTGGTCGCGACCGCCAATCTGCTGTACCTGGAAGCCTTGTGCTCGGTAGAAGTTCTCCAGGTTATTAGCAAGCTGTTCAATATCTATTTCTTCGGAATTGTAAAATCGCGCATCCATCCGACTCTCATCTCCTTGTTGGGGCACCTTGTGACTATAAGGTGCCCGTACCCTTGTTTATTGCTGTACCGGATCTGGTTCTGCCTGCGCACCGGGCTGCTGCTGGTGTACCAACCCATCGACTACGGTCATGACCTGGTTGGCCAGGCCGACCTGGCGAAATGCTCCTATACCTGCCGTGAAAAGAAGCGGCCATAATACGGGAATGGCAAAACCGACAACACCGACCGCCGCTTTATCTATCCATTTCTGCTGGCCAACGGCGATCGAGACACCCCCAGAATTGCGCTGAAGTGTGACAGTTAAGGCAGCTTGCATACCAACGATAGCTTCAAATTCGCCGCCTTTCTTCAACTGTACCATCATTTGATCATTGTTGCCAAGGTGTTGCACAACGTACCCCTGGCCGCGAAAAAATTGCTCCAAATCAGTGGCAAGGCGCTCGATATTCAAGTTATCACTTCTGTAAAAACGGGCATTCATGTGCATGTTCTCCTTCTCAAAAGTATTTTTATAGTGTTTATGCTGTGATAAAAAGTTCATGGCGATTTACTAACAAAAATGTTCTCTGTTACAGTATACGAGTTCAGGTAGGTAAGGTTAGAAATGTCTATCAGGTAATCCTATAGAGTATATCATGTACAGCGAATGATATAATAGGTGTATTCTTTATCATTTCATTACAAAGAAAACACCCCTATGGCAGAACAACTTGATATGCTAGCAGCAGCGCACGAGGAGACGAACGGATCTTCCTCGCGTAATACTCTACGTTATATTATCCTGGGTCTATTGGGTGCCCACCCGATGAGTGGTTACGATATCAAACAGGCCTTTGATCGTGCCCTTGCCAGCTATTGGAACGCGGGCAATAGCCAGATTTATACCACATTGAAGAGCCTGAGCAGTGCGGACCTGGTTGAGGCCGAAGTGATTGTACAGAAAAGTCGTCCCAATCGCAAAGTTTACCGCCTTACCCCGGCGGGCCAGGCTGAACTGGATCGCTGGCTGCAAGAGGAGGTGCCTGAACGCTTCTCCAAAGATGATTTTCTCACAAAACTCTTTTTCTGTGGTGAAACAGCGGATGCTGTAGCGCTCCAGCATCTGCTGGAACACCGTGCGAGCCTGTGCAAACAGCTTGAGCACCTGGAGTGGGCACGCCAACAATATGCCATGAGACCTACACGTCGACCGCGTTTGCTCGAATATCAGATGCTGGTGCGTGATTATAAAGAAGCAGTTTTGAAGGCGGGTCTGGAGGTCACCGAGCAGGCTATTGCACGCCTGGAAGGCAAAGAAGAGAAATGAGCAGCGTATATGCAAGGGGCTTTTAGCGCGGCTGCCAATGGTTTTTGCGGTAGATCTCCAGGGTCTGTTTGTCGCCAGGAACGTAACTCACCATGGAATAGCTGTTGATGCCAGTGAAAACGGTTGTGGCTGTGCGCAGAGTCAGGCGGCCCAATTGGCTATGTTGGATCTGAAAAACAAATGACGGGGCAGGTTTACCTTCGGAATAGGTAGCAGAGGCGATACGGCGAAACTCTGGCAACTCGCGTAAGTGTTTCCATATCTCCTTATATTCGGGCAGATGCGTCATCCTGCGTGTGTTGTACTGGAAGTCGCTCACCAGGCGACGAGCCAGGTTTTCCCAACCATGAAAGTGGCGGCGGCGGCGCACATCAAAAACCAACTCCAGCAGGTGATGTTTTTGACCGTTGGCTATCTCATCCTGGATCTCAAAGAGCACTAGCGCGGCATCGTTCCAGGCATGCAGGAACCAGAGACGATCCAGCGAGTGGGCCGGATACGAGGTATTGAGCACGAGTAGGCGCGCCATCTCACCAAAATCAAGCAGAGCACTGTCAAATTGTTCAAGGTCGAGATACTGTCCCGTCAGCTCTATATAGGCGCTCAGGTATTGCTGCTTATCCTCTCCATGCAGTTCCAAAACACGTGCGATACTCTCCGCTACATGGCGCGAAGGATTGCTACGCATACCATTTTCCAGGTGATATATATATGTACGAGACAGGCGTGTAGCTTGCGCAAGCTGTCCCTGTGACATATGCTGCTGCTGGCGAAACTGAGTCACAAGTTGTGCAAATGGAGATAAGGCGTTATCTACTGTCATCTTTTTATCCGGTTTTCATACTACCTTGTTAGCTACTTGCTCATTATGCATCAAAAAATGTTAGCTGGCAACGTGTTAATATGGTGGGTATGACCATATAATAAAATATAGGGAAAAGTTTCTGCTTATTCGGCGACAATGGCTGTCGCTGAAGGAATCGTAGTGATGCCTCTATGAGAGGAGCAGGTAAATAATGTCTGACCCATCGAGAATAAATAACTCTGAAGAAGACCTTTTAGCTAACCGTCCCTGGGTGCGCTACTACGAGCAAGGAGTTCCTGCTCAACTGGATATTCCAGATCATCCTCTAACATGGCTACTTGATCAAACAGTTAGCAAATATCCATCTCAAACCGCAATCATCTATTATGGAACAAAGCTCAGTTATGCCCAACTTTCATCGCTGGCCAATCGTTTTGCTACCGGACTACAAAAGTTAGGTATAGAGAAGGGTGACCGCGTAGCTATTGCTCTGCCCAATCTTCCGCAGTATCTTATCGCTTTCTACGGCGCACTGCGCGCGGGAGCCGTTGTCGTACCTACCAATCCCCTATACACTCAGCGCGAGATGCAGCATCAACTGGTTGATGCGGGTGCGCGTGCCATTGTCATGCTGGACGATTTTTACCCGGTCGTCCGCGCGGTACGATCTGATACAGCATTGGAACACATCATTCTTACGCGACCAACTGATTACTTGCCACCCATACTCCAGACGCTCTATCCCCTCAGCCAGATCAATGCCAGGCATGCTGAGCCACGCCTGACCGACAAGGAGCGTCACGAAGATCCAATGCTGCATACCATGAGCGACATGTTGCAGTCCCACACGAAGAAAGGCATCGAGGTTTTCAATTTGCCGGTCCAGGCTTCCGGTGATGACCTGGCTGTTTTGCAATACACGGGTGGAACCACAGGACTTTCCAAAGGCGCCATGCTGACGCATCGCAACTTGCTAGCTAATGCTATGCAGACTCGCTACTGGACACCACAGGCGAAGACAGCCGGAGAAGTAACACTCTGCGTGGCACCCTTCTTCCATGCTTATGGTTTAACGGTGGGCATGAATCTTTCAATTCTTGCCGCGGCTACAATGGTGCTCTTGCCGCGCTTCAAGTCGGCAGATGTCGTCAAGGCGATTCGCCAATATCGGCCAACCCTTTTCCCCGGTATTCCTACGATGTACCTGGCGATTATGAATGAGGCGGGTAAGCATACTGAACAGTTGAGCTCGATCAAATATTGTATCAGCGGAGCCGCTCCGCTGCCTGCCAAGATCCAGGAGGATTTTGAAGCAATCACCCATGGCAAGCTGGTTGAGGGCTATGGTTTGAGCGAAGCTGGCCCTGTCACTCATAGTAATCCCTTGACCGAAAATAACCGCCATGGCAGTATTGGTCTGCCCTTACCCAATGTGGAAGCGGCCATTCTCAATCGAGAGAGCGGTGAAATGCTCCCGGTAGGTGAAGTGGGCGAGATCATGGTCAAAGGGCCAAATATCATGCGCGGCTACTGGAAACGCGAAACAGAGACCGCGGCGATCTTTAGCAATGGCTGGATGCATACCGGCGACCTGGGAACGATGGATGCAGACGGCTATTTCTATATTAAAGAACGTGCCAAGGATATGATCATCGCCGGTGGCTTTAATATCTATCCACGCGAAGTCGAAGAGGTCCTCTTCCAGCATCCATCTATTCTAGAGGCGTCAGTAGTGGGCGTGCCCGACGAGTATCGAGGTGAGACCGTGGCCGCGTTCGTTGTATTGAAGCCAGGTATTGAACCCTCGGAAGCGACACGCAAGGATATTCTCGCCTTTTGTGAAAAGAACCTGACCCGCTACAAATTGCCCAGAATATTGGAGTTTCGCACGAGTCTACCCAAATCTCTGATTGGCAAAGTCCTACGTAGAGAATTAAAGGTAAGCAAGTGAAATGATATGTATGATCATGCGCTAAGGAGAAGCTATTTTCATGTCTACAACCATTAAACCTACTGAGACAGGTACGGCATTTTTAACCACTCCGGTCAGCGAGAATGCTGATAAGATATTTACCCTGGAGCAGCGCGACGAAGAGCAGCGTTGGATCGAGGAATCGAGTGCGACTTTTATTGATCGCGAAGTTTTGCCCAAAGTAGAGGCGATTGACCACCAGGAGCCGGGTGTGCTGCCTGGTCTGGTCAAGAAGGCTGGCGAGCAGGGGCTACTGATGATCGATGTGCCGGAACAATATGGTGGCGCTGAGTTGGGGCTGTTGACGAGCGCCCTGGTCGCGTCATCCATGCGTGAGGCGTCATTTAGCGTGGCCTTTGGCGCACACACAACCATCGGCACCCTACCGATTGTGTTCTATGGCAATGAAGAGCAGAAAGAAAAGTATTTACCCAAATTAGCAACCGGTGAATGGATTGCGGCCTATGCTCTGACCGAGCCGGGTGTCGGTTCCGACGCCATGGGACTGAGCACGCGCGCCGAACTTTCCGCAGACGGCAAATATTATATCCTCAACGGCACCAAGCAGTGGATCTCAAACGCGGGTTTTGCCGATATGATGATCGCTTTCGCGCGTATTGATAATAATAAACCTTCGGCCTTTATTGTTGAAGCCCACTGGCCTGGCGTCTCAACGGGTGCTGAGGAGCGCAAGATGGGTATCAAAGGCTCATCTACGCGCCAGGTCATCTTTGATGATGTGAAAGTGCCCGTCGAGAACCTGCTGGGCGAGATTCACAAAGGCTACAAGATTGCCTTCAACATCCTGAACATTGGACGTTTGAAGCTGGGAGCGGGCACGGTTGGTGGGGCGCGCGCTGCCCTGGGTATGGCCGCGGCCTACACGACTGAGCGCAAAGCCTTCGGTAAATTCATCAGTTCTTTCGGTATGATTCAAAAGAAGCTGGCACGCATGGCTGCTGAGACCTATGCCGCCGAGAGCGAGGTCTTCCGCACCGCCGCAAACATTGAGCAAGCGCGGCGCAGCGCCAGCGATACCGAAGGCGCCTTCAAAGCTATCGAAGAATATGCGATTGAGGCCTCAATCGCCAAGGTACATGGTAGCGAAGTCCTGGCCTATGTCGTTGACGAGGGCGTACAGATCTTTGGTGGCTATGGTTTCATGCAGGAATACCCCATCGAGAAAGCCTACCGCGACGCCCGTATCCAACGCATCTTTGAAGGGACGAATGAGATTAATCGCCTGGTGGCCTCGGGGACGCTTTTCCGGCGTGTCATGACCGGTAAAATACCGATGATGGCAATGTATCCTACAGTCGAGGCGCGTATCCAGGCCGGTCAACCGCTGAACAATGCGGATGACACGATCCCTGCTGAACTACGCGACGCGGTCAACGCGCTCGAACGCGCCAAGGACGTGACGATTTACGCCGGTATGAAGATTGCTATGAAGTACATGCAGGCCCTGGAAGATGAGGAAGAGTTCATCGAGAACCTGGCGAACCTGCTGATCGATCTCTACGCGGTTGATAGTGCGCAGGCTCGCGCAATCCAGGCAGTACGCCGGGGTGATGAGAAGAGCGGCATGCATGTCAAACTGGCCCAACTGGCGACATGGCTGGCCTTCTCGCGCCTGCGCTCAAACCTCGACCAGATGGTTATGTCCAATCTGAGTGAGAACGAGGTGCAGGAAGAACTGCCACGCCTGCGTGCCTATATCGGCGACTACCTGGTGAATGGTGTCACCTTACAGCGTGAATTGGCCGCTGTTATCGTTGAGAAACAGGGATATCCACTGTAGATTGTTGATATGTCTCAAGGAGAGTTCTGGGTGCCCGGCACCCAGAACTCTCCTTGAGACATATCATCATTAGATGCTGAGCGAAATTAAGGAGAATTCATTCATGGCAGAAGCAGTTATCGTGAGTGCCGTCCGCACTCCTATTGGGCGAGCTGGCAAGGGTGTGCTAAAGGATGTGCGCGCCGACGACCTGGCCGCAGTTGCCGTCAGAGCCGCAGTTGAGCGCGTGCCACAACTTGACCGCTCACTGATCGAAGATATTATTTTAGGTTGTGCCTTCCCCGAAGGTGAACAGGGCATGAACCTGGCGCGGTTAGTAGGTGCCCTGGCGGGTTTGCCGGAGACGGCTGGAGGTGTCACTGTCAATCGTTTTTGTGCCTCTAGCCTGCAAGCTGTGAATATGGCCGCGCAGAGTATTATGTTGGACCAGGGCGAGGTGTTTGTAGCCGGTGGCATCGAGAGTATGTCACGCGTGCCAATGGGTGGCTTCAATCCCAGTTTCAATCCGCGCCTGGTCAAGCCACGTGACGATGAAGATAGAACCACATCCGCCTACCCGCCGTGCGAGTTGGAGTATGGTTACTCAAGCTACATACCCATGGGTATGACCGCGGAAAACCTGGCTCGTGAGTATAGCATCAGTCGCGAGGCCCAGGATGCCTTTGCCTTGCGCAGCCACCAGCGCGCCATAGCTGCTACTGATAACGGCACCTTCAAACGTGAAATTGTGCCCGTGCCCTTGCCTAATGGCAGTACCATGGGGATTGATGAAGGGCCGCGCCGCGATACTTCACTGGAGAGGCTGGCTATGCTTGAGCCTGCCTTTATTAAGGGTGGCAGTGTAACAGCGGGTAATTCCAGTCCGCTCAACGATGGGGCCGCTGCTGCTGTACTGATGTCGGCGCAGAAAGCGCGCGACCTTGGCATTACCCCCCTGGCAAGAGTACGTACTATGGCAGTCGCCGGTGTGCGTCCAGATATTATGGGCATTGGTCCTGTACCCGCGATGAAAAAGGCCCTTCAGCGCGCGGGCCTGCAATTGAGTGATATTGACATCATCGAACTGAACGAAGCTTTTGCAGCTCAGAGCCTCGCCGTAGTTAAAGCTATGGGTATCGACGAAGAGAAGCTTAATCCACATGGGGGAGCGATTGCCCTCGGTCATCCGCTGGGCTGCAGTGGGGCGCGCTTGATTGCCACGCTCATCAATGATTTACAGACCGCAGATAAGACGCTAGGTATCGCCACGCTCTGCATTGGTGGTGGTCAGGGCCTGGCGACGATTATCGAGAGGATAGCATAAGTCATGGCATATCAGATTAGTAAAGTGGCAGTGCTGGGCGCGGGCGTAATGGGTGCAGCCATAGCCGCCCATCTCGCCAATGTCGGTATTCCCAGCCTGCTGCTGGATATTGTGCCGCCGGACGCGGGTAAAGACCGCGATAAAGTGGCGCGCACGGGTCTAGAGAAGACTCTCAAGGCTCGCCCGGCCGCCTTCTACAGCAAACGAGCTGCAAGCCTTATAACGATTGGCAACATCGAAGATGACCTGGAAGAGCTGGCAGACGTTGACTGGATCATCGAGGCGGTAGTAGAACGGCTGGATATCAAACATGCTCTCTATACTAAGATTGAGCTGGTGCTGACGCCCGGGACGATTATCAGTTCCAATACCTCGGGTTTACCGGCTCATATGCTGACCGAGGGCCGCAGTGCAGATTTCCGCAGCCATTTTTTAATCACCCATTTCTTTAATCCTGTGCGCTACATGAAGTTGTTGGAGCTGGTTCCCGATGTGGATACCGACCCCGCTCTGATGGAGTTTATGCAGCAGTTCGCAACAGAGGTGCTTGGCAAGGGTGTTGTGCTGTGTAAGGATACACCAAACTTTATAGCCAATCGTATTGGTATCTATGGCTTCATGTCGACGCTGCACTATGCTCTGACAGAGGAATATACCGTCAGTGAGGTGGATGCTATCCTGGGGCCAAACATGGGACGTCCCAGGTCGGCTGTCTTCCGCACTGCTGACCTCTCGGGTCTGGATACGACGGTACATGTAGCCGATAACCTCTACAAGAATGCGACCAACGATCCCCAGCGCGAAATTTTCCAGATGCCGGAGACCGTGCGCGAGATGTTAAGACGCGGGATGCTGGGTGAGAAGAGCGGCCAGGGTTTCTATAAGCGCGTCAAGAGCCCTGATGGTGAGTCAACCATCCTCGAACTGAATCTTGATACGTTGGAGTACCAGCCCCAGCAAAAAGTACGCTATCCCTCTTTGGGAGCAGCACGTAATCTAAGTGATCCCGCCGAGCGCATGCTGACCGTGCTGGCAGGTGATGATCGCGCCAGTCAATTAGCGCGGCAAACTACGGCAGATGCGCTGATTTATAGCGCTAACCTCGCCAGTGAAATTGCCGACAGCATCGTTGCCATTGATGAGGCTATGCGCTGGGGCTTCAATTTTGACCTGGGCAGCTTTGAGGCATGGGATGTCCTGCTACAACATCCCGAAGTGATGGAGAAGGTTCTGCAAGGGAGAGAGCTACCTGCACTGGTGCGCCGAGTCCAGACAGAGGGTAAAGGTACGTTCTACACGGGTACCGTAGGTCAGAGATACTTCTTTGATTTCCATACTGGCAGCTATGCACCGGTACCGCAGCCGCAGGGCATTATCTCTTTACAGGCGGTCAAGGTGGCGAGCAATAATGTTGTGCGCGATAATGGTTCGGCCGCGCTGATCGACCTTGGCGATGGTGTAGGCTGTATCGAGTTTCATACCAAGATGAACTCCATCGACGAGGGCATCATTGAAATGCTGCGCTACGCTGTTGAGGACGGCCAGAAGCAGTTCCGGGCGCTGGTCATCGGCAATGAAGCGGCTGATTTCTCAGCGGGCGCCAACCTGCTGCTGGTGTTAATGGGTGCGCGGCAGGGTGAATGGAAGATGTTAGAGGGCGCGATCAGCGGCCTCCAGCAGGCTCACCAGTTGCTGAAATATAGTCCTATTCCTGTAGTGGCTGCACCGGCGGGACGCGCGCTGGGTGGAGGCTGCGAAATCATTATGCATGCCAATCATGCTCGCGCAGCCGCCGAGTCGTACATCGGCCTGGTAGAGGTCGGTGTGGGCCTGGTTCCTGCTGGTGGAGGCTGTAAAGAACTGTTGTTACGGCACGGCGCGAGCGTGGACAGCCAGAAGGCGGGTAAGACAGGCGGATCGTTTACGCCATCACGGCGCGCATTTGAGACGATTGCCGTGGCAACTGTTTCCACCAGCGCCGTAGAGGCCCAGGAGTTGCGTTTCTTGCGTAAAAGCGACGCGATTACCCATAACCGCGATCTGCTCCTGCGAGATGCAAAGGCCGATGCGATACGCATAGCCGAGGCTCAGGCAGCAGAAAAATGGCAACCAGCTCAACCGGCGATGATGATTTTACCCGGTACTGGTGCGCGCCTGGTACTGGAACAACAGGTTGAGAATATGCTACTTATGGGCAAAATTAGCGAACATGATGCCATTGTGGCTTATCACCTGGCTCGTGTGCTCACAGGTGGTGAGTGTTCGCCCATTACGCCCGTGACAGAGCAGTATGTCCTTGACCTGGAGCGCGAAGCTTTTCTGAGCCTGTGTGGCACTGAGAAGAGCCAGGAACGCATGCAGGCTATTTTGATGACCGGTAAACCTTTGCGTAACTAAAAAACAGAAACCATGAATAAGCCTCTCAAGCTCGTTCATCGTTCCAGGGCACCCGCAAGGGGATTCTAGGGCACCCGCAAGGGGATGCCCCTACTCTACACGAAGCGGCTTGCCAAGCCCGTGTAGAGTAGGGGCGGGGCTTGCCCCCGCCCTGGAACACCGCCCACACTTCCTCAAGTCCGCGCCTATGGGGCCATCCCCTTGCGGGTGCCCTTTTCCATACACATAACCTCCGGCATAACTCATTTCATTTGCCAGCGGTATAAAAATCGGGATGGTTCATGCACAATGTTATTACAATGTTTGTGATCTGGTTGTATATTCCAATTTTATTTTCTTTGTTTTTATACGTCTCTATAATAAAGCAGTAAATAATTTAAAAAGCCAAGAAGTACTATATCTGTATAGGCATGAACTACCCAAAATTCCTAATTGAAAAGTAGATACCCTCGTTTTTTGCCGTTCGAAGCAATGAGGAATATGTAGAAATATTGTATATTGTGTGATAGAAGCGGATACTTTGGTATCGCTACATAAATTTTGTATAAAAAAGCTTCAATGTACGAAAAAAGGCTTTTAAACACTAGACAAGAAGATGTATTATCAGGCATACTAAGAATGTGCATTTTTCACGCTGGTTATTAACAAGTAATGCACATTGTATTAACATCATATATTTTACTTGTAACGTCCGAGGTGAGGGGAATTGTAATTCAGTGAGGGACAGAGAGTTTTACCAGTAAGGAGATGGGAATCATGCTTGGAGCTCAGGAACAACGTAGCGAAGTAGCAAGATTGTTATCACAAATCAGTGCGGAGTATGAAGCTGCTCAGCGAGGTCTCACGGGTTTAGCCTACGGTACCTCACAACATGAATTTATCACAGCGCGTATGGAACATATGGGACAACTGCATGGTCAGCTACAATCGCTTGTTGGTGATATCGCCATCGCAATGATTGCCGAGCAATTAAATAACACGCATTAAGCTAAGTGACAAGCCAGAGCTGCAAAAAGGGAAGCGACCTTATAGGTCGCTTTTTTTTAGCTTTTTGTAAATTGGAAGAAAAAGGAGCAGGTGACACCTGCTCCTTTTTCTTCCAATTTACATGATTAATTCTGGGATTTGTGCACGCATATCCATGTGCAGGATATTTCTTGGCGGACGCTTATTCCATGTGCCGGATACAACAAATTCTGTTTCCTCGCTCATGAATGTGGCCTTATCGAGGAAATTCTGGGTATCGTCAAGAAAGCATTGGAGCCAGTTGATGATATCTTCGCCTGCCAGCAGAGGCGCACCTTCACATACGAACCATTCGGCAATGCCCTGCAAATAGACGCGAAAATCAGCGGGAAGGGGGTAAGTACGCACAATGCGATAGCTTTTTTCTTGTACATCTTCGTACCCGGCGGCTCTCAAGTAGCCTGCCAATTTTGAACCGACCCAGCTATCCTCAAAGGGGAAGCCTACACTGACACGTTCACGCTCCCAACGCTCGCGAGCCTGGAGGACATGCGCTTGCAGGGCGGTGTCAATATTGTGGAAGCGCATGGTGCCAAAATCAATGTCTTTAATTACCAACTGCCCACCACACTTTAAATACTGTCCCATGGCAGCAAAGGTGGCACTCGGGTCAGGCAGATATTGGCTGACATTGGCGCTAAAAATAACATTGGCCGATCCGCGGGGAAGAGGTAACTGTTCCATGGGTGCGCGCTTATATTGCACCTGCCGATGGTACGGCTTGTCCTGGCTGCGTTGTTGAGCCGTCACCAGGGCCTCAGCAGAAATGTCGACGCCAATGATGCGTCCAGCAGGACCAATGGCTTTGGCTAAGAGGGGTGTCCACAATCCAGGCCCACAACCAGCATCAACGACAAGACTTCCAGGTCGGAGGTGGAGATCACGAATCATTTGCCCACGCTCCTGGGCTTTGCTATTGTGATGGGTTTCCAGCCATTCAATAGCGTTAAGAGGTAAACCATACTCGTTGCTATGTACAAGGTTGCTTGCTGCCATAACATTGCCCCCAACTTCTATAAGTTATAAAAGGCTTCTTTGAAGCCTTTTATGTATGCAAAGAGTATAACAGGCAAAATATAAAAAGGCAATGTATGTAAAACATTGTAGTACTTTCGTAATAACATTTGTACAAAAAGAAAGTAAAAATACTGATCTATTTTTGTAGAATGTTCATGCATGTCCATACACAAGTATTGAAAGCCGTGTTTTCGATCCTAAGCGCCGCAGGCGCTTCGCACATAGTATTTTGTAGGTGGTAGGAGTGTGTTGCCCGCGGGCAACACACTCCTACCACCTACAAAACGAGACGAGCCATCGAGGGTGGAAATGAAGAATTACCTTCTCTGTAAAGGTGATGAGGAGAAATCCTTTTTCGTTCCAGTATGGAGTCCATCTATATATATCTTAACGGAACATGTACAGATGCCATAGTTGGGCATAATGATGTACTTTTCACACAAGATTATACAAGATTATTGTAAGTATGAAACGTTCTAGAATTTACATGACTTAACAAGTTATACAATATATGGTACCATACTTATGTAACCTTGGTGAGGATGTTGTGAAGAAAAAGCGTTCTTCGTAATGCAAAAGGGAAAAATATGGATTTGGGAGATGAGGCAATACAGCCTAAAAAACGCGGGCGGCCCTCCAAAAAGCATGTGCTGCATGTGCAGGAGCAACACCAACCAGTTGTACAGAAAATAGACGAACAACTCGCTCAAAATTCGTCTAATCGCGCTGAAGAAGCAGCAATTTACAGCTCAGGAGAAGAGCCAGAAGAACAGTTATCGCCATTCAGCACTTTTCTGCGCGAGCTTTTGAAGCGAGAGCGAGTAGTGATTGCCGACCTGGCCTGTGAGTTAGAGGTATCTGAAAATACCATTTATCGTTGGATAAATGACAGATCAGATCCACGGCCGATGCATCTCAAAAAACTAGTCGAAATTCTGCCTCAACATCGCGGAAATCTCTTTTATGCTATAAACCAGACCTTCCCCGGCGCCTTAGACGAGTTTATTGCGGGACCACGAGAAGTACAGAAAGATATCTACCAACGGGTGATGGAATTATTTACCACGGTTGTCGAACCCATGACGCGGCGCTGGCAGATCATACAGACGATTTTTGAACATGCTCTACGCTATTTTGATTCTGATCAGCAAGGTCTGGCAATTACATATGCTCAATTGATGCCTGTCCATGCAGATGGCATTTACTCACTCTACGAAGCTGCGATGCGAGGAAATCCACCCTGGTCTTTTACACTTGAAAATAGCATCTACCTGGGAAGTACTACACTGGCTGGAGCTGCCGCTATCCATGACCGTATGCAAATGTGGGATAACCTGGATGAAAGCGAACGATTACAGTACGAAGTCGATGATTTTGAACGTAGTGCCTGTGCCTGCCCTGTGACCTACGGTGGCCGCATTGCCGGTGTTTTGATTTTCTCCAGCACGCAACCTGCTTTTTTTGCGCATCCGGTTGCCAGCCAGGCGGTCGCTGAGTACGCACAATTGCTGGCGCTAGCCTTTCCTGACAATGAATTTTATCCCTTCTCGCTCTTAAATCTAAGGCCAATGCCAGATTTGAAGTGGCAGCGCGAAGAGATCAGCCGTTCCTATGTTAACCGTATCATTGCCTATGCACGTAAGATGGAAATTTCACGTCCGGAGGCAGAGGTATATGTGCGCGCGCATCTAGAGTCTGAGTTTGAAGAGATCGGACGTAGTCATTATGCCCAGCGGCTTGTGCGGGAAGAAAACCGGCAAAAGCAGGTGTAATATACAAGCGAAAGAGCGAGCGTCCGACTACCTCGGACGCTCGCTCTTTCGCTTGTATATATATGTAAGGCTTCTTGCGTTTCTCCAGGCAAACCGCTATACTCTTTTCTGAAAGAAGTCCATATTTAAAGGAGCCTTGAACGTATGCATTCCCCTGATCAGGAAGCGCCAGAAGAGAAGATACAGCAGCCTGCAGATGGGACTCCAGAGCAGCAAGAATTTCAGCCTCTCTATGAATTTCCAGCCACACCAGAGACAGTAGCAGAATATGCTCCCGCGAATGAAGCTGCCCAGCAAGGCTTTGTCTATCCACCACCACCTTCTTTTTACGAGAAGATGGCTGTACCTGCTCAGCAAGTGCCTATGCCTGGCTCTGCTGGCAATAGTTTTATTCCCACATCTATGCCGCAAAGACCTATCCCTGGAGGGCTAGCACCGTATCCTCCACCCGTTGTACCGCCTGCTGCGCTACAGCCACCGGTTAAGAAATCAAATAAATGGGTGTGGATTGTTGTCTCGATTGTTAGTGTAGTCATACTTGCCAGTTGCGGGCTGTGTAGCTGGGGCTTCTATAACTTTTTTGTGCCAACGTACCGGCAGATATCCGGGTCTATCGACGTTGTGAATGACTATTATACTAATTTACAAGCGCGGAACTATCAAGCAGCTTATCGTGATCTTGCCCCTCAAGCACAGATCAGCAACCTTACCGAGGATCAATTTACTAAACAGGCTGAGGAGCGCGATAAAAATTTTGGGCCAGTCGCTTCATTTGTCCTGAACCAGCCAAGCTTCAGAATCGATTCCCAAACAGGGCCAGATTTGTCGCATAGTACGATTACCGTTGACCTGAAACGTAGCCGCCTGAGCTATAAGGCACAGCTAGCGCTCAGCAAAATAGGGAATAATTGGAAGATTGTAGCATACGACCAGATTTGAGCACACTTTCAGGCTTCTCTTCTTGTGTGACTCCTCAGCGCCTGCGGCGCTTCGTTTTTTTTGTGAAGGCGGTCAGGTGTGCAGCCACAGGCTGCACACCTGACCGCCTTCACAATGGGATAAGGTGAATATTTAGAGAAACACGAAGAGAGAGATAGCTTAGTTGATGGCCGCGTTAGCTGGTAGGGTCGCCATTGGCATTTCACGACCGACACAGGCCCGTAGATCTTCACGATAAAACCGCCAGGTGCTTCCAACTTTGTGGCCAGTAAGTTGACCAGACCACATGAGGCGATACAGCGTAGAGCGGCTGACGCGCAGATAGCCCATAGCCTCTTTGAATGTTAAAAGAACGTCATCCTGGATCATTTGAATAACCATGTTTTTTCCCCTCAAATGGAAGATAAATGCACGTAAGACTAATACAGCAGCGTCGAAAATGTATCGTGCGCTACAAATGATTGTCTCATTGCATGTTATAGTAACCAATCATGATGCACTTTTACGTTGAGGAACAGTTATGATATGGTTAATTTTTCATTATGCCTGGTTGCATATTCATCACCGTTGATATGTTAAAAACCTTTACCACTGATTGGCTAGCAAGGTGTTCAACACTGATATGTCGCAGGAGACTGGGAAAATAGTTAGACCCGTTATCTCTGCCAGGTAGTGTATGGAGGCGCTATTGGATGGTTCGGCCATGGCGACGGTCAGGTAGTGATGGTCACGGCCAACGGGAGCACAACGCAACTGAAGGGCTATGTCATAGGGAATAAGGTGCTTTAAGCGTGCTGGCAGTTGTGAGGGGAGCTGCATAAAAGGCACGCCCAGTGAGATAGAACTGGCATTGTCATGAATATTGGGCACACGAGCGATGGTGAGCTCTTCCGTATCAGGCTGTATCGTATCTATGGCCCATTGTTGAGTAGTGATGGCGGGCGGTAATGTGAACCTGCGTGTAGTCACACTCACATGGTGGAGTAAATGCTCTAAAGATCCACCGGCTTCCGGGTATGAGCCGGTGCCCATAACGACGTCTGTCTCGTACTTCAAAGGTGGGATGACCGTCTCCGCCTGGAGCAAGCTGACACTATGATAGATACGTTCCAATATTTTGGAGATACCCTGCTGGTCGACATCAGGGAAGATGATAGCCGCTCCTACACCTTCATCGACCAGAATTTGTTCGCTACTCCTGATAGCGCGACGTACATTGGCCAGGACCTGTTCCAAGAAACTGGGTGGGGCGTGATAGCGTTGGCGTTTATTGAACGTCGTTGGCTGAGAAAGCGAGATGTGCTCCAGTTGCGAGATATGGAGTAGCAGAAGGCTCAGGGATGTGGAAGATGGGAAAAAGCTTGCCAGCCGTGCGCGCAACATAGCATTTAAGGCTGGTGTAGCAGGAGTTATCTTTTCAATGTCTACACACTCTTCATCCTGTGCTTGAGGATGAACTGCCTGGAGCGAAGAGAGAGGTAGGCAATGGCAGCGTTCCGCCTGGGAGATATTCGAGGGCATAAAAAATGATCGACCTGGCATATCTCTTCTTTTCGAGTTCATGAAATCTACTACCTATATGTATTTGTCTTCAGTACCGCTAATTCTGGCGATAGTGTTTCTGATACTCCTACCCCATTCTTCCCGGACCGAAATGATTATACGCTGCCACGGATAGGGAAATGATGGAAATTACGTTAAGGTATGGTTAAGAAGCAGATGTGCAGGTTACAGTGACGAAACTAGACGCAAGCTAGTCCTATCACTGTGACCTACATCAGGATGGATCAGTTCGCTCCTGGCTTTACTGTTCGATAGTTACGGGGGCCGTGAAGGTATACCCGACTCCCGGTACTGTCATAATATACTGCGGGGTATTGGGATCAGGCTCAACCTTCTGACGCAGGTGGCGAATATGTGTTTTGACCAGGCCAGAATCTCCCGCCTCATCATAGCCCCAGACCCGCTCGATGATCATATCTGTGGTCAGGACCTGCCCGGTGTGGGTAATGAGCAGGTGAAGCAGGCGGCTCTCGGTGGGGGTCAACCTGACTTTTGCGTCATCTCTCGTTACTTCGTGGCGCATAGCATCCAGGGTAACAGGCCCAACAGTAATGGCAGACGAATTAGAGGTTCCACGCGTAATCGATGAACGGCGCATAACAGCTTTGATACGCGCAAGCAGCTGACGTGGACTAAAAGGCTTGCGCAGGTAATCATCGGCTCCCATTTCCAGGCCACGTATCTCATCATCTACGCGGTCCTGTGCGGTAAGGATAAGAACCATTGAGTTGGTCTCGCTACGCATCTGGCGACATACCTCAAAGCCATCCAGTTTGGGCATCTGGACATCGAGGATGACCAGGTCGGGCAGTGTTTCACGCCAACGCTTGATTGCCTGTTCCCCATCAAAGGCACGAACTACGTCATAACCGTGGCCTTTGAGCCAGTAACTTAGCATATCTACCATGTCGCGGTCATCATCCGCCACCAGGATTTTCACACGCATTCCTCCTACAGACCTGTATTGTAGTACAATTATTTACCTCGACAGAGGGTGAACGTCACTTTGGTGTAGGATATGGTCGAGGCAAGTGCGACCACTACTAACGATACGAATTGTGTTTTTTCGTGAGACGCAAAACGCCGATTCACACCCTCAGACAAACAGGCGATGCCATTTTATGATGTGTTTGTTCTATACTGCTAGTAACGGGATGGAGATAAGCCAGTAACATCATGATACAATTTGGGCTATAGAAACGCATCAATGAAGTCAGCAAGGAGAGAAGGAAGAAGTATATGACACGTGAAGAATTGCTAGCCACTGCTCGCACGGTGGCCGAACGGGCATATTGTCCCTACTCACATTTCCGTGTGGGAGCAGCGCTCATTGCAGGTGGAAAGCTCTACACCGGGGTGAATATCGAAATCTCGAGTTATGGACTGACATTGTGCGCGGAACGCGCTGCCTTAGCCGCGGCTATTTCAGCGGGGGCAGCACCAATTACACACATTGCAGTGGCTTGTATCGATGCTCGTTCAGAGGCACCGGTGAATGAGCGTACCCCTTGTGGCGCATGCCGCCAGTGGCTCGCCGACCTCGCCCCTGATGCCACGATTTATATCGATGGTGCAAGCCAGGATTTTACAATAGCCGATTTATTGCCATACGCATTTGGTCTATAGTAGGAGGAAGCGGGGAGGAAGGTGGCTGCCAACGCGTTACCCTTGACAAATCGCATAGCCTTGTGTACGCTATAAGTCCTAGGAATTTTGTTGTGGTGGGAATGGGCAGGCATAAAGCCTGCCCTACCATGCTGCAAGGCTTTCATCCCTGAGGGACATGTATGCGAGCACGCGCAATAGCGCATTATCAACGCTTGCTCATACCGATAGGCTTTTCCAACCTGTTGGTAACCTTGCCTGGTTTCCTATGGTTTATCTTGCACATTCAGCTTCAGCCATTGTATTATTGTCACTGCTATTGTCCTCCCATTCTCTATGTTCAAATCAACACACACACAATCTGAATGTATTTACATGTAGAAAGTGGCGTAAAGGCCCGGTAGTTCCACCATCTCTAGTTATGACCTCATATTAGCCTAACCCATGTTATGGAGAAGGAGTATTGGCATGACTGCCCATTTTACGCTTGGCATCGAGGAAGAATTTCAGACAGTAGATCGCCATACGGGTCAGCTTAGCCCGCAGATTATGACCATTATAGAAAAGGGGATGCCTATTTTTGGTGAACAGATCAAGCCTGAGATGTTGCAGCCTACGGTAGAGCTTATTTCTAAGATATACCCGGATATTGTGGTAGCGCGCCGGGAGTCACAAAGGTTGCGGGCGGAGCTGGCACAACTGCTGGCGGAAGAAGGCATGGCCCTGGTGAGCGCGGGCACGCATCCCAGCGGTCATTGGGCAGATCAACTCATAACGCCTCACCAACGTTATGCGGAATTACAGGAAGAATTTCAGGATGTTGCGCGCTCGGTTTTGATCTATGGGCTACACGTACATGTCGGCGTCGAAAACAATGATATTGCTATTGCGGTGATGAACCAGTTACGTACGTGGCTGCCGCATCTGCTGGCCCTGTCTTCAAACTCACCTTTCTGGGCTGGTCGGCTGACAGGTCTCAAATCCTATCGATCGGTCGTCTGGAAACGTTTCCCGCGCAGTGGCATGCCTGATGCATTTGCTTCGTGGGATGAATTTGATAAATACGTGCAGACGCTGGTGCGCACCAGGTGCATTGACAATGGGAAAAAAATCTGGTGGGATATTCGCCCACATCCCTTTTTTGGTACTGTCGAGCTCCGCATCTTCGATATGCCCTCAACGCTCAATGATGTCATGGGGATTGCTGCCCTGTGCCAGGCGCTTGTGGCTACGTATTCATGGCGATATAAACACAACATACAGGGTCATGCGCTGCCTCGTCACCTGCTGGAAGAGAACAAGTGGCGCGCTATGCGTTATGGTCTGGATGCCGAGATTGTGGATTTTGAGCGAGAGCGCAGCTTGAATATGCGTGACTCTATCCATGAACTGCTGGATATGGTTGATGATGTGGTTGATGACCTGGGGAGCCGCCAGGATCTAGACTATATTCGCCAATTGCTTGATGATCCAAGAGGTACAGGCGCAGATCGCCAGATCGCCCTGTATAAAGAGACCGGCAGCCTGCACGCGGTCACCCATTTTCTGATGCAGCGGACAATGGAAGGCATTCCATTGGATGTGCCAGAGCAGAAGCAACAGGTTACCCATTAATCTCCAAAAAAGACCCAAAAGCGTCTGTTGGAGGAAAAACTGCTAGCAGTTTTTCCTCCAACAGACGCTTTTGGGGGATGTTTAGCCTACAAATGCAACAAGTCGGCAGAAAGCAGCTTCGCCGCCGTTAAACTTCCAGGGGAAACAGCCAATCCAGAGACGCTGGTCGAGCACCTCATCGATCATGCCCCCGGCATTCTCGACGTGGAAGACACCGTGGGGGAACATATCGTAGTGCATAAGCTGCAAATCATCGTCCGGCCAGATTTCCTCCAGAGGCTTGCCCAGTTTCTGAGCGCACTTGCTGGCCAGGTCAGGGCGAACCTTACGAATAACCGTGTTCATGGGATGGTCCATTGAACCGGCATCAATGGCAAACCAGGAAATCTTACGTTCGAGCACCCAGTTGACAAATTCGCGTGTGGGTCCGGGGTGCTTGATGAAATAGCGTGTCTCGTCGGGCTCGGACTCGCCATACCAATTGCTGGGATAATACTTGTGATAGCCTGTGTGCACGATCACGATATCACCTGGTTGAATACGCAGGCCAGTTTTGCGCTCCCATGCTTCGAAGTGAGCCGAAGTGTAAATATCGTAATCCCCAATACCCAGGCTTTCAAGATCTACCACGACCCCTGGACCAACCAGTTTGTCCAGGGGAATACTGCCGATATCCTGGCCATTGGTAATAAAGTGCAATGGAGCATCCAGGTGAGTGCCCACGTGTAGAGTGGACGAGATATGCTGGCCACCGACCTTATCAAAGGCGACACGTTTGATCCACTTGATGGTAGGGCCATCATAGGTGGCAAAACCGGGCGTATGTATATCCCAGTTTTGTGAGAGGTCGATTACACGCATAGAACTGAGGTCAAGAGGTTGCATAGTTAGTTTCTCCTTATTTGCCGCCTGTTTGTGCCGCGTCGAAGATTATCTGGTCGATCAACTGCTCGACGGGCGCGCGGTCATCTGTAAAATAGACGTTAGTGGTCTTCTCCTCACGGATATGACCATAAGCCATGCTTGCGGCTGCAATACTTTGCAAGGCAGGGTTAGTAAGGTTACCTGTGTTGATAGCAAAATTGGCGAGCGATGTAGGGCTATTTGTGCCGATAACCAGGCTATTTTCAAAACGTTGGCTATCAATGATATAGACATTGGAGAAAGCGGCTCGCATGGTCTGTGCCAGGGCTTCAACGAGGCGAAAATCGCAGCAGGTCCGTCCCGCGTTAATCACGGCTACGCCTTGCGGGTTAAGGTGGCTGCGTACCTCGCGGAAGAACTCAAGCGTGGTCAATTGGAAGGGGACATAGGGCTGCTGATAGGCATCGATGCCGATGACATCGTAATGTTGGCTGCTAGTCTGCAAGAAATAGCGCCCATCCTGGACGACCACATGCAGATTAGGCTCATTCATGTGGAAATACTGGCGAGCGAGGTCTACAATCGTGCCATCGATCTCAACACCATCAATCGGAATGGGGCCGTACACGGCGCTAAATTCGCGTGGAATGGTGCCTGCGCCAAGCCCGATGATACCTACTTTGCGCACTTGCTGCTGCGTAAAGGGCGGCTTGTTGAAATATGGAGCGATCAGAAAATAGTCCCAGGGACCCTGGGTCAGGATCTTGTTGGGATTGTAGATGGAGTGAACGCCTAAGCCTTCGTTAAGGACCAGTTGCATTTCATTGCCAACGCGTACGACCTGGATATAATTATACGGCGATTCACGCTCGGTGATCAACACACCACCCCCATCAGAGCCACTGGGCGGTTTGATGGGTCCATGGATATCGAAAGTGGCCAGGCCGAGGGGAATTAAGAGGATGAGCGGCAGGATCTGCTTAGGGAGGCGCGGACGCGAGGTCGGTTTGCCATGAACGCGTGTGGCCATGAGCCCGATAAATGAAACCAGGAGCAGGGATACCGCGAATATCAGGAAGGTATTGTAGGTACCATAAGTAGGAATGAGCCAGAGCACGGGCAGAAAAGTGCCGAGGATACTGCCGGCCGTAGAGATGGCATACAACTGGCCAGCAGTGCGCCCTGATTTACCCACCTGCTCCACACGTAAGCGAATGGCGAAAGGTGAGACACAGCCCAGGAGAATCATGGGAATGGCGAATAGGAGGATAACCGAGACCAGCGAGCCATAAAAGACACTTATCGAGTAGGTTGCGAAGGAGGAGAGCGACCAGCTGAGAATAGGACGCGAAATGAAAGGAATAAGTCCAATCAGAAAGGCGGCAACCGTGGTCAAGATATACAGTAGACCAGGATGCGGAAAGCGATCTGCCAGGCGTCCACCGATATAGTAGCCGATAGTGAGATACAGCAAGATCAGGCCGATGAGGTTGGCCCAGACAAACAGCGATGTACCGAAATAAGGAGCCAGCAAACGTGAAGCTGAAAGTTCCACTGCAAGCGAGGCTGCTCCCGCAACAAAAACTAGCAAAATGAGGAGCCAGCCTTGCACTGTGGAGCCGGTCGTCGCAATAACACGATCTTCGTCTACCACCTTTGTGTGAGGGCTGGGAGTTGTAGTGGACATAGTGAAACTCTCTTTCGTCGTGGATACGTGCAGGTAACTGACACTAGCGAACAAACAGTAAAATGCTTGTTGTTGCTATTGTCGCATATTTGCTGGCATGAGTCGAGAGATTACTTGTTCTTCGACTTCGCGTGAGGCCTGACGCAAACGAGCGAAGGCGTCAATCTCCATATTATCTTCGAGGGTGGCAATAAAGGATTCTATAAAGCTGACAGTACTATGCTGGAGGGATTGACGCATTTGCAGCGTATAGAAGAGGACTGCCAGCGCTTCTGGATAGAAGCGCTGTTCGTAGAATAAGACGCCGATGTTGGTGAGGATCATGCCCTCATTGTAATGCTCTTCCAGGGTTAACGCGAAGCGCAGGGCTTCCTGGTAGTAGCTCAAGGCCTGCGGGTAGTCCTTAGCCGCGTGGTGCAGAAGCCCCAGGTTATGCAGTAAGACGCTTTCCAGCAAGGGGTCGCTTAGTTGTTGATTCAACTCCCTGGCCTGCTCAAAATTTGCATAGGCATGTTGCAACTCGCGCTGATTGCGGAACAACTCGCCCTCGTTGGTTAACGTTAAGGCTGCGCCATGCAGATCACCGATTTTACGCTGCAGAGCCAGCGCGCGTTCATAGAAGGCCCAGCTTTGTCGCACGTTACCAAGGCGGTCATAGAGTAATCCCAGGTGATTGCAGATCAAGCCTTCATCGCGGCGGGTTAATACACCGTTAGGTGGCAGCATGCCCTGGTAGAGGCCAATGAGGGTATTCCAGGCGCCCCATTGCACCATACTTTCGTAGATGCCTTCGGATAAAATCAGGTCGCAAGCGTCCTGCCAGTGCCAACCCAGGCAGAGATGGCGTATGGTTGCCAGTAAGAATTCAATATCCTGCGGATTGCCGCGTTTTTCGGGCGGTAAGTAGTGTTCCTGGGCCAGTTGTTGGTAGTATTTTGTTACGCGCATATATCCTGCGGCCACGGCTACTTCCTGAGCCTCCCTGGCATCAAAGCCGCTGATAGGCTGAATAAGCAGCGAACCTGTGACGCCAAGTGATGTCGCTGGCAACCCATTGGGCTGCGAACTGCTGCCCTCAAGATAATGCTCAAGAACATACTGGCGGAACAGGGGATGCAGGCAGTAACACGGCTCATTTTCCCGGTTGTAAAGCTGTTGTACGAGCGCAAGTTCGACCAACAGTTGCAACTCACGTTCAAATGGTGGGAGCGTGGCAGTCGGATCTTCGCCCACAATCGTCATGAAGATACCACGCGTGGGTACAGGTTCGCGGAAGAGGCTCAATATGCGTATGAGCGTATGTTGAATCGGGTTGAGATGGTGGTAGACAGCCGCCAGCAGGTGCTGTGGTACTTCACTACTCCACATGGGCTGATAATCGGGTGAGTTGAGCAGGTAGCTCAACGCGAAACCGCTCAGCCTGGCCAGGGCGTTGAACAAGATCAGGGAGAAAACATGGCCACCACAGCGCTGCCATATCAATGAAAGTTCTTCATAGGTCCCCTGGACCCCTTTTTGTTGTAAGAGGGCCACACCTTCGGGTAGGCTCATACGTGAAATGAGGAATGAGCGTACGCGGCTCTCTTGCTGGTATTGAGGGTCATAGGGTGAGCGCTGGCAGGTAAGAAGGACGCGGCTTACGCCCAGGTCCTGTAGCAGCATCTCAAGGAAGAGCTCGATGTCCCCACGTCCCTCTAAGCCTGTGTTGGTTTCTGGATCTAACAGTTCTTCAAATTGGTCCAGTACGACCAGGGCGGGTTCCTGGCGTCGGCGTAAGACACGCAAGAGCGTTGAAATTTGCTGTTCAGATTTCAGGAGAAAAAATCCCGGTTCACTGGCATTAAGGCTGCTTAAGATAGATGCAATCACATCAGGCAGGGTCGTATATGCTCCTATACTCAACCAGACAAAGTGACGGGGGGCAGGTAAACCGGCCTGAGCAGTTAACTCTAGGCGGCGGTATGCGAGGGTAGCTAGCAAGGATTTACCGGCACCAGCATCGCCAGTAAGGATAACAGCACTCGTCTGTACGTCAGTGAGCATACGTAGTACTGTATTGACTTCATCACCACGCTGCATAATCGTATTTACCGCTGTATCAGGCGGCGTGATGGAAGCCATGCTAAACGTGTAATTGCGGGGTTGCTGTACCTTGAGGCGCACTGTGGCGAGCATGTATGTGCTTTGCGGTGCCTGTAACATCACCCCATTGAGATCTGGTTCCCGCCCTAACCCTAGCCCTTGCATGCGTATTTGTTCCTTGACTTCTCGACTGCTCCCATGAAGTATACTATACACTGCTGAGAATCTCTAATGAATCCCTAAGAGAGGTACTTTTTTCTTGTTGCTTGGAGGAGTAGCAATAGCAAGCGGAGGGTGGTTGGGAATGAAGATGCCAGCGCGACCGCAAAAGGGGTGCCCCTATAGGCGTGGACTTTAGGAGGTATGGGCGGTGTTCCAAGGCGGGGGCAAGCCCCGCCCCTACTATACACGGGCTTGGTAAGCCGATCCGTGGTATAGTAGGGGCGACCCTTGCGGTCGCCCTGGCCCTTGCGGTCGCCCTGGCCCGCGTGGTCGCACTCTTTCCTTTTATGCGTTGTCTGCCGGGGTTTCGCCTTTGTTCGCAACCTCCAGGTCGATTTCGATATTGACGTCTTCGCTCACGAGAACGCCACCTGTCTCGAGTGCCTGGTTCCAGTTGAGGCCCCAGTCTTTGCGGTTAATCTTTGTCTTGGCGCTCAAGCCGGCGACCTGTTGACCCCAGGGATTTTTCCCCTGGCCATGATATTCTGCCTTGAACGCTACAGGACGTGTGACTCCATGCAGTGTCAGGTCTCCGAGCACACGGTACTCACTACCCTCAACATGCTCGACCTTCGTGCTCTTAAATGTGAGAGCTGGATAATTTTCCACATCGAAGAAATCTGGTGAGCGAAGATGGCCATCGCGGCGCTCGTCTCGCGTATCTATGCTGGTAGCATCGGCCTGTGCGTCAACCCACGAATTTTGTGGGTTCTGTTCGTCAATGTGAAGATGACCGCTCAGAACGTTGAATTGACCTTTAATAGTGCTAAACATCATGTGTTTAACAGAAAATACTACCTGTGAGTGAGATGCATCGATTTCCCAAGCCATTGGAAAAAGCCTCCTACTGTAATTTACAGTGAAATAGTTAGTAACTTCACTTATATAAGTAGTTTAGCATGTGCTTATATCATCTGTCAAAATTCTAAGCAAGAAGTAGTTAAATGAGGCTAATAATAATAGTTTTTCTACCGGATTAGCTTGAACAAAAATGTGTACCTGACAACTACTCTCTCACGCTTCTTCCGGCGGATTGGGCTCATTGGCCTTTATAGGCTGCACAAGCACCTTGTCGATCCGGCGTCCATCCATATCGACGACTTCAAAGCGAAACCTATCCCATTCAAAGTGATCGGCAGTGTTTGGGACACGCCCGAGTTGCATCAACATAAAGCCTCCTAATGTCTCGTAGTTACCTCTTCCCTCTTCAGGCAACGCTCGAATGTGCAAAATGTCCTTGAATTCATCGATAGGCAACATGCCATCAAATAACCATGACCCGTCCTCGCGCTGAACCGCCTGAGGGCCATCCAGGTCGTCACGCGATGAGATATCCCCCACAATCGCCTCTAGTATGTCATTCAGCGTTATCAAACCCTGAATATCGCCGTACTCTTGAATTACTAATGCGGCTTGCGTACCTGTTCTCTTGAACAACTCTAAAACCTTTAATGTGCTTGTGCTTTCGATCACATAAAGTGGTTCTTGTAAGACCGCCTGTAAGTCAAAAGGTTGATCTGCCATACATTGCAATAACAAGTCTTTCACGTGTACCATTCCTAGTACATTGTCAAGACTCTCGTGGCAAACAGGGAACCGAGAATAGTTACTCTCCCGTATCACTTGACGTATATGTTGTGGTGTATCGTCGGGGTCAAGCCAAACGACATCCGGTCGGTGGGTCATCAATGCGCTGACACGCCGGTCACCTAAGCGAAATATCCTTTCTATCATGTCTTGTTCCGCAGCCTCAAAGGTTCCGATCTGTGTCCCTTCCTCAATTAAAACATTAATCTCTTCTTCGGTAATGGGCGGCTCGCCTGATGGTCGCAAGCCTATCAATCGCAGTATGCCCTCAGTTGAAAGACTAAGCAGGTGGATAAATGGAGAGGCGATTGTGGACAACACATGCATGGGAGTGACCATAGCGACGGCAATGCGTTCAGGATTATTGAGGGCAATCCGCTTGGGAACGAGCTCCCCGATCACAAGTGAAAGATAGGTGATGCATACTACTACGGCTGTAAGCGCAATGGCATTACTGTAGGGAGCGAGCCAGGGAATAGCACGTATATACACAGCGACTACTTCAGCCACCGTTGCGCCACCAAAAGCGCCTGCTAATATGCCGATAAGGGTGATACCAAGCTGAACTGTAGAGAGTAATCGATTCGGCGAGTTGACTAATTCCAACGCCGCCCGAGCTTTCGCATCGCCTTCGTTAGCTCGTTGTTGTAGGCGAACTCTGCGTGCTGAAACAAAGGCCGTTTCAGACATCGCGAACACGCCATTGACGATAATAAGGAGGATGATAATGATTATTTCCATTGTGGCGAAAGGCATCCTTCTATACTCCTTCCATGGTAGCAGGTTGTGGCATGCCCGAACTCTGGATGCCACAACCTCCTTTGTATGCTACACATTCTAGCAGGCTAGTCTCACCTCTTGCTACAGCATCTTTACTCAGACGATCGGCATCGCACATGGGCAAGATTAGCACAGAGAGCGGTAAGACAGCAACATAGATGGAGTTATCCTGGCGACGACCTTTCGCCCTTACTTCTTCGCGACGGGAAATTGCATTTCGGTGACATATTGGCTTGGATCCATGCCCTCCGCGCGCCGGAGATGAACCTGGCGGGGTGGGCCAATGAGCCGGTACCCGTTATCTGTCATCCAACGGTACAGGGCCACGTAGGCCCGACCGAGGAAGAGATCCTCTCCTGTGTGAACCGTACAGGCCATCAATCCGCCAGGCAACGTTCGGATACGGATCTGCTCGTTGCCTGGCAGAGCAGTTGGCAGGGGTATGGCAACTTCCACATCTATAGACATGCCTTCATCATGTAACTCGTGTCTGGAATGCAACAGAGACAAGTCCGGTTGGGAACCCTGTACGCCCTGCTGGTCCAGGTAGGCAGAGAGTGTTTCATACAAATGTCCTTGCTCACTGATGATGGGGATGCGGTCGCGTATGGAGGCGACGAGCAAGGGATTCACCTGTTTCAAAATTACATCATATGCTGGCATTTTTCCCTCCTGTTCGATCTGGCGAATCCGGGCGGCAAGGCGCGTGAGACGCGCCTGCTCTGTGTTGATCAGCTGTTGCGTTTGCGCCTGTTTGAGGGTAAACATCCCTCGCAGTTGCTCCAGGGAGAGGTCCTCCTCCAGGAGCCTGGCAATCTGTTCCAGGGGAAAGTCCAGCTCCTTGAGGGCTAAGATCCGATTCAGGCGCGGTAGCTGGTCGAGCGAGTAGTAGCGATAGCCGGTGTCCGGGTCCAGTGCATTCGGTTTGAGTAAGCCATACTGATCGTAGTAGCGAAGCGTGGCAATGGACACCTGACCAACCCGTGCGAATTCGCCAATCTTGAGTATCGTAGGTTCTCTCATTTCTTCTATTTTCCTTCAGTGAGAGCATACACTCTCAGGTAAGATGAGAGTCAAGAGGAAAATAGGGTGGCTTGAAAATGCAACGGGGTCGGGGGATTTAATAGAAGTAAACAAGCAAGGGGAATCAGTTGAGTTTCGGCAGAATTTTGTTTGACACGTGTCATACTTTATCCTTATCATATTCTTCATCTATCATGTACCTTAGCAAATTGATAAACTTTTCAATTAAAAACCTTATAGATATATAATAATTTTCTTTGTTAAAAATTGAGTAAGCAAGAGAACCAAAAATGATAAATAGAGGTATGTAAAGTAGTGCAAAAACAACGGCAGTAAATAAAAATGAAACTTTGGCGTTGAAGTCAATATCAAATCTTGAAACAAGAATATAACCAATGGCAATTAAGAAAATAAAATAAGAAAAATACGTAAAAATTCGGGAAAGAGGCCTGAAAATCGGCGATAATTTGTTAAAATTAACTATTTGGTTTACTCCAACAATACGCGCATTTATTTTCAACTCCTTAGTTAAGGGGGTTTGAGCGAGTAAAACCTTTAAAGTTATAGAGTCTCTGCTATTCAGTAAAAGCGGTTCCAATATCACACTTTCTATATTCAGCTTGAGAGATGCTTTGACATCATCTTTAATATCATGAGGTATCGCCTCTAATATTTCAGCATCTAATATTTCAACGTTGCCCCCAAATCCAAGCCTTATAGGGTCGATATATTCGCTCGGCAAAATAGGAGTATTCTCAGAATTCCATATTTTTACAATAACAAGGCGAACATTGTTTATAGGCTTAGTACCAAATAAAACCTTTATCTTACCTTTCACTTCTTCTTTAAGACTCAAAATTGGAGTATCAGAAATGACTTTATAAGTAATACCCTTTCGCGTCTGTTGCCTACGATAAATCACTACTGTGATAATACTGGTAAAGAAGATGCCTAGTAAGGCAACGCCGACATTTACCATAAACTGTAGTGTCGGATCGTGAAGGAAACTCATTAAGTCACCTCTATTTGGAATTGCTATTCATGCTATGTATGAGTATATCTTGTTCTAGCTCTACTATCAAGAAGATAGTCGTACAGCTCAACAAATTAATCCTGAACAAGTAATGAACTTTATACTCGATCAGAGAAGTAGTGATCTGAGTCAGTCCACATTGCAAGTCACGTACCTTAAGAAGGCGCTGGGAGGATGTGAAGAACTCATGCTCCTCATTCGGAGGTAAAAGCGTAACACGTTTTAGCATAGTATCACTTGCGTTATGAGCGGCTTTGTATCTCGTGGTGCATTCCAATCGACAAATATGCTGTATAATTGCCCTAAAAGGATTTCTGGTACTCATATAAAGCGTATTGAAGCAGGTAGAAAAGAGGAAACGCTGCTATATGTTGCGTATTATATATATGGGGACGCCGCAGTTCGCGGTGCCCGCCCTTGAGGCGCTCGTTCGGGGGAGTGCCCCTGGCGCTGTGTTGGCAGAGGGCTATGAGGTTGTGTCCGTGATTACGCGTCCAGATAAGCCGGTGGGGCGTGGGCAGGAGATTGTTTTTTCTCCGGTGAAGCAGAGCGCTCTGGCTCATGGTCTGCCTGTATGGCAACCGGGATCGTTAAAGCGGCCTGAAAACATTGAAGCACTGGCGGCTTATAGCGCTGACCTGTATATTGTAGCGGCCTTTGGTCAAATTCTGCCCCAGGCGGTGCTTGATCAGCCGCGCTATGGCACGCTCAACATTCATGCTTCGTTATTGCCCAAATACCGCGGTGTCTCCCCTATTTCCGAGGCCATCTTGCAAGGCGATAGTGAGGCTGGCGTAACAATTATGCTCCTCGATGCCGGGGTGGATACGGGACCGATGCTGCTCAAAAAAAGTCTGCCTTTGAGCAAAGATGAGACCACGGGCACACTCACCAGTAAATTGGCGGATCTGGGAGCGCAAGCGCTGCTTGAGGTGCTGCCACTGTGGGTGACAGGTAAGCTTACGCCTGAGCCACAGGATGAGCGGCTGGCGTCGCATGCGAAGATGTTACGCAAAGAAGACGGCGAAATTAATTGGAACTTGCCCGCCGCAGTACTGGCTCGCAAGGTGCGAGCCTATACGCCATGGCCAGGCTCCTATACACACTGGCGGGGCAAGCTCTTGAAGATACTCTCTGCCTCGGCACTGGTACATGAGCCTGGTACGACTGTTGCTCCTGGTACGGTCAGTGTGCGCACAGAAGCGGGGCACAAGGCGCTGGCTGTTGCGACAGGCGCAGGCGTGCTTGTGGTCAAGCAAGTGCAACTGGAGGGCAAGAAGGCGATGAGCGTGGAGGAGTTTCTACGAGGTTACCCGCAGATCGTGGGAGAGGTTTTGGCTTGAGCAACGTCGAATGTTTGATGATGAGCGAACACCAAACATTCGACAGCATTGAATGGCTTGAGTTTCAGCGTGCATTCGCCCTGGGACGTGTAACGAGAGCAGCAATGACACAAATGACGAAGATACCTACAAACAGGATGATATGGGTGGGTTGAGGGTCCATGACGGGGTGGGAACCGCTAGTCAGGATATGATAAACGCCCGGAATGGCATAGTAGATGCCCAGGGCAAGAGAGATGACTGCAACAACAATGGCACCAAAGAAAATTGCCGGGTTTTTCATTGGGAGTATTCCTTCTTTCTTTAATAACTCGATCCAGGCATTATATCAAGCCTGGAACAAACTGTGGTTGAAATAGCCAATTGGATAAAGAGATGGCCACTTACAAAGAAAGCACCAGGATAAGAAATCAATTATCCATCCTGGCGTTCTCTTTGCAGATCTAGTGAGTCAAGCCGTAAATCCTACTTGGCAGCAGCCTTGGGCTTGGCAACGATCATACCAACGATACCACCGATCAACAAGACGGCGCCAACGCCAAGGGCCCCATAACTACTCAGGTGATGGGGAGATGCCTTCGTCGCGGTTACAAGCAGGACGACGCCAGCAATAAGAGCAATGGCGCCAAGAGCGATAATACCGTAGTAAATGAGTGGGTTTTTCATCTGGACTGATACCTACCTCTTCTAGTAAAATATATTTTGTGAAATGTCTGCTCTGTTTAACCAGAACATCTTCATTGTATCAAACGTGTAAACCTCTTTACGCTGCATAAGTAGGAACATAATAGCCATTTTGGGTAATTTATGCTCCCGTATGCAAAACCGCTAAAAAGATAATCAGCGCAATCAAACCTGCTCCCCAGCAATAATAGGCAAAAGGATTGAGACGCCCGGTCTCGAAGTATTTCATCAGAAACTTGGTACTCAAATAGGCCGCGACTCCCGCCAGCACCATACCCATGGCGACGAGTAGCAGAACAGAGGTGGTCTGGCCTATGAGTTGTGGCACCTCAAGCAGGGCTGCGGCTCCGATGATAGGCGTGCCCAGTAAAAATGAAAAGCGAGCCGCATCTTCGTGATTAAGGCGGACTCCCAGACCCGCAACCATTGTCGTACCTGAACGCGAAATGCCTGGTATTAATGCCAGAGCCTGGGCACAGCCCACGACAATGGCCTCTTTCCAGGTCAGCGAAGACAGGGGACGGAATTGCGCCTCGCGTTGTTTGGGATCCAGGTTGGCAGCATTCAGCTCTTTTGCCTCGGCGCGCCGTCGCATGCGCTCACCAAGGAAGAGTATCGAGCCATTCACGATGAGGAACGTTGAGGCGATCAGTGGTGAGGCAAACAAGAGCTTGAGGGGTTTCTCCAGGAAGACGCCGAGCAGCCCGGCCGGCACACAACCAATGATTATAAGAAAGCTTACCCACTCCTCGGTATCCTTCTTCACTTCGCCATCTTTGATACTCTTGCCAATGCTGCGCAGGACCTGAAGCCAATCGCGCCAGAAATAGATTACCAGCGCGATAGCAGTACCCAGGTGCAGGGCCACGACCAACGGCAAGAATCTGTCATTGCGCGCCAGATCACCCCAGCCAAAGAGACCAGGGATAATCACCGTATGTCCCAGACTGCTAATGGGAAACAACTCAGTTACTCCTTGCAGAAGGGCCAGAAAAATTGTTTGCCAGATGTTCAGGTTCATATAGTTGATACTCTCTTGTTCATTAATGCAGATATTTTTGCGTTAATTGCTGGAACTCCGGATACGTTTTAGCGTAAACAATACTTCCTGTTTTTGTACTCAGAAAGTAGAAGTAATTAGACTTTGTCGGAGAGGCCGCGGCTGAGAGCGTAGCGAGTCCCGGGCTACAGATTGGTGTGGGTGGGAAGCCCGGGTTGACATATGTGTTCCACGGACTATCGTGGGCGATATTTGCGCCGGAATCCTGGAGGTTCTTCCAATATGTTTTGGGTGGATTGAGGGTATCACGTGCATATTCTACCGAGGGATCAGAGCCAAGTAAGCCCCCTGTATCATTTGGCACATCATTCAAAGCGCGATTCAAGTACACACCTGCCACACCTGGGGCATCTTTCAGATTGTTTATCTCGCGCTGCACCAGTGAGGCCAGAATGACCATCTGGTATTCGTTCAACTTGTTCGCCTTCGCTTTGGCGACAAGATCACTCTTTTGTATATATTGATTGAAGGCGGTCAACATTCTATTTACAACATAGCGGGCATCACCGTCCAGGGGTACGTCGTATGTCGCGGGGAAAAGTAGCCCTTCCATGCTGTCACCATGAGGGATCAGTTTCAGTACAGGGTACTTGGCCGCGTCGGGAAAGAGAGCGGGGTGTTTGGTATATTTTAAGAAATCCTGTTCATTAAACTTGGTAAGTCCCTGGTTGGCGAAAACTTTGGCTATCTGCTCAATACGATATCCTTCTGGTATGTTTACATACAAGAAATCGGGAGAACCCGTCAGTAATTGATCGATAATCTCGCTGATGGTCATGCTCGTCTTGAGATGGCTATAACCACCGGCCTGTAACTGGGCATCCAGACCCTTGATGCGTGCCCAGATGCGAAACGCAAGGGCATTGTGGATCAGTCCTTTGGCCTGCAGATCATCAGCAATCGCCGCGGTGGTTTCGCCAGGCCGGATCTGGATGGGAACGACTCTACCGGGGCCGGTATCAACCGGCTGAAAAATCTGCGTGGCGGTATTCCAGAGATAAAAGACGCCACCAAAAATCAATATACCCAGCAAGAATACCGCTACAATGGAGCCGCGTGCGGTGCGCTTCTTCATAGTTTTGTTTCCTCTATTTTATGGCCCTGTGCGTCCAGATATTCCTGGAGAATAACGGCGGCGGCCAGAGCATCGATCTCATGACCCTTCTGCCTGCGTTTAGAACGTGCATGACGCTGGCTGCCGCGCTGCTGGCGCTTCCCTTTGGCTTGCTGGTTGCGTTCTGCCAGCAAGCGCTGAGCCTCAACAGTTGAAAGACGCTCGTCCCAAAACTTCACTGGAATGGTAATGTGCTCTTTCAGACGCCCTGTGAAGGCTAAAATGCGCTCGCCCTGGCTATGGATCTGCCCATCCAGGCTAATTGGTAAACCAATCACCAGCTCTTCAGCCTCAATTTCAGCGATAAGCTGTTGAATCGTTGTCCATGTTTGCGTTTCATCGCGCGAGACATGAATTGTTGTATAGGGAGAGGCCAGAAATCTCAGCGCATCACTTACTGCAACGCCAATTCTGGCCTCTCCAACATCCAGGGCCATCAGTCGTGTCATATCTTTGCCAGTACCAATGCAGTGTTAGAGTTACGTCTATAGCATTCTAACGAAGCAGTAGCCATTTTGTCTAGTACCATTAGTTTTTAGGGAAGTTTGTCAAGAATTTTGATATGGAACATGGCTCATCCCGAATTTTGGAAAAACCCGAAAAGAGTGAGATGAAGCATATGCAGGGTGACAAACGAAGACCTGCTGAGGTACACTAAAAAAAACATTCTCACCTCAGGAGGTCTTATGCTCCCTCAGTATCGCATACGCGGGCCACAGCTCCAAGCGCGCGAGGCCGGCCACCAGTTGGTAGCCCGCTCCCCAGAGCAAGCGCAAGAACTGGCAGCGCAGCTGGAAAGCTTTCTCGAGCCGCTCTTGGTCCACTTAGACCCACGGGATGCGCAACGAGTTTGATCTCAGAAGAGGGCGTTTCCTAACTCCAAAAATCTCTTCACTGGAGAGCAAAACTCACTCGTACTTGGCAGAGTAAGGTAAGCTGATCTCCTTGACGAGGCTAGTTCCCTCGTCAAGGAGATCAGCTTATGATGCCTCTAGTCGTCAAAGAAAAGGAGATTTCTACACGTCTGGTCTATTAGATGCGCGGGCTCAGATGGACACATCGCTCGCTTTCCATATCATCTTTACTTCCCTGGGAGTCGGACTGCCACTGCTTCTGTGTATTGCCGAAGGACTTTCCCTCTGGCACAAAGATAGTGGCTGGATGACACTCACCCGCCGCTGGACGAAAGCCTTTGCCCTGCTCTTCGCCATCGGCGCGGTCTCCGGCACTATTCTCTCGTTAAGAAAGGTCCTGTCATGTTCTTCCATCTAGGAGAGACGGCGCACTCTGGCGCCGCGAGCTTGTAAAGGAAGGCCTCGTGCGAGAGGTTCGCTTGGGCAGCCTGCAGCACGGTCTCCGCGAGGGTTGCAGATATGTAGCTCAAATTGAGCCAGCGGAGCATGACATGTCGTGCGGATCCATGCCAGGACGTACTCGACGGTTACCGAGCGAGCAATACAATGGCTGCGATGAGCACAAGCGAAGCCAGGGCAGAAGTTGCTAGCCCACCCAGTCTCGTCTTGCGCGGCTCGGCGCGCAGACGCAGAAGACCTTGTCGTCCCAGGGTGTAGGCCGCCAGCCCCGCAACGAAGAAGGCGCCGCCCGCCAGCCCGTGAACCAAGACCGCCACCAGCACCCCCAGCCCCAGGCTCAAGGCGAGCACCGACTCCAACAGCTGTGTGGGGATACGGCGCGCCCCTACGCGTTGATCGGATGACCATACTCCCCAGCGCGACGCAGTAGGCGGCCCTCCGCAGCAGCCGGCGAAGAAGCATCCCACCCTGCCCACCGCCATTGCGACCAGCAGACCTGGAGCCGTCACGTCGAGCAAGACTCCGGCCGGCACGTCAAGCGCCACGAGCAGGATCGCAGCCGCCAGGATGGCGCCGGTGATGAATCCCTGGATGCACCATCCTTCTATGCGGTGCTCGCGCCGGTACAGAACGATGAACCACCCCTTCGCACCGGCGATGCCGGCCACGATGGCGACAAGTGATACCATCCACACTGGGCCCAGCGCAAGATGTTCAGCGGAAATCACCAGGAACTGGAGCGCCAGCGCGACAGCCATGCCGAGCGTCACCATCGCTCCCCAAATGCCGGGAAAGATCCCCGGCACCCGGGCGAGGGGGGTCGGGCACGTTCTCACATGTTCGGCCGACTCCGCGGACGGCGCCCACCTGCGCCAAAACCGAGCAATTGGACTTAGCGGACCAGCCATAGGGCTCGCGTTCCCTTGCTCCCTCGGCCCATGTGCAGGGTGAGCGGACCCCAGCATGCGCGCCGTCACGAGCCACTCGCCAGGGTTGATGCCGCGGACACGGGTCGTGAGTGAGATCGGGCCGCTCCCGGGGACGACTTCCTCGATCGTCTCGTCCTGGACAAACCGATCGCCAGGCGAGAGTCGGCCCTTCACATCGATGCGGCGCCCGGAAAACCTGACCGTGACAGGATAGGGCCCCACATGCGGGGCAGGATCGAACCAGTACGTCACCGCTAGTATCTGCTGCGCCGCACTCTCCAGCAAGGCCGTGAACCCACCGCCCGTGAGGGCCTCTTTGTCCGACTGGACGACATTAATTCGCGGCGCTGCATCTACCACTGGTCGCATACGTGCCGGAGACCTACGTGTCATACTCATCATCTCCTCTTGCTTCTCCTCTGTTGCTTCCCCTGGCCTTGTGGGGATGGTACGTTATCTCGCTATCACTCTGTTGCTCGCCCATCTGGCCGGGCAGGATGGCTCGATGAATACGAGCCGGGGTAAGGTCGGGCCGTTGCCTTCTAGACCCGTCAGGGTTCGATCTCTTCCAGGTCGCCGTTACATGCGAAGAGATCGAGAGCGGGAGAGCCCGGCGGGGCCCTCCCAATGAGTGGTAGCTCGGTGTGTCGTCACGAGCTGCTTGTCTCGCCTTATTTAGACGCCTAAGTCGGAGATCACGAATTGCGCAACGTTGTT
>Ga0209647_1000486_pt1 | contig 37285 bp, 23 predicted proteins | sample GraSoi_2013_60cm_FD_185827 | JGI IMG/M metagenome (GOLD analysis project Ga0209647, IMG submission 185827) | Grasslands soil microbial communities from the Angelo Coastal Reserve, California, USA - Sample 9_17_2013_60cm (SPAdes) (version 2) | ecosystem: Environmental > Terrestrial > Soil >... | reverse complement strand
CGAAGTAGTCGTCCAGTAAAGCGCCAGGCCGGCAGCAAAATTCAACGCGAAGAAGAAGGTGACAAACGGCATGATAAACTGCATGATCTGCATCTGCGACGACATCATATCTTTGGAGGCACCGGGAGCTGTCCGGGGCTGAGACATACGCAGTTGAATAAAGGTCGCCAAACCGGCCAGAACTGGCAGAATATGCGACGGGTCAGGAGCGCCCAGGTTGAGGTGCAGGCCAAACCAGTTCAGGTAGACACTTGGCAGGACGGCAAACTTGGGTAGAAACGGGTAGATAACACTATTAACAGCGCCGAGGCTGGTGGCGTGCAACACCAAATTCAGTGCAAAGAACAAGCCATACAGTACCGGCAGCTGAATCAGCAGGGGCAGACAACCCGCTGCTGGACTCACGCCATACTCTTTATAAATGGCCTGCATCGCCTGGTACTGCTCGCGCTGGTCTTTATATTTCTTCTTCACATCGGCAATCAACGGCTGGATAGCCTGCATCGCCTTTGAAGACCTGAGTTGCTTCAAGTAAAGAGGGAACAAAATCAGGCGAATAACGACCGTCAGCACGATGATCGACAGTCCCAAATCACCAAAAAGGTGATACAGTAGCATCAATACATTAAAAATGGGGTCAGTAAAGATATAACCAAAAAAAGTGCCTATCTGTCCCACTAGATATTCCTGCCTTCCTCGATCTAGTCAGCCAGGCGTTCTGGGACTGGATCATAGAGACTTCCATGATAAAAAGGATGACAACGCCCAATGCGTTTCATGGTCATCCACCCTCCGCGTATAAAGCCAAAACGCTGGATGGCCTCATAGCCGTAGTGCGAGCATGAGGGTGTGAACCGGCACGATGAAGGCAATACTGACGACAGGGTGTTTTGATAAACCCGGATAAGAAAAAGTGCGATATATTTCACTGCCGATGTCCTTCTTGTGTATTCGCTTCGGGCCTGTCTTTAAGCAACTGTGCCCGCTGCAATAGTGCCAGCATGTCCTGCTCAAGTGTATGCAGATCGGCCGTACCCGCCTGTTGCCTGGCGCTGACTACAATGTCTAACCCAACCCCAAGCCGGGGCAAAGCGGTCCGAATCGCTTCACTAAGTAGACGTTTAATATAATTACGTTCAACAGCCCGCTTCGAGATGCGTTTGCTGACCACGAATCCTATACGTAATCTTGCTACATCATTCGGCATCCATGCAAGTATTAGCAGCCGGGACATCATACTACGTCCCTGCTGCCTTACCCGCTGAAACTCACTGCTTTTTCGCAGGCGTAATGCATGGTTAAGTGCCACTATACTACTACTAAACTAAACGGTCAGTCTCCAGCGCCCTTTGGCACGCCGGGATTTGAGCACACGGCGACCATTGCGGGTCGACATGCGTTTCATAAATCCATGTTCACGTTTGCGCGGAATGCGCTTTGGTTGCCAGGTACGTTTCATTAAACCCTTCTTTCTCCTCCACTCAGGATGTCTTGTAGATTATAGCGGTAATCACTATATCCTGTCAATTGCGGAGCGGAAGCAGGATTTGTAGGGGCCGATACACCGGCGCTGGGCGCGAATAAACCGGCCCCTACGGATTACGCCTCTTTGAAGCGCAGGAGTACGCGACCAAGCCTGATTTCATCGTCATCATGCAGCGGCGTCGGCGTCTTCGCGGCGAGCTTCTGCCGGTTGAGAAACGTGAAATTGGTACTATTCTCGTCTTCGAGCATGTACTGGCCGTTATCGACAAAAATGCGCGCATGCAGGCGCGAGACGCCGCCCTCTTCACCTCCATGCGGAGTCAGGTCCACATCGGGGAAGATGTTGCTCACAGCATCTTCGCGGCCGATCACGATAGTATCTTTGCCGCTCAGATCGAACTCCTGGTTGTCTGCCTCGACGATTAGCCGCGCAGTCAATACTGCTGGAACGGCTGTCGCCACAGAAGCTGCAGGCGCCGCTGTAGATACCGCCGGGGCGGGAGCTGAAGCGACCGCGGCAGGCGCACCGAGCATACTGCCACAATTCGAGCAGAAGGCTTCACCCGCGGGATTCACTGCACCACACGAGGGGCAGATTTCAGTCCCAGCCTGGGGTGCCGCAACCGGAGGCGCCGCTTGAGGGGCAGCAGCCGCGTCTACTGGCGCAGCGCCCGACAAAGGCTCACCGCACTCATCACAAAAAGCGGAACCATCTGGATTTTCATGACCTAAGGAACACCGTACTGTCATGGTTCTCTATCCTCCTAAAACAAACCTATTAGCTAGCTCATCCAACCGGCATCCGGCGCTTTCGGCTGCCACGGAAGCCGGGATATAACTGGCACCCTCGAGGGATGCCCTTATGGTATGACGTCGTCCAGGCGTTGCGTCAGCTTGCGCGTCTTGTTGCCGATCGATTTTACCTGCTCTTGCGAGATCTGCTGGCCCTGGTTAATTTGTGCGAGGGCCGCCTGCGTCTCTTCGTCAAGCACGCGCGTCACGTTTGGCGCGAGGCGTGTCGTCGCCTTGCCGGTGCGCTTGTATTCGTCCAGGACACGGGTCACCAGGCGATGCGCATTCGCTTTTTCGGCCATATTCATGACATAGGCATTCACAGGAGCTGCCTGGTTCGCATCCGTTGTGAACGTCACCTTAATATCATCACGTAGTCTCTCGCCCACAAGATTGGTAATCGGAACATCGTAGGAGAGTTCGGTCTGCGCTATGCGGAAAAGACCGGCGGGGCGGGGGTCGATTAACAACTCCACCAGTACCGACTGCGGCTTGTCCTTCTCCAAATCCCCTAATGGGATCACAACCTGGCGATCTGAAAGCACCGACTGGCCGAGATCACTGATGATAGGCAGCACTTTCACTGCTTTTTTGGCTGTAACGCCGACCGGCAGGCGCAAAATCAGTGTAGCATTGCGAATTGCTACATCCACAGCACTCTGCAACTGCTGCTCAAAGATGCTCAGGGCGTCCAACGGGTCGCGAATAAATTCGGCCGGCATACCACCGCTGAGCTGCCCGATCGAATCCAGCAGGTCTTCATCCCAGTCAGCGCCAATACCCAAAGGATAGATGGCAATGCCGGCGGCAGCGGCATCCCTGGCAAGCTGGCGGCAGCGGTCCGAGTCACCATAGGTCACGCCGTCTGTCAATAAGATCATGCGGTTGACGGCGTTCGGGATATTCCAGTGGCGCAATTCATTGAGTCCCTGGATCATACCTAAAGACATCGTAGTCCCACCCGCATCACGAATCTGGTCGATAGTTGCTTTCATGCCAGGCTTATCATTAGCTGGCAAGGATGGAATAACGACCTGGGAAGTGTCGTCAAAGATAACCACCGAGACATAATCGGTCGGCTCCAGGCGGTCGATCACCATCTTGACCGCTTCTTTGACATTCCTCAGTTTAGCACCTTTCATAGAGCCAGAATGGTCAAGCACCAGGGCAAAATTCAATGGCATACGCACCCGCGCCATCATTTCAGTTGGTTGGGCTTCGACTAAAGCATATGCCACCTGGCTCCCACCTGTAACTGGCATGAAGTCCTTTCCGACCTGGTGCGCCAGTGTTACCTCACCGGGCATAATATATAAACTCCTTTCGTATTGGCTGAACTCAGTATATCATAATCATAAAAGTATAGATTAGCGCACAAACACAATGACAGCACTGATATTGTCTTCTCCTCCATTTGTATTGGCCGCCTCGATTAATTGTGCGCAGGCCTTCTGCGGATCAGGAGCGTTACCCAGGATACTTTCGATCTGGGGGTTGCGCACCATTTCCCACAAGCCATCTGAACAACTCAACAGGATATCCCCAGGATGTAGCTGCTGTTTGAATATGTCGATTTGCACATTTGCTTTATCTCCCAGACTACGGTAAATCTGGCTGCGCTGCGGGTGCGTATAGACATCATCTGGCTCGATCAGGCCGCCCGCCACCAGTTGTCCCACCAGGGAATGATCGGTCGTCAACTGATAGAGCTGCTTACCTCGCAGCATGTAGGTACGACTATCCCCGACATTTATAATATACGCATGCTCCCCCGCTACCATAAAACCTGTAATAGTCGAACCCATGTCGGTTTTATCAAGCTGGTTCTTCTGGCAGAGCACCGTATTTGCGTCTTCAATTGCGCCACGAAAGAGCGCAACCAGGGCGTCTTCGTCGAAAGGCGGTACGGATCCTCCATCCTTTTCGGCTTTGAGAGGCTCAGCCAGTAATTCGCGCGCCATACGATCCGCAATGACATTGACCGTCATACGGCTGGCGACCTGGCCATTATCGTGACCACCCAGGCCATCGGCAACGATAAACACTCCATATGGCATCGAAATCGATTCGTGAATGCGCTGGAGAAGCAGGACAAGCGTGCTGTCCTCGTTCGGTTCGCTACGGCGTACATCCCCAGCATCGGTATCGGTCGCAGCAAGCAATTGCACGCCATTAGGGAATGCGCTTTGCTCGGCCTGGGGCTGCTCAATCACATAGGTATGCCCCTGATCGATAAATGTGTTCACGATTGTCCCTTGCAGCACATGCCCTTCCGTTTCTGCGTCACGCTGCTCCTTAGAATACTCGTGCATGATGTAGGACATGTTGAGCAAGCTTGCACCGCAGTCTATACAAAATTCATCGCCCTCGGCATTCTGTTCAGATCCACAGTTCCAGCAATGTTGATAGCCCTGGTGATCGATTACCTGGTAAACATGTTCCTGCGGGCTCTCGCTGGTAACTTGCGTCACCTCGTAGCGCTCAAGCTTATTCGTACCAACGGGCAGCACAGGGAAGTCGTTTGCAGCAACAGCCGTATCCGGCTGGTCAGGTGGTATCTGCATTCCTTCACTCTCTCCTTGTTCATGAGCCACTTCTGCAGCTTCTGTTTCAGATGTCTCAACGCTCTCTTCATGGCCCGCGCTCACCGACCCATTTATCCCAGGCATTTCCGCGGGTGTGGCTGGCATTTCAGCCTGAGGCAGAGGTGGGGGAGAAATAGCCTCGTCATCGCTTGAAGCTGTTGAATCCATCTCCACGGTTGGCGCATCAGCAATATCCACAGCACCCTGGGCTTGCTCAGACCATACTGGCCGGGTTGGCACATCAGTGATGCCGGTGTGGGTCGCAGCCTGGTCTTCAGCCCCTGTCTTTTGTACGCTCTGCTGTTCTCGTTCCACTTCTTCCTGCCAGCGACGGCTATGGTAAGCCATCATTTTTTCAGGAGTGAGGATGAGGGTTGGCGCGATACTGATATCGTCCGCATCCTGTACCGGCGCGAATTCTGGCTGCTGCTCCTCAGCTTCTCCCTGTGCAGGCGCAGACTCACTGCTTGCCTGCACGGATGTAGGGGGAGTAGGAGCTTCATTGTCTATGCTAGATGCGGACGCCGTTGCCTGTTGTGGGTGCAAAGGCTGTCCACAACTTTTGCAAAACTTTGCGTCGTCACGATTTGCTGTATTGCACGACGGACAGACCATCCTGCCCTCCTTTTAACTTACTTATAATTGCTTTTGTAAACGGTTAGCCTCGACATTGCTCGGATCCCGTTGCAAAGATTCGCGCACCATTTGCCGTGCCTCGGCTTTTTTATTTGTCTTCAGGTAACACGAAGCCATAGCGCTGTAGATTTCAGAATCCTCAAAATTCCACTGTCTTGCTTGCTCTAAAGCGCTGAGAGCCAATTTCCACCCTTTGGCCTTCATATGCGCGCGGCCCAATTCGTACCAGCCTTCCCACATAGAAGGCTCGCGCTGCGTGGCCTGCCGTAATACACTGATGGCTGCCTGGGCCTGGTTCATCCTGATGTAGAGGCGTCCAAGCGCAAGCAGGATGAGCACATGATCGGGATTAAGTTTAAGCCCTTCCAGAAAATATGCCTCTGCTTCACGATCATAGAGCTGATCCATTGCCACCACGCCCAACTGGTAATAAATCGCGGGATCGCCTGGCGCGTACTGAAGAGCATTTCTGAATGCCGCGATCGACTTGTTGTAGAGCCCTAAATCATGATGGGTCATACCCAGTTGGAAGTAGGCATCAACGGCACCCGGCTTTAAGGCGGTAGCTTGCTCAAATTGCTCAGCAGCGAACTTCATATTTTCGGTGAAAAGGTTCTTATCCTTTTCTTTTACCGATTGTCCGTACTGGCGATAGGCACGGCCAAGGTTGTAGGACACCTCATACGACGGATTACCGGGAACCTGCGCCAACCTGAACTGATTTACGGCTTCGCCATAGTTCTTACTATTCAGGTATTGCAGACCCAGGCGGTACGCCGCCTGCGAACCGTTTGCCGGTGCGACCCCGACAGCAACACGAGCTGCGTGAACGGCTGCCTGAACTGGCCTGGCCGGAATCGGAGCCCTCGACACAGGCCGCGCTGCCAGACGCGGGGGCACAACAGTAGCGCCGGGGGTGAGTGGTTGCCCATCACGCTTACAGAACTTTGCGCCTGGACGATTGCGCAGGCCACATTTAGGACAAATCAACTCGGCACCCACCGGCACCATGATCGTAGCGTTGGGCGAAATAGCCGGTATCTGCACTGTGGCCGGAGTAGCACTGTTTGGTAAACAGTGCTGCAAAGCCATACGCATCGCCTCAGCGCTCTGGAAGCGGTTTGCCGGCTCTTGCTGCATGGCTTTAATGATAACCTGCTCCACCGGACAGACCACCCTGTTACCTAGCTGTACCGTACGTAAACGAGGATTCTTCGCCAGGATACTACCGGACGGAGGTGTCTGGATAGGTTCTGGCTCCTGATTGGTCAGCAGGTGATACATGGTAGCGCCCATCGAGTAGATATCCGAGCGAGCATCCGTTTGTACCAACTTGCCTGGATTCTGCGCGGAACGCCGTTGCCCTGGAGCGGTAATCGACCCAAGATGTTCCGGCGAAGCGTACGAGATAGTGCCCAGGTTCTCTGTGTTCGTGCGCTTGTTGGGATCAAACTTGCGCGCAATTCCGAAGTCAATCAGTTGCACATTGCCATCAGGCGTCACCATGACGTTGCCTGGCTTGAGATCGCGTAGAATGATGGGAGGGGTGCGCGAGTGAATATAGCTCAATGCCTCGCAGACCTGCATCATCCACTTGATCACCTGCTCCTCGTCTAAAGGTCTCTTGTAGTCCTCTAGCATTTTTTCCAGCGTACGTCCAGGCACGAACTCCATCACGAAGTAGTAGTTACCACGCTCCTGAAAACTCAAGATCAGGGAAGGAATACGCGGGTGCTTGAGATTAAACAGCAAGTCAATCTCTTTATCGAAGCGCTCTATGGCAGACTTGCGCTCTTCCTCAGTTGTATTAGGGTTGATTAGCAGTTCCTTCACCGCCCGAAAGTAGCCAGGTTTCCCAACCTGTTCAACTTTGTAGACGGTTCCCATCCCCCCTTCACCGAGCACCTGTACAATTTTGAATTTTCCATCCAGGATAGTACCTAATGGCAGTGGCATAAAATGGTCCTCATCAAACAAACATCGTGGCTAGCGTACCTGTACGAGTACGGCAGTGATATTATCTTCGCCACCATTGGCATTAGCCAGGTCAATTAAAATATCGCAGATTTTTTGGGCGTCGCTGTTTTCCTCGAGCACTTTAAGCAATTCCTGGTGCCGCACCATTTCCCATAAACCGTCAGAGCAGAGCAATAAGCTATCACCGGAACGTAGAGCTACATGGAAGACATCCGGGTCAACATTTTTGTGCCCTGCCCCCAGCGAGCGATAGATCAGGTTGCGTTGTGGATGTGAGTAGATATCATCAGGTTCAATCTGTTTAGCTTCTACCAGCCTGGCTACCAGCGAGTGATCCTTCGTCAGAGATGTTAGCTCACCCGCGCGAAAGAGGTAGGTACGGCTATCACCAATATTCGCAACATAGGCATGATCATCCTGAACTAACGCGGTAGTCACCGTACAGCCCAGTCCACGGGCGGAAGTTTGCTCCTCGCCATAGCTGACAATAGCCTTATTGGCCTGCCGGATTGCAGCTTTGAGCTGCTCCTCCACGTTTTTTGCCACCGGCGTCTCTGGCAGTTTGCGCGTCTTGTTCGGCTTTGTGGCTTGCGCGGCGTCCAATATGATCGTCTCTTGCTCAGACAGGGGCGTTAGCCTGATGGTGGGCTGCTCAGAAATAGACACCAGGAAGCTTCTGAGCGACTCGCTGATCTTTTGCACAGCAAGTTTACTGGCAATTTCACCCGCCTGGTAGCCACCCATGCCATCAGCGACTATAAAGAGGCCCCGGTCTTTGTCTTCTGAGATATCTGTATATGGACTATCTTCGTTCTGCTCGCGCTGCTTCCCCACATCAGTTTTATAGGCGGCAGTAAGTTTTATTGACATTTGTGATTACCTCACCTAAACGTACTTTTTATCGTCTTTTACGCTCAATATAACATATAGCAGTATACATGACAATTGATACTTGATATTTGCCAGGGTTATTTAAAAGTCGTCTTCTTCCCCTCCCCACCCCTGGAAAAGGGGAAAAGGCGGTCCCTGGAAGCCTCCCAAGCTTCCTTGCCCCACACCCCGCCAAGGGGCGGCAGCCCCTTGGAACCCTGCTTTGCTCAACTTTTAAATAGCCCTGGATATCTGCTAGCTTCAGGGCTTTTCCTTACTCGCCACCGCGGCGTCGTAAGGGAAGAGAAGCCTGAAGATACCCACCCCCAGGATCCGTTCAGAGCCGGCTGTCGCTGAAGACCTCATTTCATATTACTCTTAAAAAGTGATTCCTTATAAGATATAACATATACGAGGCGTGGGTAAAAAGGTTGTGACTTCAAGCGAGGTACTCTGCCGCTAGGAGGAGCCACGCTGCAAGCGCTCTATGATCTCTTTGAGCCGGCGTGTTTCGGCCACGTGCTGCGCCTGCATACGCTCCATCTCCCGCTCCAGTTCCTGTTGCATCTGCTCCATGCGATCTTTCATGTGCAGGATAGCTTCAACGCCCGCCAGGTTGACACCCAGGTCCCGCATTAAGCGGCGAATATGCATCACACGTTCAATGTCGCGATCCGAATAGAGCCGCGGGCTATGTGGGCTAGTACCCTTGCGTGCAGGTGAGATCAATCCAAGACGCTCATAATGGCGCAATGTTTGCTCATGCACATCGGCTTTGACCGCCGCGATACTTATTACATACCACGCGCCGTTGCCTTTCTCGGCCACGTTCGATCCCCTCCTTTGCTCAAGAGTGTACTTCGGTTCTCCGGCTGCGCGCCAGTTGCTCAAACAACCCGCGCTCCTCATTGGTCAGTCTCATGGGCAGCACGACTTTGACACGAGCAAAGAAATTGCCATGGCCGTCGCCATGCAGGCGCGGCATACCCTTGTTTGCCAGGCGGAACATGCGGCCGTTCTGCGTCTCCGGGGGGATGGTCAGTACGAGTTTGCGCCCGTCCAGGATGGGCACAGGCACTTCGCCCCCCAGCATTGCCGTAACCAGGTCCACGTCTATATCGAGATACAGATCATCGCCCTTACGCTCGTAAACTGCGTCGGGTTTGACACTGATAACCAGGAAGAGGTCGCCGCGAGGCCCACCACCGATACCCGGCTGTCCCTCACCCGCTACGCGGATCCTGGAACCATTCTCAACCCCGGCCGGAATCTTCACCTGGATGCGCTTATTACGCGCAAGCATACCTTGTCCGCCACAATTCGCGCAAGCTTTGCCACCGACTTCGCCTGTGCCACGACAGATAGGACATACTTCCGTCGATTGAATATTGAAGGTGCGCGTCCCTCCCACGTATGCTTCCTGCAATGTCACCTCAACAGGTTGTTCGATATTGTCACCTGCGCGCCTGCGGAAATCATTACGGCTTGTGCGTGTCCCTGGCCCTGCCCCTTGCGGCGCGGACCGGCCAAAAAGGGCTTCAAAGAAATCGGAGAATCCCGTAGGCGTATCAAAGTCCATAGGTGAGCCGCGATAGCTATAGCTGCGCCTGCCAGCGCCCGGCTGGAAGCCGAATTGCTCCTGCCAGTTGGGACCTAGCGTGTCATACTTGCGTCGCTTGTCGGGATCGGAGAGAACTTCATAGGCCTCATTTATCTCCTTGAATTTCTCTTCTGCTTTCCTGTCTCCAGGATTCACATCGGGGTGATATTTGCGGGCAAGTTTGCGAAATGCTTTTTTGATGTCGTCCGCGCTGGCACCTTTTGAGACACCCAGCACCTTATAATAATCCTTGTAATCCATTTCTCGCCCTTCTTTGCGGCCAGCATTACATTGAGAATCCTTTGCGCGGGCTTCTACGCTTGTGCTTGTTTGTTCCCTGCGCTCACCTTGACACGAGCCGGGCGTAGGGTCTCATCGCCCAACTTATAGCCTTTAAGCACCTCTTCAACAACCGTACCTTCAGGCTGATCGCTGTCCTCAACTGCCTCTATCGCCTCATGTACATAGGGATCGAACACCTCGCCAACGCTGGGAACAGGAGTTAATCCCTCACCACGCATCACCTCATTCATCTGCCACAGGAGCATGCGTAGCGCTTGCTGCAATCCCTGGCGATCCATTGTATCCTGGTAGATCAGCGCCCGTTCTGCGTTGTCCATTACACCGAGCACCTTATGGATCAGCGCCTTCTTCTCTCGCTGTACACGGTCTGCCGACAAACGCTCCTGGCGCTTACGGAAATTCTCCATCTCGGCTCGTTCACGCACGTATTTATTCCAGTTTTCGGCCGCCTCCTGCCGCGCCTGGCCGAGTTGCGCCTCCAGTTCGGCAATGCGACCGGCCTGGATTGCTTCAGTAGAGAGCGATCCTTCCTCCGTCACTTGCCCTTCCTCCGATAACTCCTGGGATTCTTCCATAACGAAATGAGTCTCCTTAACCTCTATTTAAAGCAGTGCTTTTATACAGCATTTATTGTCCTTACAGTATAAAACTTGAGTCAAAGCCTGTCAAGTTTTTGGAGGGCATTTTAGACGTTTGGAGAGAATGGCTGTCACCCTGAGCCCATTCGCTGCGCTCAGGGTAAACTCCGCGAAGGTCTGGCGAGCCTGCCGCAGAGATCCTGCGCTACGCTCAGGATGACAGCCAGGACACCGCTCAAGTAATGTCACCCTGAGCGCAGCGAAGGGCCTCTCACGCTTCTGCTCGTGGGACGGACGACAACAGCTCATTCGAATTCTTCGCCGTCTGCCTGGTCGTCCTCCGACCAGTGCTCGCCGCGCTCCAGGGTGATGGGACTGAAGAGGGCAGTTTGTGTCACGCAGAGGCGTTGTCGTTTCCACATTTCCAGTACGGCCAGGAAGGTGACAATAATTACCAGGCGGGAAGGTTCGTTTTCAACCAGTTCGGAGAGCTGGATACTAGGACGGACGCGTAATAACGCCACGATTTCAGCAATACGCTCGCTCACACGTATACGCGCCAGGGGGATGAACGCTGCCCCATTGGCCTCGTCTCTTGCGCGTAGCTCAAGCAAGCGCCGGAAAGAGCGGGCCAGGGAATCAACCTCCAAACCCAGCAGTGTGGGGGGAGTCCATGCCAATTGAGCCTCGATGCCGGCCAGTAAGCCAGAACGTCCATACGTTTGCAAGCCCGCCTCTTCACGGAAGCGTAGATAGCTCGCAATCTCCTTCGCGAACTTGTATTCGAGCAGGTGCGCACGCAGCTCCTCCGCCAGGGCAGCGGCGTTCTCCATCTCGCCCGTCATTTCTTCTTTAGAAGAGGCATGTGGCAACAGGCTCTGAGATTTAATGTAAAGGAGGCGGGTAGCTATGGAGACGAAAGCGGCCATGTTTGCCAGTGGCATCTCATCGGGTTCCTGCCAATGTTGCAAATAGGCCAGATACTGATCGGTTACAGCTACGAGGGAGACGGTGGTAATCTCCATCTGCCGCTTTTCAATCAGGTGCAGTAACAGGTCGAGCGGTCCCTCAAAAACAGGCAGGTGAACAACGTAGCGAGCGTCCTGTCCATTCGCTCCAGTTAACCCGTCAACGGGTATGGCTTCGGTTTGATCGAGCATAGATTAAGATGCCTCATCTACCAGGTGTAACTCTGCAGCCGGACCATCAGGCTGGTGATGCGTGCGAATAAAGAGGACAGCCTGCTCTGACAGGCCTGCCGCGGCCGCCAGTTCTGCCCCAATCTCGGCATGCCACCAGGCATTGCTGAGTTCACGACGCCAGCGTGGCATCGCTCTACCCGCGCGAGGATCAACGGCCAGTCTTTTGAGCAGACGCGGTGCCAGCAACTTGCCCAGTACTATCACTGGCCGCGTCCAGAAAGGCACACGACCCTGCGCTTTACCAACGTCATGTAACAGTGCCGCCGCAAGTAAATCTTTGTCTTCACAGCCTCGTGCCAGTAGACCCCGGCAAACCCTGAGCGAGTGCCGTTGATCCGCAGCAGACATCGTTTGAAAAAGAAGCAGCGCCGGTGCCGGAAGCCACCCGGCCGCCCATAGACGCTCCTCAGCCGAAAGCGGGGCAACGAAACCGAGTTGTTGACGTACCTGCCAGAGACGATAAACAATTGTATGCATTTACACGCTCACGCATAAGACTATCGACCTAACGAGCATAGAGAGAAAGGTAGAGCAGGTCTGCATCTACACCCATAACTAACCCTATCAGCTTAAGCGCTCCCAGCAGAATATAGGATGGGATGTGAAAAATGAACAGGCTGCCAAGTCCCGACAACTGGCCCAGGAAAGGCAAGAGAAACAGGATTGCCAGGATAATAAATGGCCCGTACTGGGCAGACCTGGCAAACTGCGTAGCCTGGCGGCTGGGCAGAAGCGTATAGACAATCTGGTACCCATCGAGCGGATACAGTGGGATCAGATTGAAGATTGCCAGGCTGATATTCACGCTTGCAAAAACCAAAATCAACTGGGGTACACGCATAATTATATGGTTTGCATACAACGCTCCAGGCAAGAAACGCAGCACCACGCCGAAGAGCAATCCCACGATCAAACTGGTCAAGATGCCGGCCACGCTCACTAATAGCGTTCCACCATTCGGTCCGCCGCGCAGTTTCCAGGGGTCAACTTTAATGGGTTTCCCCCAGCCTAAACCTACCGGGCCGGCAGCAAGAGGAAAAAAGGCCAGGATCACACACAGCAGCGTTCCCACAGGGTCAAGATGTGCACGCAAACTGGGACTGAGACGTCTTTCAGAACGAGGAGTCGGGTCCCCTAATAAGGTGGCTACCAGGGCATGACCAAATTCGTGAATGATAGTCGCCACTATGAACGAGCCGATAATCATGAGCGCCAGTACAACATCTATCATAGTTATCCTCACTTAGGAACATTCCTTGCGAATGCCCGATCTTGTTATGGATACTCCGAAGGAGTGCCCCTAAAGCTATAAAAGATTTATTTCCAATCCTTCAGATGCAGAAAAAGTGTTTGCGAAGTGCGTTTGCGCTTCAACCTGCATCGCATCTAATTTGTTGTCATCATAAGTTGGGTCATGATGGAAAAGTATCAACTTCCGAACCTGGGCCAGGCGAGCTACTTCCGTTGCCATCTCAATGGTACTATGGCCGTATCCCTGCTTGTCCTGTTGATAGTCATCTAGAGTATACTGCGCATCATGTATCAGCAGGTCAGCCCCCTCCACAAACTCAAGAAAGTCTGAATCATACACTTCCCCCCATTCTACATCAGTGGCGAAGATCAGCCTGCGCCCGCCATACTCGATGCGATAGATTACCGCCCCATCCAGGGGGTGACTGTTTGTCAGCCTGGCAATAACACGCACCTCCGCTTCCCCGGTATCTTCACGTCCATTGACAACTCTAGGTTTGACTTCACCACCGCGCCAGATAATTTGTTCCCGGCCGGTGATCGTGTGAAAGGTACGATGCGATGGTAAGCTCCGCATGTCTACTGGGAAATACGGTGGAGACATGAGTGGGGTTACAAGTTGCTCAATACTTCGATCCGCAAGATCTGGGCCGAAAAAATCGATGGAGGTGCGAGGCTCGTACAAAGGAGTGAAAAAAGGGATGCCTATCAGGTGATCTCCATGACCGTGCGTAATAAAGAGCGAGAGGTTGAGGGGTTTGCCCTTTGAACGGCGCAGCAGTTCATTGCCCAGGCGAATGATGCCACTGCCCCCATCCAGGATCAACGTATGTGTCCCTACTTCTACTTCGACACAGGCGGTATTTCCTCCATAGCGTACCGTGTGTGGCCCAGGGGTGGGATAACTGCCCCGTACCCCCCAAAAACGGACCAGAAAACGCGCCGTATCGATCATCTAGTTGCTCCTGCGACTGCCTTAACGAGATTTGCCAATTGCACCTATTATATCGTGTAGTGGCAAAAGAGGGAAGTGTCAGGGTCTTGCGCGAGCTGCAAGCAAAGCTGATCAATACTGGCGTTTATAGTGCGCGTAATACCCTCGTAATGAGCGGGGCAGGCGACCAACGAGAAACGTCCCCTCGGGAAGGTGCTGCTCTCGCTCTACATACCCACGGCGGTGAAAGAGCTCTACCAGCTCGCTTTTATCATAAGGGATCGTCACTTCTAGCGCTTCCATAGTGACAGCCAGCACCCCGGCGATTTTCTCGCGCAGGCCATCCAATCCGACCTTTTGCAGGGCAGAAACCGCGACCGCGTTGGGATAGAGCGAGGTATCGACTTCTGACGGGTCGTCGAGCAAGTCGATTTTGTTCAGGGCTGTGACACGCGGTTTGTCATCAGCCTCCAGCTCATGCAGGACATCGTTGACCGTTTCGCTCTGCTCGATGGCGTTTTCGTGGCTGACATCCACCACTTCCAGTAACAGATCGGCATCAATAACTTCTTCGAGTGTCGCCCGGAAGGCAGCAATCAACTTGGTGGGCAGTTTCTGGATGAAACCGACCGTGTCGGTGAGCAGCGCTTCCTGATTGCCAGGCAACACGATATGACGCGTAGTGGGATCAAGTGTAGCAAAGAGCTTATTCTCAGTCGGTACTTCTGCTTCGGTAAGCGCATTGAAGAGGGTAGACTTTCCGGCATTGGTATAGCCGACTACGGCTACGACAGGAATGACCTGGGCTGCGCGCTGCCTACGATGCTCTTTACGTTGCTCGCGTACCCCCTCGATCTCCTCACGCAGCTCGGCAATACGGCTGCGAATACGCCGGCGATCAATCTCCAGTTTTGTTTCACCAGGGCCACGCACACCAATGGCGCCGCCAACGCCGCCAGCGCCAGCACTTCGCGAGCCGCCTGCTTGCCGCGAAAGTTCTACACCTCGCCCCGCCAGGCGGGGCAAGCGATACTCCAACTGCGCCAGTTCGACCTGCAAACGCCCCTCCCGGGTGCGAGCGTGCTGCGCGAAGATATCGAGGATCAAGGCTGTACGATCAATCACACGCGCAGCCAGCATCTTTTCCAGGTTGCGCTGCTGTGAGGGAGAAAGTTCGTCATCAAAGATGACAAGATCGAAACCCAACTGTTTCTCGGTATAACTGAGCTCTTGCGCGCGTCCCTTGCCTATGTAAGTCGCTACGTCGGGATGACGCATGTGTTGAATCATCGACCCAACAACCTCGGCCCCCGCAGTACGCGCCAGTGTTCCTAATTCGCTCAGTGAGTCTTCAACACTCCACAAACTGTCACTCTCGTCTTGCCCTACAGCAACCAGGAAGGCATGTTCATGCCCCCCAGGAGTAGACGTATCAATGAGACGACCTTGCTTTGACGTAATGACCCTCCATTTGAATGCGTTTTACTGCCCTATAGATTTTATTTGTACCTATTCAGCAGGGGGTTCCAAGGGGCCTTGCAGGCCCCTTGGCGGGGTGCGGGGCAAGGAAGCCTGGGGGGCTTCCAGGGACCGCCCTTCTCCCCCACCCCGCCGCCGGAGGCGGCGCAAGAGAAAGGAGACCTGAATAGTTACTTTTATTTTAACACTCGCTAGTGAGAACGCAAGTGCCTGTCTCTAAAAGCTTAATCTTGCAATCGCAGGTAGCTCCTTGATGAAAAAGCCATTCACTTTTGCAAAGAAACTGTTATTCAACGCCTGGTTGTAGGTATCATGCCAGACCTGGTACTGTGACACCGTAATATTCAGACCAGGAATAGCCTGTTTTCCTACATTTATAGTTCCCTGGATATCCTGTAAAAAATGGCCTATCACCAATAGCACAATCACCCACAAGAGCCACGCTTCGACAAAGCCAACCAGCCCACCCACCAGCGCATCGCCCAGGCCAACAATAGGGATAGCGCGCACAACCCCTCGCACCGCCGTACCAATAATATGCAGCACCAGGACAGAACCAAAGAACAGCACGATGTATGAGATTAAAGGTGAGATTGACAGGCCGTTAGCTGCAAGAAACAGTGTGAATGGCTTTCCAAAAAACACGGCCACGCCAAATGCGATAGGGATACTAAGCAGGTGAACAAGACTGAAAACAGCACCATTGCGCAAACCATTGAAGACAAGCAGAACGATAGTCACAAGAAAGAGTAAATCTATCCAATTGAATGGACCAATCATATGTTCTTCCCTCCAGGCCAGGTTCATATGGCTTTAGTACCTATTCAGCAGGGGGTTCCAAGGGGCCTTGCAGGCCCCTTGGCGGGGTGCGGGGCAAGGAAGCCTGGGGGGCTTCCAGGGACCGCCCTTCTCCCTCACCCCGCCGCCGCAGGCGGCGCAAGAGAAAGGAGACCTGAATAGTTACTGGCTTTATTTAATAGATGGGTCTATTTTATACATGCATAGACGTTGTGGAAAGGATTCTTGTAACAAGAGTACTGTTAGATAATGCACATATTCCCGAAAAGTATGAGGCTGCCAATAGGAGCTAAATCAAATAGAGCACGCGAAATCCCTTATTGCAAGTTTTTTGCAACAAGTAAAATTTAACAATAGAGAATATATACAATCTCTAAGCTGCATTGGGTATGGCAAAAAGCAGGTACTTGACGCGCTCATCTATCTCGGTACACCCCTTAGAAATTCACGCTCCATTGATTTTTCCACGGTAAATAACTTTTTCAATCGAAAAAGCATTAATTTCAGAAAAATTAATATAATAAATGACTTGACAAAACAGCAGGTTTTATTTACACTTTATGAGGGATTAATACAAAAACAACAATGGGTTCTAACAAGCTCGCGGTTTTCTCGAAAATGCATCCCCATAGTATGTTCAACACCATTTTTTGTGCTTTGTTGACCAGGCTGGTCTCGACAGGAGCGACACGCTCCTTGGAGTTTCGGTGATAAACGTAACACGAGCGCCACTGGACGAAGAGCACAGCAACGAGCAATAGTGTGGGATGAGCGTTCCCTGTTGAACATGCATTGACATGCATTTCGCGCAGACTGGACTCATTTTGTTTCAACGTTCTCTAGTTTGCATCTATTTGTGGCGCTATGCTGCCTTGGCTCCACGGGGAGAAGCCTTTCGCTTCGCGTAGGTTTTGCTCCGGTTGCTGCTATAGGCAGGTAATCTACACAGCTAACATGAGTCTTCTTCAAGGAGTGAGCCTGTACAGCAGGCAGTAAACCTTTTTCGCAAGTGACGCAACTAGTACAGGAACGGAGAATTCATGCAGAAGCCTGTTGCGCTGCACAGTTCTTGTGAAGCATCCCTACCTGCATTCATGGGATAGTTCAGCACTCCTGTGCTAGACTGAGATAAAGCCGGTTAACGCGGCCAGGCCGAAGATGGTTTGTGTCGGTGTAAGCATATATATCTAGACGCAGGATCGTTCAGCACTCCTGTGCTAGACTGAGATAAAGTGGGGCAATGTTGCCAAGCCGAAGATGGTTTGTGGCAGTAGCGATGTAGCTTTCTGCCCAAGGCGGGGTCACCAGCGAAACCAGCTTCGTCTCACTGTAGGTACGTTGACTGCAAAAAGGCTCACTTCCTGAAGTAGAGGGAGTGAGCCTTTTTGCAGTCAACGTACCTGGGCTGTGGGAGATAAGAGCAGTCTGCTCTCACTCGGCCCATCGAGTTGGCGGGCCGTTGGCGCACACCTGCTGCATCTCAGTCCAGCTGGGCCAATGCCACAAAAGCTCACTTGCTGTACATTTGGCAGCCTCCTGGTAGATGTGCAATCGAGAACGTAGCGCGACTCGCTGACAAGCTACTCGGAGAAGGAGCGGGCGATGGGAAAATCAGCAATACGGAGCGTGGCCTGGAATGCACCTATGGCAGGCTACAAGATCAGTGAACAGACCGACCAGGGAACCGTCGCAACACTGGTGAACGGCGAGAGCGATGCGTGGAACGGGTGGCTGGAGCGCGTGCCGTCTTTCGCTTTCCACAGCAGGGATGGGCGCCACCTCACCGTGGTCAAAGAGCACCGGGAGCGTAGAGGCGCTTACTGGATCGCCTATCGCAGTATCGGCGGCAAGCCCAAGAAGAAGTACCTGGGCGTACCAAACAGGGTCACGCTTGCCCGGCTGGAGCAGGTGGCGCTCACCTTGACCGAGAGTGAGCCGCGGACCTCTTCTACCCGTTCACTGCCTCCGCAGGACTTGCCCGCCACAGTGGAGCGTGACCAGAGCAGGACGCCGTGGCAGGAGTCCCTGGTAGCGACCAAGTTTCTCGTCCCGGCCCCTTTGCACGCGCTTATCGCCCGTCCGCGCCTGACGGCTCTGCTCAACCAGGGTAGCAAGCAGAAGCTCATCCTGGTCTCCGCTCCGGCGGGCTTTGGCAAAACCACGCTGGTCTCGACCTGGGTACGCTCGCTGCCTGAGGACCAGGCGCGGGTGGCCTGGGTCTCCCTGGATGAGGGAGACAATGATTCCGTGCGCTTCTGGACCGCGGTGCTCAGCGCGCTGGATCAGTGCGCTCCCGGCCGCTTTCACGATGTCCTGGCGCTCTTGCACACCTCGCCGACACCTGCCCTTGAGTACATACTCACCATGCTCATAAACCGGCTTCCCCAAACAACAACGCCCTGGGTGCTGCTCTTGGACGACTATCACACGATCAGCGATCCTGCCGTCCACGCCCAGCTTTCCTTCCTCCTGGAGCGCCAACCTCCGCCCTTGCACCTCATCCTGCTCTCGCGCAGCGACCCGCCCCTGAACCTGGCGCGACTGCGTGCGCGTGGGCAGATCCTGGAAGTGCGCACGGAGCAGCTGCGCTGTACGCAGGAGGAGACCAGGGCCTTTCTCACGGAGGTGATGGAGATCGAACCCCCCGAGGTGGTGCTGCAGGAGATCACTGCGCGCACCGAAGGGTGGTTGGCCGGCTTGCAGCTCGTGGGTCTCTTGTTACAACGAACCGCGGATCCGGCAGAGATGCTGGAGGAGGTGCGTGGCAGCCAGCGCTACATCCTGGACTACCTGGTCGAGGAAGTGCTCGAGCAGCAGTCTGCTCCGGTGCAAACATTTCTGCTGCGCACCTCGATCCTGGAGCGCCTGTGTGCCCCCCTCTGTGATGCCGTCACTGGGCAGACGGACAGTCAGCAGTTGCTGGAAGAGCTGGAGCGAGCCAATGTGTTTGTGGTGCCCTTGGATGGGCATCGTCACTGGTATCGCTACCATACCTTATTTGCCGAGGCATTGCGCTCCCGGTTGGAACAGCAGCAGGCAGACGAGATAGACAGGCTCCATGTGCGAGCCAGTCTATGGTATGCGGAGCAGGGTAACACCCATGAAGCGGTCCAGCACGCGTTGTGGGCTCATGCCTGGCAGTTGGCGGCCGACCTGGTCGAGCGGTTGCACTTTTCGCTCTCGTGGAGCCAGGGGCAAGGCGAAGCGTTGACACTACGCCAGTGGCTGCAAGAGCTCCCCACAGAAGTCGTGCGTGCCCGTCCCCGGCTCTGTCTGGTGTACGCACAAGTGCTGCATGGTGGTGCCCCATTCTCAACAGTGGAATCCTGGCTGCAAGCCGCCGAAGCGGCGCTCGCTGCTTCCCTGCCTGAGACGATCTCTGCATCAGCAGAACACGAGGATCAGCAGAATCTGCTGGGAGAGATTGCCTGTTTCCGAGCCTTGCTGACAAGTTATCAAGGAGATACCCAGGCTGTGCTGGCTCTCTGCCAGCACGCGCTCTCGTTGTTCTCCCCCAGCAATCTCCACACACGTGCAGACGTCTTTCTACCACAGGCGGTGGCCTATTTTGCTGCCGGTGAAGCGAGAGCAGCGTACCGCAGTGCGCTGGAGGGAGAGCGACTTGCCCAGGCCGCAGGCAATGTCCCGCAAGCGATCCTCTATCTGAGGATGGCAGCCAGGAGCCTCATGATGTGTGGGCATCTCCACGAAGCCTGGCGGGTGCTTGAGCGAGCGGTCCGCCTGGCGCACGAGCAAGGGGGAGTCGTATTGCCGAGAATGGACTGGACGTATGTCCTTCAAGCGGAGATCTTGTGTGAGTGGAACCGGCTGGACGAAGCGCTCGCGCTCGCCACACAGGCGATCCAATGGGGCGAACGGCTAGAAACACCCTCGGCATTGGTCATCGCATACGGGATGCTGGCGCACCTCGCGCTCTCACGTGGGGAACCGGAGGCGACACGTGCTGCCCTTGAGCGAGGAGAACTCTTCAGGGGGAAAGTGGACGACCCGTATGAGCTTTCCTATATCTCTTCCTACTTCACTACGGTGACGCAGGTGCAGCTCTGGCTGGCACAAGGGGACCTGGCACGCGCGACTCACTGGGCCGAGGAGGTGCTTGAGCATGAGGAAAGCAGCCCTGCGTTTGGGCGAGAACGGGAGGAGGTCGCGCTCATTCGTCTGCACCTTGCACAGGACAGGCCGGCAGAGGCGCTCACGCGCTTGACGCCCCTGGTGGAACGCGCCACGTGGCAGGAACGCTGGGGGCATATCATCGAACTGCGGCTCTTGCAAGCGCGGGCCCAGAGCATGCTCCACGAGGAGCAGGAAGCCCTCGCTCGCCTCTCGCAAGCGCTGCGACTGGCCGAACCGGAGGGCTACGTACGCCTCTTTGTGGACGAAGGCCCCCTGATGCAGATGCTCCTCAGCAGGCTGCAGGAGCGGGAACGCAAGCATAGACCGACACCCTATCTGGACACGCTGCTCGCCGCCTTTCCATCGCGTGAGCAGGTAGATCAGTATCCCTGGTCACAGAGTCAGCAAGGACTGCTTGACCCGCTGAGCACACGCGAACTGGAGGTGCTCCATCAGTTGGCACGTGGCGCCTCCAATCTGGAGATTGCTGACACGCTTGTAATCACGGTCGATACCGTCAAACGCCATGTGGGCAATATTCTGGGGAAACTGCAGGTGAGCAATCGGATACAAGCGGTAGTGCACGCACGCACGCTTGGCTTGCTTTCTTAAGTTGCATGCCGTATTGGAACGCTATGACACCTGACGAAGTAAAATGAAGTCAATCTATCCCTGCTTTCACGATGGCTAGGATTGGGCTTTCATGAAGAGCAACGGCATCAGGAGCAACTAACTCCACCTCATCGTATGCAAACCAGATCGGTTCCTGAATGTACGCTCCTTCGAGCGCGATATGGTAGAAACAAAAAGGCTCCTCAAGATCAACAGCAATCGGATCGACCGCCCGAATCGTCCCTCTGAGTCCCCTGAAGGGACCATAGCTGGTCACCTGTACCCGGCTGCCGACTGGAAATACATTGTCTGCCATGGTATGTCGAATTCCTTTCCCGCTCACTCAACGCACGAGGCTTTGCATGCAACTGCTTTATCCTTCATGCCATCAGCATGGCTTTGCTACACAAGAAACGAAAGAAGCGAACAGCTCTTTTTCCTACGCTCATGCTTGTCTCAAGTGAAGCCGTGATACTGCTCACATAGGGCATATTTTTGGATGAGATCGTTATGCATCGCCGAGAAGTAGCACTACGAGTTCGGACAAGCAATTTCCGATGCAAAAGGGGAGAGTGTGCCCCTCACATTGGTATTCCGGAGGTCTTGTTATAAGAACAAGCATACATCCGGGAGCGCGAGATGTCATGATCCAAAAGCGCCATTGTGTCGAGAGAAGTACCACCCGCGGGCCAGCAACACTACGCCAGGCGGCTGGTCAGTCCTCACAGACCCGGCATCTCGCGTGTGTCTGCCATCACCACTTCTGTTGGTCTCCCACAAGGTGGCAGGAAGTCTTCCCACAAAGTAGGAGGGAGTCCTCCCACAAGGTGATCGGTGGGCACATTCCTCGTTCTGCCTCCAGGTGAACGTTTTTGCACCGCAACGCCACCTCGGCTACGCGTGGTCTTGGGGGACCTGCTGCAGCACCTGTTGGATCTGCGGCGCGGCTAGAAAGCTCGTCCGCAGCACCTCATCCCCTATGCTCTGCGCCAGCCCCTGGATGATCCTCACCGCCTCATCAAATGCTGCATTTGCTTGCTCAGGTGCGCCCCCTGCCTCATACAACCTTCCCAACGCCGCCTGGATCTGCCAGTGTTCTCCCGGCAGCTCGAGGTCCGCTGCCAACTGGGCTGCCTCGCGTAAATGGCCGATGGCTTGCTCGCTGTGCCCCTCCCACACGGCCAGCACTGCCAACGAGCGCAGGTAGGGGATGCGGAAGCGCAGGTAGGGTCCCAGACCTTCTCCCAGTCGCTGCACTTCTGCTCGCGCTTGTCTCTCATCCCCCCCACGCAGCAAGGCCTCCATTTCATACTGCCGGTAGAAATCCAGCGTTATCAATGCCTCACCCTGGCTCTTACGTACGGCTATGGCCTTTAAGGCATAGCTGTAGGCTGCTTCCCACTGCCCTGCCAGGGCATAGTGCATGCACAGCCGCGACAGGACGGGCACGCGAGACGGTCCGCGGTCTAACGTCTCTGCCATGGCTTCTGCCTTTTCGAGTATGCTGTGCGCCTCTTCCCACTGCTGCAAGGCTTGATAGGTACTCCCCAGGGCAGTGAGAAAGCGCTGGAGGTTTATTGTCGGAAAGCTCCGTACAAGCGCCATGGTTTGTAGCATGAGCCCGAGCGCCTCTTCATAGGCCCCTGCTTCCAACAATCCAAAGGTGAGGTAGCGCGTACTGATGACTTGTGCCCAGACGTTCTTGCTCTCTTGCGCGAGCGCGAGCGCGCGGCGGCTACTGCGTATGCTGTTGTGCGCCTGCCCATCATGCACTTGCGCGAAAGCTAGCAGCCCCCAGCACAAGGCTTCTGACAGGCGATTCGTCAAGGGCTGCGTGGGCGGAGCACCAATTGCAAGGGATGGAACTGCAAGCTCTCGCGCAGCGGTCGGCTCGTTGCCCAGGGCTGTATACAGCGCCAGGGACGCTTCCAGGCAGTGTATGGCCTCTTGAAAGTCTCCCTCGTTCATATGGATCACACCAAGCAAGGAGAGACTTCTTGCTTCCAGCTCCGTGTCATATATTCCCCGCGCCAGTTCCAACGCATATTGTCCATGAGACAAAGCACTCGTTGCATCCTCCCACACGACGGCCGTGATCTGTGCCAGGTTCCACTCTGTTTCCGCTAGCGCCCGCTTATCGTGGCTCGTCTGCTCCATGCGCCGGGCTTCCTCCAACAGCGCTCGCACCCTGGGCCTGTCATGCGACTGTTGCACCGCCAGGATCGCCAGGCGATTGAGCGTCATGCTGACCAGCGTGGACAGACGCTGGTGCTGCGCATAGGCTAATAGCTCTTCATAGGCCTCCTGGGCCTGCTGCCAGGCGTTCAGGAAGGTATAGGCCCACCCCAGCGAGGCATAGAGGTGTTCGACCGCCGCGGCCGGAAGCTCGACCTGCAGTCGCTGCTGCTGCTGGAGCACGGCACGCGCCTGTTCGTAGTGCGTGAGGGCATCATCGACGGCGAAGATAGCCATCGCCTCATCCCCAGCCTGCACGCTGTAGCGAGAGGCAGCCTCGGCTTGTCCGGCCGCCAACGCGTGATACGCCAGCTCGGAGGCCCGCGCTCCTTCTGCCTGCCGCAGCGCCAGGGCGTGCTGGTGCAAGACGAGTCGCCGCGCCTCGCCCAGATCGGTGTAGACCACTTCGCGCACCAGGTCATGTGCGAAGCGATAGCTGCCCAGCCAGGCTGTCTCTGCTTCCTCCGCGCGCAGCATCCCGCTCCCAACGGCCTCCTCCAGGGCCTCGACGCCGGCCTGCACTCCCACATCGGCCACCTGCCACAGCCGCTGCGCGGTCGCCTGGTTACCCAGCACGGCACCGGCCGCCACCAGCTGGCGCGCGGCCGGTGACAGATGCGCCAGGCGGGCCTGGATCATCGCGCGCACCGAGGACGGCAACAGCTCGCGCAGAGATTGCTCCTGCACGATGGCCGTGGCCGTTTCCACGTCCAGCTCGAGCCTCCAGGTGCCATCCGCACTCAGCTGTGGCACCAGCCACTGCCGGTCTCGTAACATCTTGAGCATCTCCAGCAGGTACAACGGCTGCCCCCCGGTGTGCGCAAACAGCCACTGCCCCAACGCGACCAGCAGCGCGCCTGACGCCTGCGCAGGCGCTGCCCCTGGTCCTTCCGTTAAGGGCCCGGCAGAACCCTGCTCTGGCTGCTCAGCTCCCCTCCTCATCCCATACCCTCCCTCCCCAACGATGGCCTGAATGAGCTGAAAGGTTTCCGCCTCGCTGAGCGGCTGCAATGCCATCTGCGTGAGCGGCAGGTCTCTTCCCACCTCGGCCAACTGAGTGGCCAACGCCGCATTCAGCTCCAGCTCTTCACTGCGCACGGTGCCCAGCAGCAGCACCCGTGTACCATGGCCCCTCCAGGAGCGTGCCAGGTAGCGCACCAGGTCGAGGGAGGCCCCATCGACCCAGTGCAGGTCATCCAGGAGCAGCACCAGCGGCGCCCGCTGTGCCAGGGCATCCAGAAGGCGCGCTACCGCTTCAAACAGACGGAGCTTGGCAGTCAGCTTATCCTCGGTGGGGGTAGGCAGATCGGAGTAGCGCACCCGCAGTTCCGGCAGGATGCGTGATAATTCAGCCAGCCACGGATCGTCCAGCAGGTCCTCCGGGGCGTTTTCCTCTTCCAGCCGCGGTCGCAGGGCCTCGACCAGCGGCTGATAGGGCAGCCGTCCCCCCATCTCGAAGGCGTGCCCGCTGAGCGCCTCGGCGCCCTGCGCCCGGGCCCAGGCCACGAACTCGCGCGCCAGCCGCGTTTTGCCGATACCGGCCTCACCCACTACAAAGACCGCCTGCGGCTGGCCCTCCTGCGCCTGCTGGTAGCGGCCCACGAGCTGGCTGAAAGCCCCTGCTCGTCCGACCAGCGGAGCGACCAGCTCGCTTGGCGGCACGCGGGCTGCCATGGCGGTGGTGGGACGTGCAGAGGGACCCCCGCGGTGAGCCGCGGTGGCGCGAATGTGCGCAGCCAGGGCGATGGTTTCCGGCGAAGGCTCGACGTGCAACTCCTCGGCCAGCCGTGCCCGGCAGGTGGCATAGACCTGCAAGGCAGCGCTCGCATCGCCCAGCGCCAACTGCACGCGCATCAGGCGCCGGTAGGCCTCCTCCTGCAGCGGATCGAGCGCCAGCCAGCGGATGAGCGTGGCCCGGGCTTGCTCCTGCTCTCCGGCAGCCTCCTGCCAGGAGGAGAGCCGATCGCAGAGCAACTGCAAGCGCACCTGCCACTGGTGCTGCTGTTGCTCGAGCCACTCGTCAAAGAGGGCTTGCTCGCCCAGCCAGAAACCGTCGAGGAACGGACCGCGCACCAGGGAGAGAGCATACTGCCACTGGGCGACCAGGGAGGCGCGCTGCGGCTCAGCTGGGATCGTGGGGTGCAACTGGGCCTGTTGGTAGGCCTGCTGCACCACCTCCAGGTCAAGTTCCAATGGGGCGTGCAGGTCCAGGCCGAGCAGCTCGTGGTCACTAAGCAAATGGCTGTGCTGGGAAGGAGCAGAGTCGTCATCGGCGAGCAGGCGGCGCAGCAGGCCGATGGCGTTGCGCAAGGCCGTGCGCGCATCATGGGGCTCACTGTCCGGCCACAGGAGGGCAGCTAGCTTGCTGCGGGGATGCATACCCCCTTCGACCGCCAGGTAGAGTAGCAAGGCCTGCGCCTTGCGCAACGAAAACGTGAGGCGGCTGCCGTCATGAAACACTTCGGGAGAGCCAAGCACGGCCAGATGTAATAGACCCATAGCATGCTCTCTTCATGCAGTCATACACTGCTGATGCGATGAACAGTTTTTCAAAAGTGTAGCAGCACCTTCCTGGTGCCAAATCAAAAGCCCATTTCGAGCATAAGAGACGCCCCTGGAAAATCTCCCATTTTGATACAGGAGGTAACATTGCGATACAACGGACACAAGTGATACAAGTGATACAAATGATACAAATGATACAAGTGCGACAAACCTCGTGGGAAATACACCAGGCGCGTTGCTGTCGTGCTGCTGAGCAATCGATCTATCTAATGCGCAAGAGAAAAAACATTTGTTGCACATGGTACTGACCATAGTAAAGGGATTGTACCATGTGAGCTTGTTCAGGGCAAACACAAGGATTACCTCACGAACCAGCTTCCTTCTGAAGGGCAAGGTAGCTCTTCTCTCTGTCGAGAAGAGCTACCTTACCCTTGATATGTAGACAGCAACCTAAACTCTACCGGTAATGGGGATCAAATCCGTGGGATCCCTCAGTTCCCGTTTCTTGCACGTCCACTCGTCACCCAATAGCACCGTCACCTGTGCTCACTTCGCTCAGGCTAGTGATAAGCTTGGGAGATCGCACCTGCGTCGCCCGTCTGGCCCTTTGTGCTCGATCCAGGTTGACCCAGCAGGGGCCATTGATAAGCGCTCAAGATGTCGAGCTTGCTCTGGTTGACCGTCTTCCAGTTGTCCTGCAAAATGCCACCGGTATCGCCCGAGTCGGGATTCCACGACCAGTAAGCATAGCTCATGCCGTTTGTTTTCAGGAAGTTCACCAGGCTGCGTTGCCACACGCCCTCCGCGTCCTGACCCATCGAGCGCCCTCCGAACTCCCCCAACAGCACCGGGGCCGTCCCTTGCTTTTGCAGATACCCCCAATGCTTCTCCCAGACCGCGGGCAGATTGCGCGGGAAGTTCGATGCGTGGAACCACGACTGCGGGTAGACCTGCGGCCCGTAGTCATGGGCGGAGTACACCAGTTTGTTCGGCCGCGAGAGCCGCACCGGGTACCGCGCTGCTCCCTCCAGGTTGCCGCCCCACCAGTAGGTGTCGCCATGATACTGCTCGATGCCCTCGACAATAATCAGCCAATCTGGATTGACGGCCTGGATAGCATTGCCCGCCTGCTCGGCAGCCAGATGCCAATCGGTGCTGGGGTTGCCATCGCCCCAGGTGGCTTGCCCATGCGGCTCGTTGGCCAGGTCAGCCCCGATGATCGTATCATTACCCCGGTAGTGCCGGGCCAGCATGACCCAATCCTGGATCCAACGCGCCTGGGGCACCTGGCCGGTGTACCACAAATCGGGCCGCAGGTCGGCCGTGGGATCATGCCGGTCGAGAATGATCTTCAGCCCCTGGCTCCCGGCACCTCGAATAAACCGATCCAGCAGTGCCAGGCCCTGGAGCCCCTTGAGGTCAGGGTTCAGCTGGTAGTTGATCCCCAAGGGCTTGCTCGCCGGGTCGAAGAGCTGATTGGTGAACGGCAAGCGAATGGTGTTGAAACCGGTCTGTTTGATCTGCTTGAGCATGTCTTTCCAGTTGCGCGCCCACAGCCCATGCGGGGCAAAGGTACTGGTCTCAAACCCAAACCAGCTGACCCCTGTAAGATACACTACACACCCTGACGCATCCACCAACTCGCTATGCGAGGTGCTGAGGAAACCAGCTGCATGACCAGACTGGCATTGCGTTGAGGGTTGCGAAATAGAAAAAGGAGTAGGAGTAGGTGTACAGGCAGAGAGGATCGCTATCCCCAAAATAACTATAGGGAAAGTCAGCATGCCTCTTCCCCGAAAACCTGCTATGCAGGGACGTTTCATGTCACTCTTCCTTTCTAAATGCTCTAGAAGTAGAACGGGTTCTCATATACTCCGAAGCCCATTTGGGCTGCATTCAACCGCCGTGGCATGTACATACCGGCGATCGGATCGTCGCCCTGCTCTGCTCAGAACAGGCTGTGTCTTCTCTGTTTTCACGAGCACTATCGCTCTGATCCTACAAAGATGCAAACACTTATCTTGCATAGCCGCGGTAAACCGCTTGATATCTCTGGTTTGCAGCAAGTGTTTACTACTCTTAGAAAGGTGATCAAGGATGCAGGCAGAAATGCCGACCTTCTGGTTGGAACTGTTGCCGCATCTCGCATCATCGGCAGCAATGAGATCGAAATCCCCCGTTAGAGCTTGGGGGAATCAAATCCCATAGCAATGCACTGAGAGAACCTTATGGAGTAGAACGAGTGCTGGTGTTTACTCCGGCCTCCTTTCGGGCGCAAGGATCGTTTCGGGAGCCGAGATTATACTCATCTCCGGCGCTTATTCGATATACCCTCGGTGTTCACCTTTAGGGCCAAAAGTCGTCATTTAACGCTGCCAGCACCCAACGAGGGGTACGGCTGAGCCTGCATGGCGAGTGTACTCCGGTTCGCCAATGGGGGGCGCTACACAGTGTCTCCTACGTCACGTCGGTACCGGTTACGAGCAGAAGGAATAGAACACCTTGTATTGCCTGACACAAGTATACACATTTTTATGCAGAGATCGTCTAAAAACGCCTTACAGCCTTGAGGTGAGCGCCTCAAGGCTGTAAGGTCATATCCTCTGCATAGATCGAGCGAATATCAATGCCGAATGAAGTTGATACTATCCTGCTTTCAGTTCCGACACTTCCGCAATTAACTCCACCTCATCGTATGCAAACCAGATCGGTTCCTTAATGTGCGCCCCGTCGAGCGAAATGAGGTAGAAGCAAAAGGGCTCTTCAAGATCAATAGGAATGGTATTGACTCTTCGGATCGTCCCTCTAAGCCCTCTAAAGGGACAATAACTGGTCACCTGTACGCGACTGCCTACCAGAAACAGATCATTCCTCATGCTACATTGAACTCCTTACCGCCGGAGGTATCATCAGCGATGCCCTCGCCGAGCCTGGCGACAACCAGCCGCAGGCTGGCATATTCTACTTCGCTCAAGAGTGCTTGCTCTGCACGTGCGAGTTTGCTCGGTGCCCGCGTTTCTCTACATCGTGTAAAGATGCTGCGTATCACAGAAGCTAGAAATCCTTGACGTCCTGGACACAGCCGCTGGCCTGCGTATACACGACGTACGTGCGCTGCCCGGTCCAGCCAGTGGGCCGATGTGCCGTGACCACGTACAGGCGGATCTGTCCTCCCTGCGGCTGCGCGTGGGCCCCGATATAGTCCAGCGTGAGCGTCAGGCCCTGCCCCGCCTCGGCGCTGCGCTGCTGCTGCACCTGGCTGGCGAGCAGCGCCAGAGGCATCTGGGCCTGCAGCGCCGGACAGAGCTGGTGCCAGCCCAGGCCGCCATCGCGCTGGACCACCGATTGCATGAACAGATCAGCGGGAGCAGGCGTGGTGTGCTGGAGCACGCGGGGAATTCCCACGATGAGGGTGGGCGTAGCCAGCACGACCAGCAAGCCGAGCCACACGATCGGGTAGCGCAGCATATGCAAGAGCGTGGATCGCCACTGGGCGGGCGAACGGTCCAAGGAAGTGCCTTGTGACATGATTTGACCTTTCTTGTTGTGATGCCCTCGTCCGCAGTTGCAGGGGGCAACCATGCTGGTCGTCCCCTGTGCAACCCGGGAGCCTCGGGTGCAGTCCGTACCAAGATGCTGCCCCGTGTAGATTCTGCTTTTCTCGTACTAGTATGATGAGGAAGCGCCATGAAATCGTCATGAGCAGCGTCATGAACGGGAAGTGAAAGGCATCATCTCGCTATGCAGGTACCCATCTTTGTGGCGAAAAGACACTGGCAGGCTTACAGATCGTCCTGATATGTTCTCTGGTGGGATGGCAAGAGAAAGAGGTTGATCGTCTCACCGGGCGTCCTTTGTGCACCTTCCAGGTCATGAGACCTGCGATGGCTCGTCGGCTTGTAGCACCAGGCGCCTCAATGCTATCTCTGTTGCGCGTGGTCTTTGGGGAGCTGGTTGATGGTGCTATGAGCTTGTTGCATCACCTGGTGAATCTGTGGCGCAGCCAGAAAGTGCATCCGCAGTGCCTCATCCCTGATCCCCTCCGCCAGCCCCTGGATGATCGTCGCCGCCTCGGCAAACGCGGTGCGCGCTTGCTCAGGCGCCCCCCCTGCCTCATACAACGAACCCAACGCTGCCTGGATCTGCCAGCGTTCGGCTGGCAACCCGAGGTCTGCGGCCAGCTGGGCGGCCTCGTGTAAGTGGTCGATAGCCCGCTCGCTGTGCCCCTCCCAGGCTGCCAGCACCGCCAACGAGCGCAGGTAGGGAAGGCGGAAGCGCCGGTAGGGCCCTAGACGTTCCCCCAATCGTTGTACTTCTGCTCGTGCCTGGCGCTCATCTCCCCCACGCAGCAAAGCCTCCGTTTCATACTGCCGGGAGAAATCCAGCGTGATCAATGCCGTATCAATGCTCTTGCGTAGGGTGATAGCTTTCACAGCATAGCGGTAGGCTTGCTCCCACTGTCCTGCTAGCGCACAGTTCATGCACAGCCGCGAAAGGGCGAGCACGCGAGATGTTCCGGGGCCTAACGTCTCTGCCATAGCGTCTGCCTCTGCGAGCGTTCGGTGCGCCTCTTCCCACTGCTGCGCAGCTTGATAGACGCTCCCCAGGGCAACGAGAAAGAACTGGATTACCCTCAGAGAAGGGATCCGCGCAAGCGCAAGGGCTTGTTGCATGAGCCCGAGCGCCTCTTCATAAGCCCCTGCTTCCAGCAATCCTTGGGTGAGGAAGAGCGTACTGCTGACCAGTGCCCAGGCGTTCGCGCTCTCTTGCGCGAGCGCGAGCGCTATGCGGCCACTGCGCATGCTGTTGTGTACCTGCCCAGCATGCACTTGTAAGAAAGCAAGCAGCCCCCAGCACACGGCTTCTGTCACGCGATTCGTCAAGGGCTGTGTGAGCGGAGCGCCAGTCGCAAAGGAGGGAACTGCAAGCTCCCGCGAGGCGGTCAGCTCGTTGCCCAGGGCGGCATAGAGCGCCAGGGATGCTTCCACGCAGTGCATGGCCTCCTGGAAGTCTCCTGCAAACAGATGGATCCAACCGAACTGAGAGAGGCACCTTGCCTCCAGTTCCTTGTCATGCATTCCTTGTGCCAGTTCCAGCGCATGCTGCGCATGGGGCAAGGCACTCTTTGAATCCTCCCATACTGTGAGCGTCATCTGGGCCAGGTTCCACTCCGTTTCCGCCAGCACCCGCTGATCATGGCTGATCTGTGCCATGCGCCAGGCTTCCTCCAGCAGCGCTCGCACCTTTGGCTTGTCGTTGGACCGTTGCACCACCAGGGTCGCCAGGCGGTTGAGGGTCATGCTGGCCAGAGCGGGCAGTTGGTGGTGCTGCGCATAGGTTACAAGCTCTTCGTAGGCGTCTTGGGCCTGTTGCCAGGCCTGCTGGAAGGCATAGGCCCGCCCCAGGTAGGCATAGAGGTGTTCGACCTCCGAGGTTCCCAGCACGCTCTGCAGCCGCTGCTGCTCCTGGAGCAAGGAGCGCGCCTGTTCGTAGTGCCCGACGGCGTCTGCGACCGCAAAGACGGCCATCGCCTCATCCCCAGCCTGCACGCTGTAGCGATAGGCCACCTCGGCCTCTCCAGCCGCCAGCGCGTGATACGCCAGCTCGGAGGCCCGCGCTCCCTCAGCTTGCAGCAGCGCCAGGGCGCGCTGGTGCAAGACGAGCCGCCGCGCCTCGCCCAGTTCAGTGTAGACCACTTCGCGGATCAGATCATGCGCGAAGCGATAACCGCCCGGGTGGCCTGCCACTTCTTCCTCCTCGAGCAGGATGCCACTGCCGACGGCCTCCTCCAGCGCCTCGTCCCCTGCCTGCACCCTCAGCCCGGCCACTTGCCACAGGCGCTGGGCGCTCGCCGCCGTTGCCAGCACCGCACTGACCTGCACCAACTGGCGCGCGGCCCGCGACAGCGGCGCCAGGCGCGCCTGGATCATGGTGCGCACCGAGGGCGGTAACAGCTCGCGTCGCGATCGCTCCTGAGCGACGGCTGTGGCCATCTCCACGTCCAGATCGAGCCTCCAGGTGCCATCCGCAGCCAGCCATGGCACTAGCAGCTCCAGGTCCCGGAACATCTTGAGCGTCTCCAGCAAGTAAAATGGCTGCCCCCCGGTGTGCGCAAACAGGAAGTCGCCCAGCGCCACCAGCGGCTTCTCCAGCTCCTGCGCAGGCGTTGCACCCGCGGCGGAAAGCCGCGCAGGATCGTGCTCACCTCCATTCCTCATCCCATGTGCTCCCCCCCCGGCGATGGCTTGCACGAGCTGGAGGGTCTCCGCCTGGCTCAGCATCTGCAACGGCACCTGCGTGAGCGGCAGGTCTCTTCCCACCTCGGCCAGCGCCTGGTTCAACTTCAGCCCTTCACTGCGCACGGTGCCCAGCAGCAGCACCCGTGTACCATGGCCTTTCCAGTACCGTCCCAGGTAGCGCACCAGGTCGAGGGAGGCCCCGTCCACCCAGTGCAGGTCATCCAAGAGCAGCACCAGCGGCGCCCGCTGTGCCAGGGCATCCAACAGCCGTGCCACCGCTTCAAACAGACGGAGCTTGGCCGCCAGTTCATCCTCGGTGGGGGTAGGCAGATTGGGGCAGCGCACCCGCAGTTCCGGCAGGATGCGTGATAATTCAGCCAGCCACAAGCCATCCAGCAGGTCCTCCGGGGCGTTTTCCTCTTCCAGCCGCGGTCGCAGGGCCTCGACCAGCAGCTGATAGGGCAATCGCCCACCTGCCTCGTAAGCCTGCCCACTCAACACCTCGGCGCCCTGCGCCCGGGCCCAGGCCACAAACTCGCGCGCCAGCCGCGTTTTGCCGATACCGGCCTCGCCCGTCACCAGCACGGCCTGCGGCTGGCCCTCCTGCGCCTGCTGGTAGCAGCCGACTATCTGGCTGAGGGCACTTACCCGTCCGACGAGCGGAGCGACCAGCTCGCTTGGCAGTCGGCTCTCTGCCGGGGCGGTGGCGTGATGGGCAGGGAAGTTACTCCGGTAAGCCGCGGTGGCGCGAATGTGCGCAGCCAGGGCGATGGTTTCCGGCGAAGGCTCGACGTGCAACTCCTCGGCCAGCCGTGCCCGGCAGGTGGCATAGACCTGCAAGGCAGCGCTCGCATCGCCCAGCGCCAACTGCACGCGCATCAGGCGCCGGTAGGCCTCCTCCTGCAGCGGATCGAGCGCCAGCCAGCGGATGAGCGTGGCCCGGGCTTGCTCCTGCTCTCCGGCAGCCTCCTGCCAGGAGGAGAGCCGATCGCAGAGCAACTGCAAGCGCACCTGCCACTGGTGCTGCTGTTGCTCGAGCCACTCGTCAAAGAGGGCTTGCTCGCCCAGCCAGAAACCGTCGAGGAACGGACCGCGCACCAGGGAGAGAGCATACTGCCACTGGGCGACCAGGGAGGCGCGCTGCGGCTCAGCTGGGATCGTGGGGTGCAACTGGGCCTGTTGGTAGGCCTGCTGCACCACCTCCAGGTCAAGTTCCAATGGGGCGTGCAGGTCCAGGCCGAGCAGCTCGTGGTCACTAAGCAAATGGCTGTGCTGGGAAGGAGCAGAGTCGTCATCGGCGAGCAGGCGGCGCAGCAGGCCGATGGCGTTGCGCAAGGCCGTGCGCGCATCATGGGGCTCACTGTCCGGCCACAGGAGGGCAGCTAGCTTGCTGCGGGGATGCATACCCCCTTCGACCGCCAGGTAGAGTAGCAAGGCCTGCGCCTTGCGCAACGAAAACGTGAGGCGGCTGCCGTCATGAAACACTTCGGGAGAGCCAAGCACGGCCAGATGTAATAGACCCATAGCATGCTCTCTTCATGCAGTCATACACTGCTGATGCGATGAACAGTTTTTCAAAAGTGTAGCAGCACCTTCCTGGTGCCAAATCAAAAGCCCATTTCGAGCATAAGAGACGCCCCTGGAAAATCTCCCATTTTGATACAGGAGGTAACATTGCGATACAACGGACACAAGTGATACAAGTGATACAAATGATACAAATGATACAAGTGCGACAAACCTCGTGGGAAATACACCAGGCGCGTTGCTGTCGTGCTGCTGAGCAATCGATCTATCTAATGCGCAAGAGAAAAAACATTTGTTGCACATGGTACTGACCATAGTAAAGGGATTGTACCATGTGAGCTTGTTCAGGGCAAACACAAGGATTACCTCACGAACCAGCTTCCTTCTGAAGGGCAAGGTAGCTCTTCTCTCTGTCGAGAAGAGCTACCTTACCCTTGATATGTAGACAGCAACCTAAACTCTACCGGTAATGGGGATCAAATCCGTGGGATCCCTCAGTTCCCGTTTCTTGCACGTCCACTCGTCACCCAATAGCACCGTCACCTGTGCTCACTTCGCTCAGGCTAGTGATAAGCTTGGGAGATCGCACCTGCGTCGCCCGTCTGGCCCTTTGTGCTCGATCCAGGTTGACCCAGCAGGGGCCATTGATAAGCGCTCAAGATGTCGAGCTTGCTCTGGTTGACCGTCTTCCAGTTGTCCTGCAAAATGCCACCGGTATCGCCCGAGTCGGGATTCCACGACCAGTAAGCATAGCTCATGCCGTTTGTTTTCAGGAAGTTCACCAGGCTGCGTTGCCACACGCCCTCCGCGTCCTGACCCATCGAGCGCCCTCCGAACTCCCCCAACAGCACCGGGGCCGTCCCTTGCTTTTGCAGATACCCCCAATGCTTCTCCCAGACCGCGGGCAGATTGCGCGGGAAGTTCGATGCGTGGAACCACGACTGCGGGTAGACCTGCGGCCCGTAGTCATGGGCGGAGTACACCAGTTTGTTCGGCCGCGAGAGCCGCACCGGGTACCGCGCTGCTCCCTCCAGGTTGCCGCCCCACCAGTAGGTGTCGCCATGATACTGCTCGATGCCCTCGACAATAATCAGCCAATCTGGATTGACGGCCTGGATAGCATTGCCCGCCTGCTCGGCAGCCAGATGCCAATCGGTGCTGGGGTTGCCATCGCCCCAGGTGGCTTGCCCATGCGGCTCGTTGGCCAGGTCAGCCCCGATGATCGTATCATTACCCCGGTAGTGCCGGGCCAGCATGACCCAATCCTGGATCCAACGCGCCTGGGGCACCTGGCCGGTGTACCACAAATCGGGCCGCAGGTCGGCCGTGGGATCATGCCGGTCGAGAATGATCTTCAGCCCCTGGCTCCCGGCACCTCGAATAAACCGATCCAGCAGTGCCAGGCCCTGGAGCCCCTTGAGGTCAGGGTTCAGCTGGTAGTTGATCCCCAAGGGCTTGCTCGCCGGGTCGAAGAGCTGATTGGTGAACGGCAAGCGAATGGTGTTGAAACCGGTCTGTTTGATCTGCTTGAGCATGTCTTTCCAGTTGCGCGCCCACAGCCCATGCGGGGCAAAGGTACTGGTCTCAAACCCAAACCAGCTGACCCCTGTAAGATACACTACACACCCTGACGCATCCACCAACTCGCTATGCGAGGTGCTGAGGAAACCAGCTGCATGACCAGACTGGCATTGCGTTGAGGGTTGCGAAATAGAAAAAGGAGTAGGAGTAGGTGTACAGGCAGAGAGGATCGCTATCCCCAAAATAACTATAGGGAAAGTCAGCATGCCTCTTCCCCGAAAACCTGCTATGCAGGGACGTTTCATGTCACTCTTCCTTTCTAAATGCTCTAGAAGTAGAACGGGTTCTCATATACTCCGAAGCCCATTTGGGCTGCATTCAACCGCCGTGGCATGTACATACCGGCGATCGGATCGTCGCCCTGCTCTGCTCAGAACAGGCTGTGTCTTCTCTGTTTTCACGAGCACTATCGCTCTGATCCTACAAAGATGCAAACACTTATCTTGCATAGCCGCGGTAAACCGCTTGATATCTCTGGTTTGCAGCAAGTGTTTACTACTCTTAGAAAGGTGATCAAGGATGCAGGCAGAAATGCCGACCTTCTGGTTGGAACTGTTGCCGCATCTCGCATCATCGGCAGCAATGAGATCGAAATCCCCCGTTAGAGCTTGGGGGAATCAAATCCCATAGCAATGCACTGAGAGAACCTTATGGAGTAGAACGAGTGCTGGTGTTTACTCCGGCCTCCTTTCGGGCGCAAGGATCGTTTCGGGAGCCGAGATTATACTCATCTCCGGCGCTTATTCGATATACCCTCGGTGTTCACCTTTAGGGCCAAAAGTCGTCATTTAACGCTGCCAGCACCCAACGAGGGGTACGGCTGAGCCTGCATGGCGAGTGTACTCCGGTTCGCCAATGGGGGGCGCTACACAGTGTCTCCTACGTCACGTCGGTACCGGTTACGAGCAGAAGGAATAGAACACCTTGTATTGCCTGACACAAGTATACACATTTTTATGCAGAGATCGTCTAAAAACGCCTTACAGCCTTGAGGTGAGCGCCTCAAGGCTGTAAGGTCATATCCTCTGCATAGATCGAGCGAATATCAATGCCGAATGAAGTTGATACTATCCTGCTTTCAGTTCCGACACTTCCGCAATTAACTCCACCTCATCGTATGCAAACCAGATCGGTTCCTTAATGTGCGCCCCGTCGAGCGAAATGAGGTAGAAGCAAAAGGGCTCTTCAAGATCAATAGGAATGGTATTGACTCTTCGGATCGTCCCTCTAAGCCCTCTAAAGGGACAATAACTGGTCACCTGTACGCGACTGCCTACCAGAAACAGATCATTCCTCATGCTACATTGAACTCCTTACCGCCGGAGGTATCATCAGCGATGCCCTCGCCGAGCCTGGCGACAACCAGCCGCAGGCTGGCATATTCTACTTCGCTCAAGAGTGCTTGCTCTGCACGTGCGAGTTTGCTCGGTGCCCGCGTTTCTCTACATCGTGTAAAGATGCTGCGTATCACAGAAGCTAGAAATCCTTGACGTCCTGGACACAGCCGCTGGCCTGCGTATACACGACGTACGTGCGCTGCCCGGTCCAGCCAGTGGGCCGATGTGCCGTGACCACGTACAGGCGGATCTGTCCTCCCTGCGGCTGCGCGTGGGCCCCGATATAGTCCAGCGTGAGCGTCAGGCCCTGCCCCGCCTCGGCGCTGCGCTGCTGCTGCACCTGGCTGGCGAGCAGCGCCAGAGGCATCTGGGCCTGCAGCGCCGGACAGAGCTGGTGCCAGCCCAGGCCGCCATCGCGCTGGACCACCGATTGCATGAACAGATCAGCGGGAGCAGGCGTGGTGTGCTGGAGCACGCGGGGAATTCCCACGATGAGGGTGGGCGTGGCCAGCACGACCAGCAAGCCGAGCCACACGATCGGGTAGCGCAGCACATGCAAGATTGTGGATCGCCAACGATTCCGCAAATGTTCCAAGGAAGTGCTTTGTGACATGGTTCGACCTCT
>Ga0209647_1000485_pt1 | contig 37334 bp, 38 predicted proteins | sample GraSoi_2013_60cm_FD_185827 | JGI IMG/M metagenome (GOLD analysis project Ga0209647, IMG submission 185827) | Grasslands soil microbial communities from the Angelo Coastal Reserve, California, USA - Sample 9_17_2013_60cm (SPAdes) (version 2) | ecosystem: Environmental > Terrestrial > Soil >... | reverse complement strand
TCGTGGCTGTAAAAATTGGCATCAATGGATTTGGGCGCATTGGACGCAACGTTCTTCGCACCGCGCTCGCTGACAAGAACCTCGACTTCGTTGCCGTCAACGATCTCACTGACCCCAAGACTCTAGCTCATCTGCTGAAGTACGACTCGATCCTCGGCAACCTGCCCCACAAAATCACAGCCGACGCCGACAGTATTTCGATCGACGGCAAAGTCATTAAGGTTTTCAAAGAGAAGGACCCCGCTGCCCTGCCCTGGGACTCCGTCGGAGCTCAAGTCGTGATCGAGTCCACCGGCCGGTTCACCGACGCCGCCGACGCCCGGAAGCATCTGCGCGGCAGCGTGAAAAAAGTCATCATCTCCGCTCCCGCGAAGAACGAAGACCTCACCGTCGTGCTCGGCGTGAACGATGAGAAGTACGACCCTGCCAGGCACCACATCATCTCAAACGCTTCCTGCACCACGAACTGTCTTGCCCCGATCGCCAAGGTGGTGAACGACAACTTCAAGATCGTGAGCGGCACCATGACCACCATCCACTCTTATACGAACGATCAGGTCATCCTCGACTTTCCGCATAAAGATTTGCGGAGAGCCCGTGCGGCGGCCATTAACATGATCCCAACCTCGACCGGCGCAGCAAAGGCGCTCAAGCTCGTCATCCCCGATCTAGCCGGTAAACTCGACGGTTTCGCCATGCGCGTACCCACGCCCAATGTCTCGGTTGTCGACCTGGTCGCATTCGTAGAAAAAAAGACCACTCGCGAAGAGGTCAATGCTGCCCTGAAAAAAGCCGCCGAGTCAGGCGCCTTGAAGGGCTACCTCGGGTTCGAGGAGAACGAACTGGTCTCGTCCGATTTCAAAGGGGACTCCCGCTCCTCCATCGTCGACGCGCCCATGACCCTGGTGGTCGCCGGCAACTGCGTCAAGGTGATCTCGTGGTATGACAACGAGTGGGGATACTCCTGCCGTGTCCGCGATCTGATCAACCTGATTTCGGCCAAAGGCCTGTAAATAATTCGTCATTGGTCGTTAGTCGTTGGTCGTTCGCTATTTACTGTTCACCAGTGGCCAAGCCAGCGCGGCGTATAGCAAACCGCGGGCACCCAACGACGAACGGCGCCCCGACGATAAGTGCCGAACGACTAATGACTAGCGACCAGCGACCAACGACAGGTACCCCATGTCCAAGCTTTCCATTCGCGATCTCCCTCTGAACGATCACCGCATCTTCATGCGCGTCGACTTCAACGTTCCGCTCGACGACGGCCGCGTCATGGACGACACGCGCATCCGTGAAACCCTGCCCAGCATCGAGTATGCTCTGCGTCACGGCGCCCGCCTAATCCTCGCGTCTCACCTGGGCCGCCCCAAAGGCAAGCCCAATCCTAAGCTGAGTCTCAAGCCCGCCGCCGAGCGTCTGCGCATGCTGCTCGACAAAGAACTGTCGCGCGGCGAAAACGTTGGATTCTGCCCCCAGTCCGTTGGTCCCGAAGCCGAAGAGATGGCACTCAAACTCGAAAAAGGCCAGGCGCTGCTGCTCGAAAACCTTCGCTTCCACGCCGAGGAAGAAAAGAACGACGAACATTTTTCGAAGCAACTCGCCAAACTCGCTGATTTCTACGTCAACGACGCCTTCGGCGCCGCCCATCGTGCCCATGCCTCCACGGTTGGCATCACCAAATTCGTTCAGAAATCCGCCGCCGGCTTGCTCATGGAAAAAGAGCTGCAATATCTGGGTCGCGTCCTGCAGAATCCCGAGCACCCCTTCGTCGCCATCCTCGGAGGCGCCAAAGTCAGCGACAAAATCGGAGTCATCCAAAACTTGCTCAGCAAGGTTGACGTTCTGATCATCGGCGGAGGCATGGCGTACACCTTCCTCAAGGCGCAAGGCGAATCCGTAGGCAAGAGTCTGGTCGAAGAGGACAAACTCGAACTCGCCCGCCACCTTCTGCAGCAGGCGAAAACCCATAAGCTCAAGTTCCTGTTGCCCACCGATCACGTCATCGCCGACCGCGTCGAAGCCGGCGCCTTGACCAAAATCATCGGCCATGGCGAGCCCATCCCCGCCAACATGATGGCGCTCGATATCGGCCCCGAATCCATTGATGTGTTTTCCGAAGAAATCGCCCGCGCCCGCACCATCGTCTGGAACGGCCCCATGGGCGTTTTTGAATTGCCGCCCTTCGCCAAAGGCACCTTCAAGATTGCCAATGCCGTGGCAGAAAATGCCGGAGCCACTACGATCGTAGGTGGCGGTGATTCCGTAGCCGCCGTCAAAGCCGCCGGCGTAGCCGACAAAATCACCCATATTTCAACCGGCGGCGGCGCCTCCCTCGAATTTCTGGAAGGCAAGAAGTTGCCCGGAGTAGAAGCGCTGACAGAGAAAAGATAGGTGTCAGGTGTCAGGTGCCAGGTTTCAGGTGCCAGGTCTTACGTCTAACACAGTAGTTTGTACCGCTGCGACTAGCTCCGCATCGGGGATCACCGTAGCGACGCCAATGTCCGGTAACCTGAAACCTCTCACCTTATCTCAGTACCCCAACCTCGAAGGTATCCCGAAGTACTGGCAAGAGTGGCATCCATCAATCCGTCGGGCCCGCGTGCTCTCCGAATCGCTGTTCAACGGATGGAACGATGCTGTATTGTTTCGAACCCTCGCGACCTTGCGATTGGATGTACCCGTTTTTGATACGGTCGAGGATCTTCGCTGGAAGGGACCAGGGCTGAACTTTGAGGAACATTGCCGCCGACTGAAGTTCCCCGATCTGCTGCGTCGTGTCACGTTGGCAAGACCGCGTCCACCCCAGAACCACTAGATCAATATCAGGCCCAACAACGCCGAAATCATAGGGTAGTCGGGACTCATGCTTCGGCCACACCGACACTTGCGGGCTACCGCGACACGGCATATCCATTTCGATAACAACACGAGAACAGGGCAGGAACAAGACTACAAGGAGGCCAAAACCGTGTAATGGTGAAAAGTCCGCTCACTGGAGCAGTTCCCGAAACCTAGTCGCGCTTCCATCGCGGCCAGTCACAACCGTATCAAGCAACTGTTGCTCAAACGATCTCGCATTGGCAAAGACCAGTTTTTTTCGGACCGATTGGAACTCGTGCATCAAGTGAATCAAGACTTCCATCCCTGAAGTGAGATACAGAACGAACTCGACCTGCTGTTCGGCCTCTAGGGCGGTCCGTATGCGCTCATACTGCTTGAGACTTTTCAACGTGCGTTCGTACTCCAGAGCAAATCGGGCCGTATCCTCTTTGACCCACACCTCCACAATCGCGTCGTAGTCCTTTTGGTAAGGAGCCCGCGAAATGGTGTTAAACGACGCAATCTCAAGTTCCGTCTGCCAGCTTGCGAGCACGTTCGCGCGTGCCAGGGCCAACTGCACCGCGTTCAATTGCAAGGAGTGAAAGACTTGGGAGGGGTGCGGCAAGCGGTCGGTAGTCGAGTGCAGAACCGCCGTGAACTGGCCGTAATATTCGAGCAACATGATGCCATCCTTGGTCACATGGTAGACCGTTGATCCCGCACCACATACACGCTGGCAAACACCAATGTGGCCCGAATCTAGCAGTCTCCTGACGCGCCAGTTGAAGCTGTTGCGGGAATGATCGAAGCCTCCCAACTTCATAAATTCAAAAAGCTGGTGATGGCTTACGAACTTCGAGTTGCGCACCTGCCGCAGCAGCGGGACATCACGCTCAGCGTTGATCACCAGGCTGCCTTTAGCGTATCGCATAGATACTCTTGTCAGTCGACGCCAACATCCTCAAGCAACTGCAACGCCGCTCCAAGTGGTAGTTTGGGGCAAGACATCAGGCGCCAAGTCCCCAAACTATTGCGAACCCACTCCCCCTCTTTCATCAGCAACATTGCCTCCTGCCGTTTTCGCAGTTGACTGACTGAAATCTGTTGCGTCGATTCGGATTTCCAACACGGATCGTCAAAATCAAAGATGCCGAACCGGTCACTCGACACGACCGCGAGGTACTGATCTGGTATCGCGGTCTTCGGGGTTCTTCGAACAAACAGAATGCGATTCCCGCCACACGCAAATGCTAGGTCCGAGCACCAGAACGTCTCACCAATGGCCCGGCTTGGGAAATGCGGATCGAAATCGCCAACCCCGTTAAATCGGATTAACCCTGGAACGATCCAATGGCGTTTAATTTTCTGTCCGCAGCGTACCCCCGCGGAGTTGTAGAACGCAGCATGCCGGGTGTAACGGCAGGCGTCGTTGGGATCGCCGCCGAATCGGGTCCACCAATTACTGCCGAACCCCAGAATCTTCACCGACATCATTGAGGTACTCCATCAGTTCCTGGTTGATTCTACGGAGAACGGTCGTCTGTTCTACGGTTGTGAGCTGCGCCAGTCCACTGACCTGGTTGACGACGCCCTTAGGCAGTTGCACCCTGTGCTCGGAGAAGTACTGCCATATGTCCGCGAAGCGGGTACTTTCCTCGGCAAACTCGCGTTGCTCAGGAGGCAAGGCGTTCACTCTGCGCTCGTACTCTTGGCGGTCTGAGATCGGACCAAGTTCCCCGCCTGGGAGGAACCTGGCCAAGCTTCCCGTCGCCGACCCCTGCTTTGTCTGATGTTCTTCCAGCGACATGTTTTTCAATACTCCTTGCACGGCACCGTTGCCGTTATGCGCCTTTAAGCGCACGGTTTTTCTGTTGTTCAGCTTGTAGTCTCAGGTCGGCCTGAGTAAGCTGCCGGCGCAGCTGTTTCTCCTGCTCCTGCGAGCGACCCAGTTGCTGCTCCAGCGAGTTGACCTTCAGAATGAGATCGACCTCCGGCTTGAACAACCCCATTTGATTCGCGACTTTGCTCCCATTCACCCTTCCATTCGGGGCCGTGGCGCCAGTGCTAAATCCGGTTGTCGTCCCAGCAGTCGCTTTGCCGGGGTGGGTTTCGGCGGTGCGCTTCGAAGTCGCTCTTGGAGCCGCAGGTTCTCGACGCTCAGTTGAAAGAATGGGCGAGCAGAACGTGTTTTCTCGTGCGGCTGTCAGCGCTTCGAAGAGTTCATGATTTCGTCTCGTGGCGGCGTCAATCTGGCCGTCTGCGCGCGACAAGGCGTGTTCGTATTGTTGAAGCATCTCAGCGATGCTCCACTCACGCCGAACTCTCTGTCGGTGCTGGTAAACGACAATGACAAAGAGATAACCGAGCAGACTTAGGCTGACCACGTTCGACCAGAAGAAGCCATTCTGAATGGATTTTTGCAGGATCAGCTTGCGTCCCTGATCGAGACACTCGCCGTAGTCCTTGTCGGAAGGATTGATGCGCTTAAGTGTGAAGTCTATGAAACCCTGTTTCGGTTTTGCGGGCGCACCCTGCGTCACAGGGTCGTAGGCTGACTTTTGCGCCTGCATGACCCCAACGCATACTATCGTCAACAATAGACATGTGTGAGCAATTCGACTTGGACGCTTTAGGACCATGTCGACCGTCCGCTCTTCAACCATGGACTGCCACTGCGCCGCACCACATCGGGATCCTTGAAGCGCAAGTTCGCGCCTGCCTGCTGCGCGTGGACGGAGTGCAACACCGGATAGATTCTTGGGATCAAGCCGGGAAAGCCGTAATTGTGAGGCACTCGCACATGCAGATGAGAGTGCAGCGTGCCTTCGCGGTTGTCGGACATCAGGATCTCCATCTGGCCGACAGGAAGGTTCTTTATGTGCTCGTCCTGAGACCGTGTATCCTTGACGTCGGTTTCGCTTCCTGAGCCTGTGGTCTCGTACCTTTCCTGGAAAAGCCCCCTTCGCTGAACTGCCAGTGTCCGTCGCTTCTGCCGCACCCGTGCCGACGCTTTGAGAAAGTATTGGGCTGTTTCCTCATCCTTGGTGCGCAAAAGCATGTTGGTATTGGGCGCCGAAGACAGCTCGTCGCGGAATCCTCGTCCTACGCTCATGAGTTGGGGAATGGCTTGTAACGAGAAGAGGAACGCGGTATTGGTTCCCCTCGCTGTCTGCACAATCTGCGCGAAGTTGGAATAGGCAAAGGGTGCGAACTCATCCAGGATCACGCTCACCATCGGATGGTCCTCGCGAGAACCTCGTACTGGGTTTTCATAGCGCTTGCCGATCATTAGCTGCATGTTTTGCAGCAGCATCCTGCCAAGCGCCGTCACGGCCTTTGAGTTCTTATTGGTGTTCAAGGAAACGAACAGGATTAGCTCCTGGTCAATAACTTCATCGAGTGAAAGCATCTCCTCGTATGCCCCAGTGATGATCGAGAGTTCGTCGTCTAGGAAGTTCATCAGCTCATTCAGCAGACCTTGGATCTTGGTCACTCGTTCTCGATCTTCAAAGGACTTTTGCAGCATTCTGATTGACATCTCCAGATTCAGGCGACGTTGATTGCTGACGTCTTCGAGCGTCTGCAATCTCGCACGAGCCACGGCGATTTGCTCCCTTAAGACCTGCTGGTCGAGTGCCATCACCATCACGTCATAGATGTTGAAGCGCTTTCCGGTATAGGTGAGCACGCGCACGAGATCGTTGAGATAGGTGGCCTGATGTCCATGGAAGAAATCTTGTTTCAGATCGAACGATTCAAAAACGAAGTTTGCGTGCTCTTGGTACAGTCCCTCGTCAGCGAAGAAGGGGTTGTAGCGCACGGAGATGTCAGGACGGGAGGGATTCAGGACGCGCAGCTGGTGCATGCGGCCCGCGGCCTCAATCGCTGGGAGAAGTTCTGCGAGATATTCGCTGTCTGCCTTGCCATCGACAATCAACATCGGCATGCGGCGGGGCTGTTCGGGAGGCCCCCAAGTGCGGAAGACATCCTGGGTAATGATGCTCCTTAGTAAGGAAGTCTTGCCCGAACCGGTTGCGCCGCAGACGACAGCCTGCATGATTCTAGTGGCGTCGGGCCATAACCAGGGTCTGCCGTGCACGTCGTAACCGAGCACGATGGCATTTTGCTCGAATGCAGATTTCACCGCAGCGCGATCTTTGGCCTGGGTAATGAATAAAGGAGGATGGGGCCAATTTGCCTCACGCCGTTTTCGCAGAGTCAGTGAATACCAGATGACCGAAAAAGCCGCGGCAATGGCAGACAGAGCGCAGACCGAAAGCTCAACCAGCTGAGCTGGCCGAAAGTGGAAACGAACCACGAGGACATAGGACAGGGCAGAGAGCAAGACAACCACCACGACTGCACCAACCGCTGCGATGCTTTCTTCTTGATCTCGGTAGTATGGCCGCTGGTCAAGTCGATACTCGGTGTCGAGTTTCATAGTTGACCAAAGCTGAAGAACAGGAGGCCGGCGACAAATAGCATGATCATCGTCAGAATCAGCAGTAATGGGTTGATCCGCAGTCGGCCGTTGCCGGTGAGTGGCTTAAGCGGGTCCTGAATGGCTTTGGTGAAGTTTACGGAAAGACTTTCCTTGGGATGTTCCCTAAGAAAGGTGCTAAGGCGCGCCTGCATCGCTGCGACTCCGGGATCTCTTCCTCGGCTCATCCTCACAACACCAAGATGGCCCTGATGTTTCCGTCAAATACGAGCTGCAGCACTACTGGCGAGCTCAGGTCCCGCCGAATTGCCACTACTCCGCTGGCTGATTCGCCGGGCGAAAGATCTTCTGGCTTGGACTCTGCGTGCCCGATGGGCAAGGCAAGCTCCTTCAAGTCTCCCAGTTTTCTGACCGTCTGCGGGTCCAACTGCCGGTGTTCAAAGACAGGCAAAGAAATCGATGAACTGCTCACCTGCAACTGAAAAGCGCTGGGAGCGGTAACGTGATATCGATTCTTGCTGTGATTTTCGATTGAGTAGTGAACGTAGAGGCTGTTCTTGGTACGGAATACTCGCTCAACCCGTATACCGACGTTGTTTTTCGCCGTCGCAACGTTGGAGCTGTCGATCGGTTCGGCACCTAAGAAGGCGCGAGTGAGCATCATGTCCGCCAGCTGATCGAGTTGTACTTGCGGATCAAGCGCCGGTTTCGCGGCTGTGACTGAGTTGTCGATGGCAAAATTCATATCCTTCACCTCCCCCGGAGGCTCCAGTTCGTAGTTGAAGCGGCGGGACGCAGTCCAAACGAACAGATTGGTGGCAACTCCGGACTTCAGAGGTTTTACGAACACCTTGTTTTCCTGGCGCTCGATTTGAAAATCTGGACCTCCAGCCGCCACCAACGTGACCGGTTCCTGGAATTCCAGCACAGTTAGATGGTTCAGAGCCGTCGTAACGCGGATGGCCTTATTGGTGTTGGTTGTGGTCTCAGTATCTTGAGACACCGCAGTGACCGCGCAAACAAAGCACAAACCGCAAGTCAGGATCAGTAGCACTTGTCGTCGCATGATTTTGCCTTGAAGCGGGCGACGGAATCACGAAGATTCCGCCGCCCGCAGTCTGCTCCTCACATGGCCCAAGCCGCATCATGCCCATCTTCCTCGGTGGAGGTTATAGGCGGGAATTCCACGTCGTCCAGGTCAGCTTCGGGAAGAGTGGCTGTTCCGGATGGATCATGGTTTGGAGCGAGGTTGTCAGCCGGTATGGCTGGGTTGTCGTCATCGAGAAGGATCTTTCCGTCCCTGTATTTCCACAAGAACGTCTGCTTTTCTCCTTCTCTGCTGATTGGCTCTACCAGAAAAGTCCGGCCCTCGGAGTCGGTACGAACGATTCCCTCCAAAAACCGCGGCACATGCACTCGGACCAACCTGCCTCCAGTGCGCTCCGCCAGTTTGTCGATTAGTTCTTGCGGAAAAGCCAGAAAGAGAATGGAGCCGCTGCCTTTGCCGCCGCAGACAATACGGTTCAGCGCTTGCAGCCAAGCTTTGCGATTCTCTGTCTTGTTCTGTGCCCAGATTCGGATGTAGGCAAGGATCGCCTTCATCTCGTATTTGCCCCGGTCTTCATCGTAACGATAAGCACCCTGGGCCTGCGTCTTGGCAAAGAGCTTCTGTTTCCGTAGGTCCCGGCTCGGATCATTTCGAACCGCATCCCAATCGGCCCTGGCCTTCTCTAGTTGTTGTTTGAGTTGTGCATGGCGTTCGGCAATCTTGCTGACGATTGCCGCGTACGCCCGATTGACAAAATGGCAGTCCTCCAGCATCTGCCGGGTAATGTCTTCTCCAACCACGAGACCCTTGAATGCCTCAATCGGTGCCTTGTTGGTCAGCAAGTCTTCGATGTCCTTGCGGACATGGTTGTAGAGGTTCCCGATGCGGTCGGTATCGACCACGTCGAGATGCAACGGCAAGTCGGATATCCGGCGCTCATTTTTGTAGCGAAGCCAGGGCGCCTGATTCACTTGTTGGCGTATGTCAGCGACTAGGGTGAGGTCTGGCTGGACTTGCCACTTGAGGCTGTCGAGAGCGTTCTGAAGCTCCTTTGCCAATTGGTCAGCAAGGTCTTCTCTCCCAACCGCCCGGCACGAGGTCATCAAATCGGTGATTGAGCCGATATGGTTTCCTCGCGCTTTCATGGCCACATGCTCCAGGTTGAACCAGGGGTCCTTCGCCTTATTCCGCTTGGTTTTACCCTGTTGCTCACCCAGGCCTCTGCGAAACCGTCGTTCGACGAAACGCGGAAATCGGTCGGCTTCAATCACACAGATCCAGTCAAAGTCGTAGTCGCCGCCGTTTTTCTTTGCCGTGTCCGAGTGGAGAATGCAAGTCCCCTCCAAGCGGAGTTGTCGAGCGACCAGCCCCTCCAATTCGGGCTCACTCATCGCGCACTCTTGCCGGCAAAGGCTTTGTCGCAAGTGGGTTTCGATCTCACCATCAGAAAGATTCTCAAACGGTAGGAGATCGTCGAACATTCGTATCGGGTAGCGAACGCAGAGGCCACGGTTGGACGTCAGAGCGACGATAGCCTTGTGCTCCGGAGTCCAGTCGGAACCGTGGACGACAGTACCGCCTTTCAGAAAGAGGTAACCATCGTCCATAAGCGCAAACGCCGGCAGACGGAAGCCCCCTCCTGTCGCAACGCGGAATGCCCATCTCGCGAGTAGCTTGTTGAGTTGATTATTGACGTAAGGATGCCGGACGATATGTCCACTAGCGTCCGCCAAGAGCAGGCCTTCGACCACATTGAGTTCATCGTTTCCGCCCTGCTCCATTCCATCGGCTGGGGACTTGTCCTGAGGCCGACCGAGGATTTCCAACAACTCATCGTAGCGGCCTTCGCCCACCGCACCGCTCAGTTTGCGTACCTGCTCCATCGCATGCGGCAGGATTTCGAGCTGAACGGAGTCTTCAGGCGCATGCTCTACGAGCGTGTAGCTGGACTCGAACTCGAGCTGGCGGGAAAACTCACGGATTCCGACTACGGTACGCCCGCGAAATCTTCTCCCCGGCCCAACGATCGAGTACATCACCGCTGGTTTTTTCAACCCCGGTTTGACGGCGCTCTCCGGCAGGATGAAGTCGGTCTCCAGCGCGTCGGCAACGTCATCGTCCATAATTTTGAAGGAACCTTTTGCCTGGGTATCGTGAAAAGCCATGCGAAATTGGTAAAACCGCTGTGCGCGTAGTGTCTTGCCAGCGATCTCCGACTTCGCCTTCTCTTCCAACGCCAAGCTTTCCTTTCCGCTGGCGGAGAGGTCCGTCTCACGAATTTCTCCCCGTTCTTGTTGAAGGAGCCTGTTTACTTGCTTGTCGAGAAGCTCAGAATCGTGTTTTTGTTGCAACCTCCCAAACGCCGTGCGTCTGATCCATCCGCGGCAGTCGTTTGTTCCTAGCGAGTGATCGGGTACAACCAACACACGCGCATCGGACTCCTCCATCATCACTTTGCACGACGACACCAGGATCCCGAAATAAACGATTGCCGCCTGAGGCCAGTGCTGAAACCGTTCAGCGATCGCCCGACTGTGCTCGTGGTCCACGAAATAAAACTTGCCCTTCTTCGCGGAACCGCTCGCTCCCACCAGTTTGTAGTGGATGCCCCGCCAGACCAGTTTTGCCAACGCGTTCTCCACTTTCGACTCCTCGTACTCGTCCAGTGGCTCAACCGGAACGTTTACGCTGGCGACCCTGACACCCGGATACAGCACGCTAAGCAACGTGTTCTCCAAGGGGTCGAGATCGTTCAGCCTGGGCATCACTCTTCCATTGCGGTCGATCTCCAGGTTTTGAATCTGGTCGACCGAGATTGTGTGTTTTTTCGTATTCATTGTTGTTCTCCTTAACTTTTGCCGGGAAACCCGTCGAGTTAAGGAGTTCGCATGACCGCTAGCTTCTCTCTCGCCTGGCCCCCGTTGTTCTCCGGGTTTCTGGCCAAGCTTTAAGCTCTTGAAGCCGGGTCAGCACATTTCCCTACCGAAAGCCGCAGGGTCGTCAAAGGACCAACTGTCATTGGTCTTCTGAAATCATTTGTGCTGTGTTTGCGCTTGCCACGAACTAGGCTCGGGCGAGCGCCTGCTTCACAATTACCGGATTGTTCTTTCGGTTGACTTCGGGCACTGCTTTCCACGTCGTTAGCGTGTAAAACTGTTGCCCATTCTTGAATGCTTCAATCAATGCCTCGCCCTCACTTGCCATCTCCTGGCCGAGTTCTGGCTTTGCGGAGGAAGAGCCTGCCTTGGGCAGGAAGTAGCGAAGGTTATCCTCATCGCTGCCGCGTCTCTTGCGCTTGGATTGCGCGGCTTCGGACGTGCCCACTTGCGCTTCCTCGTCGATGTTCTGTGTTTTCGTTTCCATCAATGCATCCTCTTTCTATTACGGTGCGTCCGGGCTCGTCTGCTGCATGACCCAGTTCCGCTTCTCTCCCTCGATCGCCCGCTCCCAATATTCTCCGATCAAGAGTCCGCTAGGATTCGCTTCTGAGCGCTTTTCAAGTAAGAGGCGTATATGGAATTCACTGACGACCTTGTCGATGCTTTCGCTCTGGTTATGAAGGTGATGAATTTCCTTCACCCCAAAAGCAACGTAAGTCAATGGATTGTCTTTGGCAGCTTCGAGCGAACGTAACTGAAACTCGGAAGTGGTTTGATCGTCTTCGATCTTTCCGATGGTGTTCTCTTTCTGCATGGCCGCGAACGCCGTGCGGCGTAAGTTTGCGGTCATCATGTTCAGTCCTTCAGCCCAGTTGCGGGTGACGTTCGCTGGCGAGAAATCCAAGTACCTCTCGAGAAAAAGCCGGACACGGGCACGTTTCTCAAACTCGGTGGGCTCCACTTCCAGTCCGCGCGTCACTGTGATTTCCGGCTTGGCTCGCCCCACTACACTTGCTTCACCAATAGGATCGACGCGGATTACCGTCGGTGGCTGTAATCGAACATAGACCGCAAAGCCCACGGCGACCAGGGTTGTTGGCACACACAAAAATGCCAACATCATGGCTCGGTTTGCGTAAGCGCGAAGTGCGCCATCGTGCTCGTAGTAGCGGCTATAGCGGAGTTTCTCTGGGTCCCGCGACTGTGGCTTTTCTGGCAATGTGATCACGCAACTCTCCTAGCTGTTTTTCTCGGTATCGCCGGCAAATGCCGTTGCCAGCCTGCGCCCTGCCATGTAACTCAAAACCTGCACGGCGCCGTGCGGTCTGTACGCGAACCCGGACGATTTCCGTGGAGCGCTCGACGACGAAGGTGGCGGTGTCGGCGGACTTGCATTGCTGCTCATCGCGCTGCTCACTCCCCCACGAATGAATTCCCCCACTCCCGACGCCGACCCAGAAGCCGCGCCCGACGTCGACGAGGTGCCGCCCCCTGTCACGGCAGGTGCGGCCGCGGATTCCGCAGTCATTCCGACCGCTCCGGCGACGGCGGCGCCAACCGCGAAGACCGCCGCTCGAAGGAGGGAATAGGCGGTGGATCCTACGTCGCCTGAAATTATTCTTTTCGCGATGAAGGGAATCAACGCGACGGCCAGTGCGTAGAAAATACTCACCAGCCCGAGCATCGTCGAATCCGGTAGACCTTTCAGGAACCCAAGAAACCCATTGCCCAATACATCATTGACCCGGTTGAACTGGATGGCGGTAATAAGGGCGCCGAAGGTTGCGTACAGGATGCCCCATGCGTTCCAGACCATCAGATTGACGGCATAGGATTTTCCCAGTTGACCGACCCCGGAAATCGGGATGAGGGCGAGCACGAGGGGCCCGAGGACGTACAGCAGCGACCCAAACAACACGTAGAAGAAGCAGAACACAATGATGGCCAAGGCATAGACAACATAGGCAACGAGCAGGAGCAAAACGGTGATGGTGCCCGCCGGATCGCCGGTGATGATGTCCCAAAGAGTGAGTGCTGGATTGTTCGCGAACTGTTGTTGAAGCTGGCCCATCCAGCTCTGGAACATGTCTCCCGCGCCCGAGCTGTTTCCGATGAAGTTCGCGACGGCGTTGCATGAGCCGTTGACGTCTCGAAATACCGTCGCCCAGTTGGAGAGAATCATGGCAACGACTAAATACTTGAACGCCGTAACGGCAAGCGCCTGCACGTCCCCGCCGCGAAATGCCGCCTGATACAGGCCTACGAGGAACCCGACGAGCAGGATGGCAAACGCAAAATTCGTAACTGTCGGGACGATGGCGGTGCCGTCGATTCCCGCCATCGCCCTGTTCAGGAGTTGCTGAAAATAGAACACGGCTACTGAACTCCCTGTTGTAGGACTTGTCCCCCGGTACTGTGCAGTGTGCCTGCATGGGAAGTGCTGAACTTGAGCTGTGCGCCTTGATTGGCCAACTCAATCGAACGAACACGTATCAGCTCTGCCATTGCGGACTGGGTATATGCGTTGGCCCTCACCAGCCAGGCCGATGTCTGAGCTTCAAGGATGGGGGCGCTCCCCGGCGCGGCATTTTGAAGTTGCTGGTTGATTTGTTCCGCTGCCTGCAGTTCAAGGTCAGCCAGGGCGTCGATTTCTACCGCCCTCTTCATCGCCGCTTGCGCTGCCGCGTCGGTCATGTCGACTAGGTCGCGGACTGGTTGCGGTGCGTCGGTCTGGGCCACAGCGGGACCATATAGCAAGGAATAGTTATTGCTGATTTGCGCTACCGCGCCAGGATTGCGGGAAAGCAGGCTCCGTTCGAGCTGTTGCGGCGTGGGCAGGGTTGCGCTGGACACCGACACTTGAAACAGTTGGCGCATCTGACCGAACTGTCCCTGGGCCTGAAGGGCCAGTCCTCTAGCCTGGTTGATGGCCGTCACTGGCCACACCACTTGCCGCTCAAAGTCCGCAGATTGTTGTGCGATCTGTTGAATGGAAGCCAGAGGTTTGGCTACGACTCCTTTCAGCAGTCCGGAAATCGAGTTCAGGCCGGCCGAGATGATGGCGCAACAAGGATCGAGGCCAAGTTGGCTGCGGGCTTTGCTCGGCAAAATTAGGACGACAACTGCACAAGCCAGTGCCAACAGAAGAACGCTTCTAATAAACTTCCACGAGTTAGCCAGCAGTTTCATTGTGAATACCCCTAAGGGTGCTTCAAGACCTGTTGCATCTGGTTCTGCAGGCTGCGGGTTGCCAACGCGCTCTGTCGCAGCAATGCATTCTGGTGCGCCAGCTTTGCCGCCTCCTGGCGCAATTCGGCGGCAAACATTTTCGCCATCTGGGCTTGGCTCACCAGGTCGGTGACGCGGGCTTGCGCGGTGAGGAGAGGAGCCGAGCCCGGAGCGGCGCTTGCCGATTGCTGCTCAAACAAATCCGCAAGGCTCAACAGGATCTGGGTTGTCTGGTCAGAGACAATGGTCGTTTTCAATGAGTCCATGGCCAGCGCATCATCGATGTCCATCATGTCGCGTTGCCCAGGCTTGGCTGCATTGGATTGCGGCATGGCCGCGTAGACTCGCGCGTATACCTGCTGGAACTGTCCCATTCCCCCGGGCTGCCCACCACGTAGCACTGATTCCAAGTGTTTTGGATTCGCAAGGTTTGCGCTGTTGTTCCTGATGCTCTCAATCTGCGACATCAGGCCTGCGTACCGGGCACGGGTTGCGCTGACAAACGCTCTCGTCTGATGGATTTCGTTGAGCGGCCAGACGATGTCCTGACGAAACTTGTTTATTTCCGAATTTACAGTCTGAATATCGCTCAGCACTCCTCCAATGGCGGTCTGAAGAGTGCTAGTGATCGTCTTGATTAGAGACAATATGTCTACTAACCCAGCCGCTTGCGCACCAACCGGCGCCAGTATCAGCGCGATCGCGGTCACAAACAGAAGACGCTTGCACAACGAACGGACTCTCGATGTCCCCGCTGTGATGATCTTTGTCATAGGCTTCTCGCTCCCTTCGTGACTTCGCCCGACAACTCTTCAGGAAGTAAATCAAGGTCTGCCAGACCGAAGGGGAACGTGTCCCCGAGTTGGCGGTAGGCCTCGATTTGAGTTAGACCTTTGTTCTGCTCCAACCACCAGGACCGATAAACCCTCTCTCGCGCATAGGTAGTCATGATCCAGTAGTCCACCGGCGTCGGAGACATGCGGATGGTGTGCGTCGTTTCCGCCTTTTCGCCAATCGCCAGTAAGGCGTCCGCGCTCCTTCCTTTTACCGGCGCGCTAAAGTGCTTGATTTCGTTCAGCGCTGTCTCGTTCAGGTGCATGTGATCCCGCAACGCCGACATCTCGCCGGGTTGCTGGCCGACGATTTTGGTGCTTGAGTTCTTTACGATCCCTGTGCCGTGCACACGCGGGCTGAATTCGGTTCCCACGAAGTCTTCCGCTGTTTGCGAGATTCCCCACACACTCGCGTTCCGCTTCCGCGCAGTGCGAAAGAGTTGGACCACTTCCGGCGCGAGCACGGGAGAGTCGAGCAGAAACCAACACTCATCGAGCACAGTAACGCTGCGGCGGCCCGCACCGCCTGATGCGCGCTGCGCAGTGGCGTGAGCGATCAGCAGGCTCATTGCCGTCTCCAGGCGGGGATCGTCGCTGAGTTGTTCAACGTTGAAGAAGAGCCATGGGTTATCGAGAGAGATGGTTGTTGGCCTATCAAACAGCTTCGAATACATGCCCTTCTCGCCGGTCCAACTGCGCAGTTTGATGGCTGCAAGTTGCGCTTCATCCATTACCCTCTGGTTCTTTTCCTCGTCCCGCCACTGGGCCAATTCGTCGCGAAGGTCAGAGAATGTCGGGATTGGGTTCGACGTGCGGATTGCCGCCCGCTTATAGGTCCGCAGAATGGCTTCGCTAATCAGGTTGTCGAGCAGTTCCGTGTCGTGGGCGCCACTGTCTCCCAGCATATGGCGCGTCAGGTTTTTCAGGAACGCTACTTGATCCTTGCTGGGCTCGTGTTGTCCCTCATCTACGTCCCATGGATTGATCGTTTGGTCGCTGTCGAGAGACATCGCAACCATCCTCCCTCCCATAAGGTCAACGAGCGGGCGATAGGAGTCGCCGCATTCGATGATCGAGATCAGGGTATTGTCGCGGGCGGCCATCAGCAGGAATTGCTGCACCATGAACGTCTTTCCACCACCGCTCTTCGCCATAACCAACATGTTGGCGTCGCTCAAAGATGGATCGAACAACGAGAACGGAATGAGCTGACGGTAAGGTGTTTCGAGAAGAAATAGCGGGGAGCGCGGAGTTCCTTGCCACGGCATCTCCACGGGCAGAAGATCCGCGGCATTCGTGGTCAAAAGGTCTTGGTCACGCTTGTCGGCTTCGCCCATCGCAGGCAGCGAACTGAAGAAGAGTCGCCTCTTTGCTAACGTCTCAGCGACCGCCTTGGCTCCATTCATCCGCGCGATCGCGTACAAGAGCTGCTGCCTGCGGTTTTCGATGGTGCCCTCCGCTTGTTCTAGTTCGGAGGCCGTAACCGCAGGCTGCGACGTCCTTGTGCCGATCACGAGGCTCAGCCGCGCCGTCTTCACGGAGCTGGAAATGATATCCTGCTGCACCCTGAACAACTGTCCTTCTGCAACCTGTGCCTCCACATTTACCTTCACGCCGCCATGCGTGTCGCGCTGTGCGGCCTGCATTTTCCGCAGACGGCTCTTGTAGGCCTTCAGCACTTTGGCCTGGTCAGGAATCGTGAGTTGGGCATTGGCGATGATGGGGAAATCCAGGGCGGTCAGTTCCCGAAGGATTCCGGGAAAGGTTGCATCTGGCAACTCTTTCAGGCTGACAAATGTGTAGAGAACGCCGTCAACATTCAGGTAACTGTTGGTCTCATCCAAGATGCTTACATCTGCAAGTTGCTCGCGTGCGCTGCGAAATTCCAGTCGACCCTCTCTTCTATAAGGCGACCGATCGGGCCCCAGGGGATTGAGCGCTCGTTTTGCCTCAATAAATAAATCGTCATCGCAGAGCCTTCTGGCTCCGAGCTCCGCCGCTTGCAACGTAGTCTCCACACCCTGCAAGAGGCTCTCGAACTCCGCCAGCAGGTCCTGGTGCTCCTGCCGCGTGCGCTCGATACACTTGCGAGCCGACAGGCTGAAAATGTCTCCGTTCGGCTTCAACGGTTTGCCTACGATGCGGCGGTGAAGGACCGGGTCCCAAATGAAATACAGGTGCAAGAGCGGTCGCCGGTAGTGACTAGCTTTCTCCTTGGCGCTCCATCTTTCAACCCGCAGTTCATCGAGCTCACACGTTTCCAGATGCGTTGACCGTAGGTTGGAAGCGTAATCATTGAGCAAACCTCCGAGGTCTTCCACCACTTCGTAGCGGAACTGCACTCTCATGCTCTGTTCTGGGATCGATCGTAGGAGAGCTTCAAGCATCAGCTTGCCGCGGTTCCGCCCTTCATCGGTAGCGAAATAGGAGGTGAGCCCTCTAAGTTGGTAACCCGCGACGAAGCTACCGTTTGTCCGCACGACAACGTCGTCCAGGTAATCACGGACGGAGAGTTGCTCGCATAACGCAGGCTCACGAATGGCCCTTTCCCGTTGGTCGAGCGTAATTGGCACTACGATTCCTCCTTGATATAGGCGACGCTCAGTTCCTGATCTCTCGACGTGGCACAGTAGGCGCGTGGTTTCAGGTACCAGAGAGCGAGGTCTCGAATGTACCCACGCGGCCTGCCGTACTTGAACAACATCAACAACGGAATGATGGATAGCGGCACGCCATATTGCACGACGATGCTCATTGGCAAACCCCCGACTTCACCCGTGACAAAATGCCCGGCGACGTTTGTCACTGCTGCGATGCCGAGCACGACAAACAAGTCTTCAAATTCCAGGAGCATGAAGGTCACGCGCGTCTGCAGGTTTCGATTCACCGGTGTAACGTTCAGCGGCATTACTGATCTCCATTTCTCCTAACGCACTCCGGCTGTCCCGTTTTGCACCCAAACTTCGGCAAGCCGCAGCAAACCGGACAAGGCGAAACAACACATTGCGGCAACAAGATTCCGCACCCAGGCTTCGCCGATGGTCATCCGTTCCAGCAGCCCCGAGAAGTGCACCACACTCAATACCACTTGAAGCGCTCCGTAGACAGGGAGCAGGACGTTCCCAATCCAGTTCACCAGCGCCAGAACGGCCAGCCAGAAACGGTCTGGGTCATTCCAGACCGCCTGGTTGCTGAAGCCTTCGAGCACTCTGAGCAAACCCGAACACATCAGTGACGCCATTCCTGCCCAGGCAAGGTGCTGCCAGGGCTGTGCTTTACCGAAGCGGTAAATCGCGGCGGCGCCCATTAAGCCAGCCAGCGTCGGCATGATGACATTGCCGGCCCAGTTCGTCAGATGGAGCATCCCCCCGTCGAGCGACATGTTCACCTCCGTCTCGTCACGCTGCCATCGCTTGCACGAGTTTCCAAAGGGCCGAGACACTCAGGAACGCCAAGCCGGAGCCCACTAGCGGCATGAACGGTCGATGGCGCGCATAGTTCAGAATGGCGCCTACGACGGCTAGACCTGCCGCCTCTGGCAAGATGGTGCCCGCTAGAAAATTCCAGATTGAGCCGAGCATGTCGGTCATCGCGAACTCAGTGCCGCTATTCCACGTGATCATCAACTGAACCGTGCTCGACCCTGCTAAAAGGAAGATTGCAGTGACGACCGAAGCCAGCGGGTTTTGTCCCTGTGCCGCGTCGAGGGCTGCCATTAGTACGAAGAAAGCGGCGAGGACCGGAACGAGGCGGCCAACTACGACCTCGGTAACGAAATTGTTGAAGCTCGTCTCCACACCGTTGACCCAGGCGCTGCTGATATTTCCGCCTTGCGGGGGCAACACGATGCCTTGAGCAGCCATCCAGGACACAGTCTGTGGCAACGTAAGGAAAATGACCGACCACAGCATCCACTTCTGAAAACCTCCTCCGGCGAAGAAGTTCACGCCACCTTCCCGTCTTAAGGCGATTCCGGCAAGCACCAAGGCGCAGATCGCAGCCGGCGCTGCCAAGTCAAACAGCAGCTTCATTAAATCGACGATGATCCCAGGCAGGGTCATTGGAGACGGCCTCTTACTGCACTCCCCCGGTACCGTTCGCGATCCAAAACTCGATGAGACGCGTGAGGCCGGAGATGACAAGAAGTCCGGCGGCCGTCACCGACCACCGCATCACTCCTCGTCCTTGTGAATACGAAACGACTGCCATGACCACGGCCAGTGCAGCCCCGACCGGCGCGATTACGTTGCCGACCCAGTTCACCAGGTTGAGAACAGTTCCTTCTGGCTGCGCCGCCGTCTCTCCCTGGACGGCCTGACCGGTCGCCGGCGCCGCGCCCAGATTCTGTCCGTAGCAAATCGGCAACAGTTGAAGGAGCATAACTGCCCATAGCCCAGCAACAGCAAATCGGCGTCCAAGCTCTCCCTCTCGTAACAATTCCATACGTTCCTCTCACGCCGCGATTGCGGAATTGCGTTCGCTTCATCGGTTCCGGAACACTACGTCGGCTAGGAATCTCAGGCAAATCAGAGCGAGAGGAAGGGACGTCGTTTTATGGGGATTGTACGAATTCAAGGGCACGAATTGACGCATAAGACGCCGGTTGGTTCTGTTTCTTGAGCGCTACCTACCGCCTCGACTGCCGCACAACCTGGAGTTTCAGCCGACGGAACAAGCATCAATGAAATGAAAATGGGTTGGAATCTCGCGCATCTGACAAGCATGTGCATGAGCCAAACACCGACACGCATTTCCCAGTCCCAAGCTGCTCCGGCTACCGCTAGTGAGATGGATGTGTGTTGGAACATTGCGCAATTGAGAAACGATCGAGAGGCACCGACCAAACACTTATTGATCAGTCTTGGCTGTCTGGAACTCGCGCTGGAGCTGCAGTAGTTGGCGCAATTCGTCCACGCTGGTCGAATTCAGTGGCCGGCAATCGCCTGAGGAGGGGTTGGTCGAAGCGTTACTCGATCTGGCAGTGTGTTCGAGTACGACGTAGATCGAAGTATCCGCAGGGATCGTGACCACAACATGCTCTGTCAAAACAAGCCTCGATAGCTGTTCGTCTGATGCTTCTCCGATGTTGTTGCTGACGCGCTCGCGCAACATATCCCCTTCGCTCAAGGGGCGGTTCAGATTTCCGCGCCCAGCCAGCAGTGCGCCCATCTGGCCAATTCCGGACAGAGACCTTAGCAGCACATTCTTGCCTGTGTTCTTTCCTTCAACCCTTCCCTTAGGCGGCCGGAGATTCAGGTCGGTTGCAACTCCCTGAATCGGAACGGCGGCGCCATCCGGCATCATCAGGGAATCGAATTGGATCGTCAGGTATCCCGAATGGTCGGCTTGCTGCACGTGGCCCACTGCCTTGGCTCCTGCGGGGACGATGATTTCTCCCTCGCGCTCATAGTTGTACTCAATGACGGCCAGGACCGGCATTCGCACGGCCGTGCTCACCGCCGATTCCAAGCGCGCCCTGAGCCTTGAGCCGGTGGCTAGCCCTAGTTCCATCTCAGGTTCGGGATCGGCTAGCGTATTTTTGAGCAGTGAACTTCCTTGAGTGGGATGGACGGCACGCGCGTACACCACGGAGGAAACGTCCAGAGCGTGGCGTTCCGCTTTGTTCAAATCCGGAGGCTGCGGGTTCCTGTCATCACGGGACTTGTAGGGAGGAGCTTGCCACTCCTCTGGAAATGGCGGTATCGAAGCTAAGGTATTGCCCAGCGCGCTTTGTGGCGAAGGGAGAGGTCTCGCTGGCGTCGGTTTCCTCGTCGCTGTCCGCTGTAGGTCATCTTCGCCAAGCACCCCTGCATGTGTTTCCTCGGCTGTTGGTCTGCCGGAATCGGTAATCGGCAGAAGGCTCCTTTCAGGATGCGACGCCTCGTTCTGCTGGATCCCACCAAGCTTGGGAGCCATGCTCCCTCTCGTAGTTGTTGCCGGTTTCCCGCGAGGCATGGACACCATGACAAACAACAAAAGCGCAACCACAAGTGCTCCCGCGCCGATGATCACGAACCTGTTCTGGTGAAGTTGTCGCTTGGCGCGCTGCCTTCCCCGTGTCGCTAGATCCGGCGGAGCACCCGCTTCGCCTTGCGCCGCTGACGTAGACGACGGATCGGGCAGCGCTTCTGCGACACTCTCTGAACCAGGATTGCTTCCGTTTCCGTGAATCATTTTTCACCTCCGTCGAGTGGCGCGACAAAAGCGATTGGCGCCAAGACAGGCCTATCTACTTCCTCGGCTTGGGCAATCTGAAGGACCATTTGCTCGCTCGACTCCTTGAACGAGGGGCGCTCGAATATCACAACCGCCTCTGCCCGCGCTCCTGGCCGCAATCGACGAACGTTGATGGCGTAGTTATTGATCGCCAAGGGCTCGGCTTTGACAGGCTTTCCGTGGCCTTTCTTGGATATCCCAGTCAGTCGTATTTGCGGTGGCAGAAGCTCAATCGTCCGGTTGGAAGCATTCAGAACCGAGAAGGCTACTACCATCTGTTGATCGCTCTCGGTGATCGGACCGACTGCCACTCGCAATTGCTTTCCCAGCCAATGAGGTTTCCGCCCTGATTGCGGCTTCAAGAGCTCCAGGTATTTCGCCATGGGCACCTGCCCGATTGCTGTGCCGGACGCTGGCTGCGGGGCAACACTCTCGGTTCGGCTAACGATGAGGCTGGAGCCTGCCGGTTGGATCAGAAAACTCCGCGGCCGGTCGTACTCGAGGATGAAGTCCACCGGCCCGCCATTGTCTGCATTCCCGCTGCTGACGAGGTGGAGGGCAACCTCACGCCCAGCCTTGGTTGTAATTAGGGCGTTGGTTTCACCCGGACCAGGAGTGGTTGGCTTCAAGGACACCAGCCGAGGCTCAGCATCAGAATGCTCTGCCTTGAAGGTGCTGGGATTTCCCAGGACCACCGTACTGATGTCTTCGGGCAATCGCACGCAGCTGACGTACCCCGGACGCAAATGCAGCAGAGCGACGTTTTGGGGATCCAGAGTCAGTCGTACAATTCGCGCTTCTGGAATCGCTTGAGGCTTGCCCGCCTGTGCGAGACTACAGGTCAGCGCTATCAGATAGAGAAAAAGCCAACGTATGTTCATCGAATTGTCTTGCTCCTCATGGCGTGCTCACCGTTTGCTTTAGCAGCTGTCGTTCACATCTGCCTCGGATCTGGGAGACATACGTCACAACTTCCTGATTGCGATAGAAAAGCCCGCGCCGCTCAAGTACGTCTTCGCCTGCCAGATAGGCCGCCGCGACCAATCTCAGGTCTCCCTGAAATTTGCGGCTAAGCCAGGCCAGGTAGCGCACTCCTCCCGATACGTTCTCTTCGATATTGCAACGGTCCCGCACTCCCAGACGTGCGGCGGTTTGAGGCATCAGTTGCATGAGACCTGCTGCGCCCTTGCGGGAGATCGCACAAGGACGCCAGCCAGACTCCTGAGTAACAACCGCGCGCACAAAACCGACCGGCAGGCCGTAGTGCCGCGCGTATTCGGTCACGTAGTATGCGGCCTCGCCGTGGTCACGTGTTCTAGAGGACTGGGCGTCACAGCTCAGAACGCTGCAGGCAAACAGCACGGCGTATAAAGACTTGCTCATGCAACTCCTCGTAGGGCTTCTTGGGCGTATTGCTCGGCATCATGCACGAGGCTGGCAAATCCGTCGCGCAAACACAGCTTGCGACGATCGGCCTCCGTCTTAGCCAGAAGAGGCAACAAGAGGTCACGCATTCCCGGCGTCACTCGCTCCTCGCCTAGTACCATCAGTGCCTGCGCCAAATCCAGAATCTCGGAGATCGACGGGGGCTTTTCCAAGCTCCAGCCGCGAAGCGCCTTGGCAAGACCGGCCATGCCAGCATGGAATTCGCGGCTCGAATCCGGCGTCCTCAACCGCACAATCTCGGCCTCACGTTCCGCCGTCGGATGCTCAACCCGAAGGTAGAAACAGCGGCGACGAAGAGGATCCCCGATGCGCCTCTCCTCGTTCGAAGTGAGGACAACGAAGGGAATGGTTTCGGCCTTGACTGTACCGAGCTTGGGAATGCTCAACTGCCACGCGCTGAGCAGTTCGAGCAACATAGCTTCAAACGCGGGATCCACTTTATCGAGCTCATCGATGAGCAAAACGCATGGATTCTTGTATTCCAGAGCCCGCAGCAATGGCCCTGCGCTAAAGAATCTTCTGCCGTGTAATTCGACATGAAGCCCGTCCCACTCAACGCTTGTGGACTTAGCTTTGAGATCCACACAAAGCTGTTGCAGCGATTCATCGAATTTGCCAATCGCTTTGTCCTCGCTGATTCCTTGATAGCACTGCAGACGCTCAACGATGGTCCCAGAAGCATCTGCGACCGCATAAGCCAACTGCGTCTTGCCGCTGCCGGCCGGGCCCTCAAGAAGAACGGGCTTATGCAGGGCAGACGCCAGATGCACCGTATTCGCCGTCACGGAATCAACGATGTATCCGGAGTTCCGAAGTCCTTCGGTCAGCTCTTCCTGTGACGAAAACATTTCAAGTCTCCTCGTCAGAAAACATTGCTTCGCTTGGCCTCGATCGCCAAGAATCTATGCCGCTCCCTTCTCTCGGTCAAATTGCGGGCTCCTGCCCGTTTGCCATAGGCCATCGAGATATCTCTGACGGATCAACGAGATCGCAGGTTCAACAGACACGTCTCATTTTTCGGTACACTCTCCGCGACGCTCTCCGGGATCCGCCAAGTCCGATAGCCTCTTTTCGAGTGGGTCTCCTCTTGGGCCCACTCGAGCACTCCCGATACGTCCGCAAACATCCGGCGGATCGTCTTCTCGCTGAAACTCTCGAGCACGCTCTGTGGCTGATGCGCTTGTCATATCTGCGCTACGCACTCAAGACGGCCAGCGACCCTAGCGGGATGCTGGAGCACGAGAGCGAGGAGCTTGGCCTGAGTCTCCATCTACGGTCCCTGCTCCAGTAGCACCTACCCGCAAAACCAGAATGCGTTACCGCTGATCCACTGACTGCTTGAAGGTCAGACTCTCATGAACGCGCGGGCGCTCCGGCGCGTGCTTGAGCGCAATTCCGACCGATAGAAGTGGCGGCGCTCGAAAAGAGGCAGAGGCACCTCCAAAACCCTGGTCTCGCCAGTCTCAAAGTCACGCACTTTTTCGCCTCCATATGCACTTTGGGTGGGGAGCGGAGTGGACGACTCCCCTATTTGCAGCGTCAAGGTCGAAGGCACGCCGTTGCAGTCGGATGCGATCACCGACGCTCAATCGGATGCTGCCCTCGACACGCGTTCGTGCGGGCGTTTGACGGAAATCATCTTCTGGGTTAGACAGAGCGGTGCGGACCAGCCCCGCGGCCGATTCCTGACCTTGTGACCTGCGTGCCACATCGTGGTCGAAAACGCCGCCCCCGGCCAAACGAAGTCGCGCAAGGAAAACACCATGGCCACTCTACCAAGACCAGCCGATCCGAACCGATCTCCAGCTCTCGAACTCCTGAAACCGCCTCCATTTCCCGCCAAACCCAGGCGTTTGCTCGACGTCAGTGATGTGGCCGATTGGCTTGGAGTCAGCAAAGGATGGATACGGGACCACGCTTCCGGTCGCCGACAACCGCGGCTGTTCGCGATAAAACTTGGTCCGGCAAAAGGAAAGGGCTTGTGGAAGTTTCGCGAAGAAGACGTCCATCAGTTTATTCAGGATCAACGCCGGAGATAGAGCGTCGGGGCTGGGCACAAAGTAAGGAGCCAGACGGATCGGATGGAACAGCACTTCCCTGCTTGCGCGATTGGGTTTCGGACTACCGGTGCCACTTGGTTCCATCTGCCTTCGACATCAGGCTGGCTTAAGTACTGGCGGAGAGAGAGGGATTCGAACCCCCGATACCCGTAAAGGTATACACGCTTTCGAGGCGCGCGCCTTCAGCCACTCGGCCATCTCTCCGCGTCCACTCGTTGCATTTTCATTTTATCAGGGAGCGCTTGGCTTCGAATTTCCGCGATCGTCTTATTGCACTGCGCCCGGCTCAACCTCCTCACCAAGGCCCAGTATGCGGTTTGTGACCTGGTTCACCATCCTGGCCACCTCCGGGTCTGTAATCTGGGTGTAGATGTCCAGGGTGGTTCGAATGTCGCTGTGTCCCAGTTGGGCCTGCATCTCGGTCGGATGTGCTTCTTTCTTGCCATGTGTGGAGAAGCTCCTGCGGAGGACCTGAAACGTAGGATGAAATCCAATGCCGAGTCGGTTGGCAACCGGGTACAGGCGCAGCCGCAGCCAATTATCCGGAAGCATGGGCTTATCCAGCGGCTTGCGCCCGCGCGCCCCGATGGCGGAAAACATGAGTGCGTTCTCCTCGGTCGTCCCGCACTCTCGACCCCACTCGTCGATGACCCGGCGCACTGCTTCCGGAATCGCAACCCAGCGGTAATTGGTGCGCCCATAACGGTTCTTGCGTTTGATCTTTTTCGGCTGAAATTGTCCGCGCCAAGCCGTGTTCATGACCTTAAACGTCGAGCCCTGGTACGAGCCCCAGGTCAGCCCGAAGATTTCGCTGGGGCGGAGCGCACAGAACGACGCGATGAGGAAGAGGGCGCGGTCGCGGGACGTCCGAAGACCGGCCAGCAGTTTGACATACCACTCTACCGGCAGAACCGGTTTTTCGCGTTCCTCGATCTCCGGGATCACGGTCTTGCGCGCCACGTTGCGTTCGAGAACATCCTGTTCGACGGCTTCGGCGAGAGCCGCCTTGATGATATCGCGCACGTGATAGACGACGTTATAGGAATAGCCCGCCGCGGCCAGCTGATTGAACAGCATCTGCACCTGGAATTTGCTGATGTCTTTGAGTGCCACGTGCTCGAGACGGGGATAGATTTGTTGTTTCAGGTAGCCGTCGTTGCTGCGGCGGGTGGCCGGCCGCCAGTTCGCGCCGCGCATCGGAATATAGAAGTTGCGCATCCACTCGCCGAAGCTGAGAGTGCCGTCGGCCACGCGCGCCACCGGGCCGCCGTTGACCGCGGCCAGCTCAGCTGCGAGGATTGTCTCCGCCTCCGCCTTGCGCATTTTCGGGGCATGGCCAACCACGCGGCTGCGATGATGTCGCTTCGGCTTCCCCGATGCGGGATCGGTGAGATAGACGTTGTAGTGGATCTCCCAGCCGCCGGCCTCGGTCGCGACCACGCGGCCTCGCTGATAACGCGAGCGCCCTCGAGCCATGGAGTTCTTCCCTTCCGCGCTGGTTATGACTCAGGTCTTGATTGCGCGCAAACAGCCGCGATCCAGAACTGCCACCCAGCCGAGAGAAGCGCCGCCAGGGCACTCATTCGACTTTGCTTTCGGGCCTTTCGGCGTGAGGAGAGCGCGATCGAAATTTAATTTTGCACCCTTACTGCACGCTTGAAAAACCGAACCCGTTGATAATACAATCGCTTACGGTCGAACTACGGGCCTGCTCGAAAGCGGACATACCTTAACGGGTATCGTGGGTTCAAATCCCACCCTCTCCGCCATTTCTTTCGCTGGCGAAGGAGCTCTCCCATGAACGATCCCTTTCCAACTCCGTTTGACAGCGTCGAGAATGCCCACCAGTACGTGCGGCTTTTGGCCGAGGCTATCGCCGAAGCCAAAAGCGAGATCGCCGTCGACCTCGATACCTCCGCCAAGACCCAGCCGCAACGCCGAGTGGAGGCTCTACGACTGGTGCAATTCAAATTAGATAAACTGGAGCAGCATCTGGAGAACAGCAGTCGCCTGCTCAACGACCTGCGCACCTTGCGGCGCCTTCTATTCGAGGAACGACCCGAATCCACTCCCGTCGGGAAGGATTCTGCTGCCTAGATCCCGCACGGGATTCCAGCGCGGTCCGCGTTACACTTCCACTCAGGCTCTCAATTTTTCGGCAAACTTCTTTTCCAACTTCGCCAGCTTCGGCGAGATCACGAACATGCAATAAGGCTGGCGCGAATTTTCGTTGTAGTAGTTCTGATGGTAGCCTTCGGCCGCGTGGAATTCCTCGGACGCCTCGACTGCGGTCGCGATCGGTTCGGAGAATGCCTTGGCCGCCGTCAACTCCGCAATAGTGTTCTCGGCAATCTTCTGCTGTTCATCGTCATTGTAGAAAATCACCGAACGATACTGCTCGCCGGTATCATTTCCCTGCCGATTTAAAGTGGTCGGATCATGCACCTCGAAGAACACATCCAGCAGGTCGCGATAGCTGATTTGGTCGGGATCGAAAGTGACGCGCACGACCTCGACATGTCCAGTGTCCCCGTTGCACACCTGGCGATAAGTAGCCTGGTCGGCGCGTCCGCCCATGTAGCCCGATTCGACGTGAGTTACTCCGGTAAGACGTTGAAATACGGCTTCGATGCACCAGAAGCATCCGCCGCCGAAAACTGCTGTTTGCTCTTTGGCCATGATCGTTAGATGCGCAGCGCCACCGAAGGTTCCACCCATGGCCAGCAATGCCAGTCGCACTTACAAGTGCTCGGGCCGACTCGGTGAATGCCATGCGAAAATTGGCTTCAATGCCTTGTCCGCGCAATGAACTGGGTGTAGCTTATTAGTGCGTTTTTGTCCTGAATGGCGGCAACCATTCACGTCCCCGAGACGTCGTAAACCTCCATGCGGAAGGAGATACTCTCAATGAAGAACCCTTCGTCAGTACGCCTCATGCAAGTAATTGCGACGCTGATCGTATTGTGCGCCGCTTGCGCTGCCTCATCGCAGCAAATGATCTACACTTTCCCTTCCAATGGGTTGAGCGGCGGCAATCCAATGGGAGGTCTCATCCGGGACGCCGCTGGAAACCTTTACGGCACCACCCGCGATGGCGGCGCGTCATCCAAGGGTACGGTGTTCAAGCTTTCGTTACAAGGAGGGGTCTGGAAAGAAACTGTCCTGTACAGTTTCAAGGGCTACAACTACAAAGATGGCAGTTTGCCAGTGGCCCCGCTGGTTTTCGATAAAGCGGGCAACCTTTACGGAACTACTGGCAATGGCGGCACCGCCGATCGCGGCACGGCATTCCAGCTGTCCCCGGATGGCAACGGAGGATGGACGGAAACGGTCCTCCACAGTTTTTATGGCGCGATAGGCACCTATCCCCAGGCTGGCCTCGTCATCGATGCCGCCGGAAGCTTGTATGGGACCACGATTGCCGGGGGCGACAGTTCTTGCGTCCTCAATAACGGCAGTGGGTGCGGAACCGTTTTCAGACTGAAAAAAAACCTAACCGGCACATGGAACGTGAAAGTTCTTCACAGCTTTTCCGGCCAGCCCGATGGGGCGGGTGCGGTCGCGGGATTGGTCTCAGACAGCGCCGGCAATCTCTACGGCAGCACCATTCAAGGTGGCAGCAGCAATGCCGGTGCTGTCTTCAAGCTGGCTCGTGCGGGAACAACGTTGACGTATAGCGTGATCTACAGCTTCGCCGGCGGCCCCAATGGAACCGGCGGCGGCGCGCTGGTTCTGGACAAGGCGGGCAATCTCTACGGACCCGGCGGCGGTGGAGATCAAAAGTACGACGGCATCGTCTTCAAACTGACTCCCAATAACGGTACTTGGACGGAAAGCGTACTCCACACCTTCGGGGCTCCCGGAGATGGCATTCACCCGATCGCCGTGACCCTCGATAGTGCTGGAAACCTTTACGGCGCAACCTTTTCGAACGGGGTTTCCTCTGACGGCGTTGTGTACAAACTTACACCCACCCCGAGTGGCCCGTGGACAGAAACCATTCTTTACAGCTTCCCGCTTAACAACGCCGGCCCATTCCCGGACGCCCCTCTGACATGGAATGCCTCGCAGACAAGCTTTTTTAGCACGGCGGTCGCGGCCGATCAGTCGGCGGGGATCGTGTACAAGGTAACGCCGTAGTATCAGGTCTGATGTCGGCCAGGGGCGCGGCTTTCAGCTGCGCTCCTTTTTTTGCGTCTTCCGCAATTACGCCGCTTACACCGATACGTGAAGGAAGTCTCGGTCTTTGCGGCTCCGCTGTTATTGCAGCTCGAACGACACTATGTCACCGTCACCATCGCTATCACCATTGTTACTATTGTTGTGCTCGCGATAGTTGAGGGCCACGTTCTTGTTCTTCCACTCGCAAGAGAATTTGTCCGCCCCAAGCAGAACCAGATGTTTGGTGTCGGCAATGTGCAATTTGAAGGATCGTCCTGCCGATACCACCCTCAATAAGGCCTGCGGGGCGATCGAGCAATCCACAGCGGCGAGTTTGCCCTTGATGAAATGGACAGGCGGTGGCGGCGCATCCACTTCGATTTTCGCCTCAATTCTTCCCTCGGGAATGCTTCCAGAGTCACGCTCCGCCTCGACATTCGCTATTCGGCTTTCGATCTGCGGCCGGAACGATTTTGACCGCTCCTTGAAGTTCTCCGCCTGGACCAGTGCCGCATTGGCATGGTTTGCCACCTGCGGATTGCCGCTGCCGGCCAGTCTGCCCAAGAGCGCGAGGGCCTCGTCCACCTGGCGGTTCGCCATATAAATATTCGCCAGATTAACTTGATACATTTCATTTCTTGGGGACAGTTCCACCGCTTTCTTCATGCTCGTCAGACCCTTTTCGGGCTCACCGGACGCCACCTGCGCAAAGGCCAGTAGCGAGTACGCGTCCGCCAGTTTCGGATCGAGCGCGATGGCGATAGCCAGTTCCTTTTTCACTTCCTCAGACTTGGCTCCATTCATGAGCCCGGCGCGACTCATTAGCATCGCATTGTAATAATGTACGCGAGGGTCTTTGCTGTCGCGCTCCGCTGCCCGCCGAAAATATTCCCCCGCATGCTCCAGGTCCTGCCTCTGCAGATAGGTGTACCCCGTCCCGCGCAATGCGGAAGCATTGTTGGGATCCGTCTTGAGAACTTCCTCAAACTCCCCGAGCGCCCGGTCGTGGTGGTCACGAGAATGGGCGTCGATATCGGCCAGTACCGCGTGGGCATCCGCCAAACTTAGCGGCGCCTCGGTAAACCGCGCCGCAACAATTCCGGCAGGGGTAGGGATGGGATAGTACTTGAATCGGTTACTGCTCAAATAATTACGTAGCACTTTGTCGAACTGCTCCGGCGTCATCCCAAAAGCTTGCTGTATTGCCTGTTCAACGGGTTTTTTCTGGTTGAGCCGTACGTCAAAATATTCCGCCAGCCTAAGCATCAGCTGATTGTCATAGAGATAATGTACCAGGAGGCTGGATTCCGCATAAAACATGCTGCGATGATCCCCGCTCTCGTTATAAGTCTTCGAATACTGCTGCACGCGAAACAAATCGGTGACTCGCATCATTCCGGTCTGTTGAAGGATGCGATAGGTCTCCTCGGGGATCTTCCCAACGCGCGCTTCCTTGTTATCGACCTCGATGCTTGAGAAATACTCGGCGAACCCCTCTTCGAACCAGGGATCCGTACGCACTGACAAATTACCGTCCATTAGTTGGTGCGCATATTCGTGGAAGACCACGGACCAGGGATTGTCGACGGACATATCGAGCATGATGAAACTGCGATCCTCGCCGCCTTGGAACAGCCCGGCGAGTTCGGTAGGCTTTCCATTGAAGACTGGTGCCACTTGCCGCATCTCCTTCGAACTGCGGAAGGCCACGATCTGCAGCGGGACCGACAGATTCACATTCGCCTTGGTCATCAGGGTTCCGAACACGGAACGCATCTGTTCGAAGTGGAGTGCGACATCCCGCCCGCGTTTATCGCCGGCGTCGGTAATCACCGAAAAGTTCGGCGAACGCACTTCTACCCACAGTGGATCGCCTGCAAAACTCTGGTTCGACCACAGAATGAGGCATCCGAGCGCAAAACAGGCTCTGAAAGATGGCATGACCGCCCTCCCCCGAGAAACGGCACGAGACACGAATGGTACCGCACAATGGCGCCCGAGCGAATCACTATTTTTGGGAAACACCACGGAGCAGCTATCTCTTACTAGGCGAATGAGTAACACGGAGCAAGGCGACTTACACAGACACAGTAAAAGAAGTTTCCGTCCGCGTAACCGGCCGGTAGAGCGTATCTCGCTCGATCGGTTCGCGCCCCGCTTCCTTGATCAAACGCACCAGGTCGTGCCGCTGCAACCCTTGAGGAGTGGTTGCTCCCGCATCATGGTAAATCTTTTCCTCGACCACAGTCCCGTCAATATCGTCGGCCCCGAAGCGCAGCGAGATCTGCGCAATCTTCGGCGTCATCATCTGCCAGTAAGACTTGACGTGCGGAAAGTTATCGAGCACCAGGCGGCTGACGGCAATCTGCTTGATATCGAGCATGCCCGTGGTCGTGAAAAGATGCTGCAACGGCGTGTTCGCCGGATGAAAGGCGAGTGGAATAAAAGTCTGGAAGCCGCCAGTCTCATCCTGCAAGGCGCGTAGTTTGAGCAGATGGTCGACACGGTCCTCGTCGTTTTCGATGTGGCCGTAGAGCATCGTAGCATTCGATTTCAGCCCGATCTGATGCGCGAGACGAGCGGTATCGAGCCATTGATCGCCGTCAATCTTGTGGTCGCAGATGATGTGCCGCACGCGATCGGAAAAAATCTCAGCGCCGCCGCCGGGTAGCGAGTCGACACCCGCCTCTTTCATTTTTTCGAGCGTCTCGCGAATCGTCAGCTTTGCCCGCTTCGCCAGGTATGCGACTTCCACCATGGTAAAGGCCTTCATGTGGACTTGCGGAAACCGCTCTTTCAATCCGGACACCAGGTCAAGAAAATACTGGAACGGCAAATCCGGGTGCAGCCCTCCGACAATATGAAACTCCGTGACCGCTTCGGTGTAACCGGAGGCCGCCGTCTGGAAAGCTTCTTCGAGCGCCATGGTGTACGCGCCAGGTGAGTCTTTCTTGCGTCCAAAAGCGCACAAGCGGCATGCAGCCACGCAAACATTCGTCGGATTGATATGGCGGTTGACGTTGAAATATGCCTTGTCGCCATGCATCCGCTCGCGAACCCAGTTGGCCAGCCACCCCACGGCCAGGATGTCGCCGGTCCCATAGAGAGCAAGCGCATCCGTCTCGCTCAGGCGTTCGCTTTTGAGCACTTTGTCTTTAATCGGGACGAGGCGCGGATCGTCGGTCTGGAATGAGTGAGAAGCAGGCATCAATACAGATGATACCGCAGGAGCGCGGCGGAAGCCAAAATCACCGGGCGCCGACGGCGAAGGAGTTAAACCCCTGCTTACGCTGCTCAGCTTCCTTCGGATAGTCGCCCAGCCAAACATACTCCGGCTTGGTCTTCATCAGCGAAAACTTGCGCAGATACACTTCTGGAACTCCCTTTACGAAATTCTTTTCTTGGACGGCCTCGCGCATTTCGCCGATCGCGCGTTGCATCTTGTCGATATAGGCTTGCAGCGTGTCATCATTCACCGGAGATATGCCGAGATCGAAGCAAACCTGATCACGCATCTTCAAGAAGGCTGGCAGCAGCTCCGCGATTGCTACATCTGGCATGAAAACGCCGATCGCCTTCTTGCGTCGCAGAAGCGATCCCGCAGCGATTGGCCTGCGATTCGAAAAAGCCATGGTCCACCCGTTTTGCAGGCAACTCTGGATGGAACACTTCAGCGGCAACGGAGCTTTCCCTTTGGGAAAGATCTGGCTGAGCTCTCCAAAACAATGGTGCCGCACGTGTGCAAACAGGCGGCAGAAGCTGGGCGCATTAGTCGCAGAATCGGAGACGAGCGAGAAGTCCAGCAGTCGCGTGAAACCCATGCCCTCCAATTCGCGCGTGCACCGGTCGAGCGCGTCGAGATCAAGCATCGGAAACTGTGCCGGCGTCGCAGGCGGGAATGAATACGACGTGGGCATCTTCTTCAGCACGCGGCTCTTCATAGTGGCAAATGTGAACAGAACGTGGATCCAACTGCCGAATCGCCATAGCAGCACGAAGGCAAGCAAAAGCACCCAGGCAACGGACGGCAGCGGTGTGCGGATCTTCCGGCCATACTGTCGTTGCAATGCTTCGTAGTCTTGTCTCGAAATGTCTCGCCAGCCGGATTGATTCCAGAGCACTTGCTGCGCGGCAGGCAGTTTGTCGCCGGCAAGACGGATGCTTCTCGTCCCGATCGTCATGAAATCGAAGCGGGCCACTGTGTTCTTAAGGGGGAAGCTTTCGACCGTCAGGTTGAAGGTACTGCCGGCGAGATTGATCGGTAGCGTCGCAGCGGAGCCCCGCCCCGCATATCCGCTCAAGAACTTGTAGTGCCAGCCTGCTTCTTTGAAGGACTTGCGTTCCGATTTCGGGAGCGCGCCGGACTCATCGGCCTCGTCGTCATTCTCAAGATCGTCTTCGGTCAGATTTGCGTCGGGCGCGGCCGCCGACTTTGGCGGCGCATTGCCAGTGGACGGCGCCGAGAGTGAGGCGAACTTCTCACCATCCCAACGAAAGCCGGTTCCGGTCGCGACCGGAGATGCCGTCAGTTGCAACCGGCCTTCGGTCAGCCCCCAAGACCCAAATGCGACTGTATGCTCGGGTAACGCGAAGCGGTCCAGTTGCCCCGATGAGACCAGGTGGTAGGCGAATACTTCCGCTTTGGTAAAATCCGCATAGCCGCCGAGAAAAATCGCCAGATAGCCATATCTCGTTCCAGCGAGTTTCTCCTGAAATACATTCTGTGCGCGGCCGGTTGTGCTTTCCGCGAGGAAGAGAAAAGCTTCGCGGTCATTCCAGAAGACTGTGGTTTCCGATATACGATGGCCGACCGTGTAGTGCTTCGGCCACAGGACGAACACCGCGCCAGCCGCCACCAGCAGGGCTAAGGTGACCAGAATCGAGACTGCCTTCTGCTTCCCCATTGACTGCCCCCTAAGAGGAGCACGGTAGCATGGCCAGCGTGCGGGGAGCAGAGTACTTTAGTGATCGAACTGCTGCGGTCGCGAAGTCATCCCTTTGCACAAATCGATTTTCGCCACAAGTCGAGAAGCCCCACCCGCAGCGTCAGCCCCTTACTCCCGAAAAATCGGTAGTTCACCCTAAGACGGAATATTGCATCTACAAAAGAGCACCGCGCTGGCATTTGCCGGCGGGAGCTAAATTGCGCCGCTTTGTAAGGAGACGTTATGAATCGAATTCTGATTGCACTTTTCGCCACAGCGTTGCTGTGCGGAAATCTACTGGCGCAAGCCCAACAATCGCCGAGCGCGACCACCCCTCCAGAACAGCAACAGCCAGCGCCAGAACCGCAGCAGCAGCCGGCGCCGAGTCAGGCATCCCCCGCACCTGCTCCGGCCACTGAATCCGCTGCTTCCGCCAGCAACGCTTCAAAGATCGCGCCCGGTAGCGTACTTCCGGCGCAGCTCACGAAAAGCATCGACGCGAAAAAAGCAAAGAAGGGCGATGAGGTCGTGGCAAAGATCACGCAAGACCTCCGCAACAATGCTGGGACTGTCATTGTGCCCAAAGACACAAAGATCGTTGGACATGTGACCGAAGCCGAGGCACGCAGCAAAGAACAGAAAGAATCCCAGGTGGCGATTGCCTTTGACCACGCGGTCATGAAGAACGGCGAACAAATGCAGATGCCTATGTCAATTCAGGCAATTATCGCCCCGCCCAATCGCAATACCGCAAACGCCGGCGGTGAGCAACCTTCAAGCTCCCCCGGTCCGGGAACCGCCAGTGCGCCCGCGGCCGGCAGCGGACGTCCAGGGTCCATGGGAGGAACCGCTCCTGCGGCTTCGAGCGCGCCACCAACATCCGGCAGCGCGCCGGCCGGAACTTCAGCGGGCACTCCAGCGCAGCAACCGATCACTGGAGATACCCAGGGTGTAGTCGGAATCGCGAATCTGAAGCTTTCGCCGGCACCCGACCCGACGCAGGGTTCGGTGATCAGCTCAGAGAAAAATAATGTCAAGCTCGATGACGGCACATTCCTGCTGCTGCGCGTTAACCAGTGAGACTAGCTAAGGAGGCTACTTTCGCAACAGCAGATCGCTGGCCACGAAGAGTAGAAATACTGCCGAAATCACGCCGTTCATGGTGAAGAACGCCGCGTTAAGCTTGCTCAGGTCGTCGTACCGCACAAGTGTGTGCTCGTACAAGAGCAGAAAAGCCACGGCCATCACTCCCAGTATCGCGAGCTTGCCTAGGCCAAAGGTTACGATCAATGCGACCAAAAAACCGAGCATCAGGATGTGAAACAAACGGGCGATGACGAGTGCATTCCTGATCCCGACATAACGCGGCAGTGAGTGCAAGCCATGGCTGCGATCGTAGTCATGATCCTGGCAAGAGTAGATCACGTCGAATCCGCCGACCCAGAACGTTACCGCGGCGGTAAGCAGCAGAATCCGCGGATCAAGCGAGCCACGAACCGCGATCCATGCGGCCGCCGGAGCAATGCCAAGAGCGAATCCGAGAAACAGATGCGACCACCGCGTGAATCGCTTGCTGTAGGAATAAAGAAGGATCACCGCCAGCGCCACCGGTGAAAGCTCTAGCGTCAAGCGGTTCAACTGGGAAGCGGCAAGAACAAACATTCCGCACGCGACCAGAACGAATGTGCCCACGAACGCCGGCGTCAGCTGGCCGACTGGCAGAGCGCGAGTCGCGGTGCGCGGATTGGCGGCGTCAATCGAGGCGTCGGCCAGCCGATTGAAGGCCATGGCAGCAGATCGAGCCGAGACCATGGCGACGACGATCCACCCCAGTTGGCGCCACGCCGGCAACCCTCCGGCGGCCAGCATGGCTCCGCAGAGCGCAAACGGAAGCGCGAAGATCGAGTGCTCCCACTTGATCATCTCCAAAGTGATCTTCAGATTTCGGAAAAAAGCCACGAGCTAATTGTAAAACAGCGGATGTTAGTGGAGCGCCGGGCGTCCCCGCCCGGCCAAGGCGATGCGTGCGAGTGGGCCGGGCGAGGACGCACGGTGCTCCATCACACGACTCATCGCACCACGAGCCACTATCCACCGCTTCCCTCCACCAGCGGCACAAACCGGCAACCTTCAAGAACCTCTATGTCCGGCAGCCCGCCGACTCGGCGGATCAATTGCAATTCCTGGCTCGACGGCGGCCCGACCGGCACCATCATGCGTCCGCCTTCGCGCAACTGGGCAAACAGTGCTGGAGGCATTTCGGGAGTTGCAGCGGAGACAAGAATGCCATCAAACGGCGCATACTCCGCCCAACCCTGGCCGCCATCGCCGACTCTGATCTTCACGTTGCGATATCCCAATCGATGCAGCGTACTTTCCGCCAGAGTCGCCAATTGCGCATGGCGTTCCACCGAATACACTTCGGCGCAGAGCAGCGAAAGCAGAGCCGTCACGTACCCGGAGCCAGTTCCGACTTCAAGTACGCGGTCGGTGGCCCGAAGACCAAGGTGCTCGAGCATCGCTGCCACAATGTATGGTTGCGAGATGGTCTGCCCCTCGCCAATCGGCAGCGGGTGATCTTCATAGGCTTCCTGCCGCAAAGTCTCCGGCACAAACTCATGCCGCGGCACGCTGCGCATCGCGTCAAGCACGCGGACATCGCGGATGCCACGCTCTGCAAGTTGCGCGCGGACCATCTCTTCGCGCTGAGACGCAGCGTCCATAGGGGCTAACGTCCAAACCTTTCAACACAGGGGAACCAGAGAAACACAGAGAAAATCAAGAAGAGGCCTTCCCCTGTGTTTCTCCGTGTCCCCTGTGTTCCCTGTGGTAAAGCCTTACTGTAGGCAGTATCCCCCGGAACGACGCGCTAATAAGGCCCAATGATCCCCCCAATATTGCGCGCACTGGACGATTCCGGCCGCACCTTCTTCTCTCGCGCTCCGACAACGTCGAGATACTTGTAAGCCGTTCCCGTATTGAAGAGCACGACCGCGTCTTCGGCGTGGAAGAACCCGCCAGCAAGCAGCTTCTGATAAGCAACAAGCGATGCAGCTCCCTCGGGCGCGGCGAACACGCCTTCCACGCTCGCCCAGTGCCGCACAGCAGCAAGGATTTCCTCCTCCGTCGCTGCAACCGCGGTGCCGTGGCTTTTTTTAAGGATGTCAAGAATCAGATAGTCGCCATACGCTTTCGGCACACGCAGCCCGGCAGCAAATGTCGCGGCCCCCACCCACATGTCAGAAGTGCTCTTCCCCGCTTCCCATGCCTTCAC
>Ga0209647_1000482_pt1 | contig 37411 bp, 39 predicted proteins | sample GraSoi_2013_60cm_FD_185827 | JGI IMG/M metagenome (GOLD analysis project Ga0209647, IMG submission 185827) | Grasslands soil microbial communities from the Angelo Coastal Reserve, California, USA - Sample 9_17_2013_60cm (SPAdes) (version 2) | ecosystem: Environmental > Terrestrial > Soil >... | reverse complement strand
GGATCACGCATGCGCGTGACGAGTGTACCCGAAACATTTCTCACTCATCCACGACAATCGTGGACGTGAACGCCTGAAGCCGCCGGTGCTACACTCTTCTGATTATGGCTGAAGGACGTTCGCGGATCTGGATATGGTTTCTCGTGGGCGGCGGGCTGTTTACGCTGTTCGTCATCGCCGTGTTTACGCTGGTGTACTTGAGTTTTGGCGGGCGGGATGAAGAATCATTTTCCGGCTTCGGGTCCAGGATTGCCGTGGTTGAGCTGGACGGCGTAATTTTCTCTCCCAAGCAGATCGTTCCGCAGCTCAAGAAGTTTGCCGATGACGATTCCATCAAAGCCATCATCATCCATGTGAATTCGCCCGGCGGCGGCGTGGCCGCATCGGAGGAGATCTATCGGGAAGTGAAGCGCATTCGAGACGAAAAGAAGAAACACATTGTAGCTTCGATCGAGACGGTGGGCGCGAGCGGCGCATATTACGTCGCGTCCGCGACTAACAAGATCTACGCCGACAAGGGCAGCGTGGTGGGATCGATCGGGGTGATTGCGGAGTGGGTGAACTACGGCGAGCTCCTGCATTGGGCGAAGCTGCACGCAATCACATTGAAGGCGGGAGAATTCAAAGACACGGGAAATCCGACACGTGAAATGACGCCTGCGGAACGCGAGTACATGCAGGGCTTGATTGACAATATGCATACCCAGTTCATCCAGGCTGTGGCCGATGGGAGACATGCGAAGGAAGATGATATCCGCGCCATCGCGAACGGGAAAGTTTGGACCGGCGAGCAGGCGTTTTCGCTGAAACTCGTGGATCAGATTGCGGATTTCGAAGGGGCGGTGAAAGACACGGCCAAGGCGGTGAATATTTCCGGCGAACCGACGCTTGTCTACCCGCCGAAACAGCGGCGGTCGGGGCTGGATCTGCTGTTTGGCGACGTTTCCGACTATCTACCAACGCGGGAGAAGCTCTTGGAGCAGCAGGTCGGTTTTTACTATCTTTGGAAATAGTATCTAAGGTCGAAAACAGGTGCCCATTTCCCTACTTGCGTAGAACCCCTTAAATTTGAGAAGGTTATAGGCAGGCGCAGTGCGGCGGGGGTGTCAATGCCCTCGGGCGCGGGGAGTCGCAAAAGGGACTGGTCCCCGAAAGCGAGGAAAGGCTTATGACGAAGGCAGACCTGATCGAAGAAGTTTCCCGGCTTGCGGAACTCACCCGCAAAGATAGCGAAGTGATTGTGGATACGATCTTTGACAGCGTGGTGCGCTCGCTGCGGGTGGGCGACAAGATTGAGATACGCGGGTTTGGCAGCTTCCGCACGCGCCAGCGCAAGCCGCGCGTGGGCAGAAATCCGAAAACTGGCGACCGGGTGGAAGTCCCAGCAAAGAAGATCCCGTTTTTCAAGCCCAGCAAGGAACTAAAAGATCTGGTGAATAACAGTACGGCAATGCCTCCGGCTGCGCTTCCACCATCCGCTCCACCCAACGCGCACTAAGGGTCGTGTCGCGCTTAGCGGGATGCGGCGCGCGTGCGTGACGATGATTGTTGCTTTAGGACTTCCACGGCGGGGAAGGATTTGGCCGTCGTGAATGTGCGCTCCAGCGGCAGCGCTCCGGTGGCAATCGATTTCACCATCATCTCAATCGCTAAATCTGCGTTCGGCGGAATGAAAATAGTGGCGGTCAGCAGCTTGCGACGCACCCACTCTTGACCGGTTTTGGGCAGTCCATCGCAACCGAGAAACGGCATCTCCTGCCACTGCTCACGCAGTTCGCGGCATTCTTCAAAGGCTTTGCGGGCTCCCATGGCCATGGAATCGTCCTGCGCACAGAGTGCTTCAATCTGCGCCTGCCGAGACGTCGAAAGACGGAGAAACGAGCTGACCGTTTTGTAGGCGCTGGCTTCGGTCCAATGCGCCTTGAGGACACGAAGTTGTATGCCATCGGACTTAGTTTCGAGCAACCCGGCATAGCGCTGCTTTGCGGCCGAACTTTCGGTGGGCCCTTGAATGTAAAGAACGATCCCGCCAGCAGGCAGCAGGGCGCTTAGTTGGTGTCCCTGGATGCGGCCAATCTCCTCATGGTTAGAAGTCAGGGCAAACGCAGGAACGTGGAAAACGCGACGGAGCTCAGCAATATACTCGGCATCGCGATTCAGCAACACTACTCCAATGCCACCAGTGGCGGCGGCACGCGCAATCTGAGGATGGGCGGTAGATCCGGCTGGTTCGAAGATGATTGCGTCGGGTCGCGGGGCGGTAGAAGACTGGATACTGGACAGCAGTTGCTGGCTCTGCCTGATGCCGTCATTACCAGCATAGACAACTTCGAGGTCCACTCCAAGTTTGCGGGCCGCATGCTGGGCCGAGGAAGTCTGCTCTATCTGGTAATCGTTATCGTCATTGGTCAGCGAGAGCAGGAAGCGCAGCTTTTTCATACGAGTGGAGTGTCTTGCGCAATCATACCGCGCCGCGTCCACTGGCGATGCGTGACGGTGGTAACCGGGTTTACGTGGTCTGCCGGCCTTCGCAAGGGCTTGCCCTGAGTGAAGTCGAGGGCGCGCCTGCGCCACAGCTTCGTGGTGAATGTGTAAGATATTGGAAGCGCCGGGCCCGTAGCTCAACGGTTAGAGCAGCAGACTCATAATCTGTTGGTTCTTGGTTCGAATCCAAGCGGGCCCACCAGCATCAATCCCTGAATCATCAGCCTGAATCCCCGAAGAGCGCATCGGCTCAGTATTCCTTCAGCTGCTCTTTTGCTCACTCAAGTTGTGGCACGCGTTCCTCAGCGAGGCCAACAGATGATCGGCGACTCCCTCGGACTTTGACACAACATCCTGGATCCCAACGGCCCGAGCCGCCTTTAAGAGTTGCCCATCGCTGTGCATCGTGAACATCACCATTGCTGTTTTCGGAGCGATGACGGTAATCTGCCGGGCGGCCGCAAGTCCGTCCATTACGGGCATTTGCAGATCCAGGATCACTCCGTCGGGGTGCAATTCTTTGACTTTTTCCACAGCCGCCCTGCCGTCTTCTGCCTCGCCACAGACCCGCCAATCCGGATATTGCTCAAGGCATGACCGGAGCGAATGGCGGATGACGGCACTGTCGTCGACGATCAGAATTGAGTAGGACAAAACAGCCTCGAATACCCTTAGCAGGGTGCTGGCCGTGCCACGTCGCAGAGTCGGCGGCCAACAACGACAGAACGGCGGTGAGGAGTGACGATTCCACCCTACACCCTGAGCCGTGGGAGTAAATACCGTGAACACTGTACGCTAGCGCACATTGGATGGTTCGATGACGAACGGCTATGAGGCAAAATGCGCATACCGGCAGAGGCCGTTAAATACCGGCACAGGCCGTTAAATAAAGGAGTACCCTGAAGAAGTCTCTTCTAGCACTCTTCCGCTGCGCCCCGTCTGGGTGACGGTTCCTTGCGAAAATCAGACAGCGTTTTCGCTGGCTAAGGAGCCGTTTATGGTGAAAAGACCGTCTGTTTCCGCCTCCGTTCAAAAAGCTCCTAGTGATGGTGACGGACATGCCATTGCCAATAAAATTCTGCTCAGTCTCCCGCGCAAAGAATACGATCAGGTGCTCTCAAAACTGGAATTGGTGCGGCTGAAACTTCACCAGGTGATTCATGAGGCGGGAGAGAGCATCAAATCCGGTTACTTCGTCAACGCCGGAGTGATTTCAGTTCTGGCTGTTCAGCCTGACGGAAAATCCGTGGAGGTTGGCCTCATTGGCAAAGAAGGCTTTGTGGGTCTGCCTCTGCTTGTGGGATACCGCAGCAGCCCGACCAGACTCATAACCCAGGGAGATGGTACGGCCTACCGGTGCGATGCGGATGTGCTCCGGCAGCTTGTCAAAGAATGTCCTGAACTGGAAAAGCAGTTGCATCGTTTTGGTCAACGACTGGCAATGCAGACCACCCAAATCGCCGCCTGTAATCGATTGCACGACGTAGTGGAACGATTGGCCAGATGGATCTTGATGAGCCACGATCGGATCCTTTCAGAGAACCTTCCGCTAACCCAGGAATTCCTGTCCCAGATGCTGGGAACGCGGCGCTCGAGCGTGACTGTGGCCGCGGGCATCTTGCAAAAGGCAGGACTGATTTCTTACACGCGCGGAAGCGTCACTATCTTGAGCCGGAAAAGACTCGAAGACGCATCGTGTGATTGCTACGGAATCGTGCAACGACAGCTAAGCGCTTGGGAAACAGAAGCGAATTAACCTCCGTGCGGCAACGCACATCAAAATGTTGCCGATCGTACCGACAAGGGCTGTTGCTTCGGTAATACTCTTATTGCCTACTGACAAAATGGCCCCCCAGGTGGGCAAAGAATTGTTGCCAGCCGAAGGATCTGTCATGTCAACCAACGGCGCGCCCCACCCGCAGGACTGGAACGAACTCTATCAACTTGCCATGCTGGAAACCGATCCGGCTAAACTCCCACCCCTTATTGCCGACGCCCATAAAGCGATTCTTGACCGGATTCAAGAGACTCTCACTAAACCCATCTCTGCCGAAAACGAGCGACTGAGCGATGCCCTTTGCGGCCTGCGTACGCTTCGGGACGAGGTCAACTCCTGGAAGAGCAAATCCAACGGCGGCGGCCCTGCAGTCCGGAAATCGAGCTGAGTTGCGCCGAGCTTCGGACACCGGAACGGACAACCCCTCGTTAACTACTCTCCCCATCCCGAGGCGGCGTCTCCGTCACGCGAGCCGCAAGCTAAAGTAAAAAACCGACCCGTGGCGCAACTGGCTAGTGACTCCTAGCCGCCCGCCATGAGCTTCCACCACGGCCTTGCCGATGGCTAGCCCCATGTCCGTCCCGTGGACTTGCGACGCTGGTTTCGTCCGCGACAAAACTCTTCGCAGACAGGCGATTGTTCGCAATCCTAAAGGCAGAACTATCCGTGATAGCAATGGCAATCCCCGCAACCAATATGCCGCCGATAATATCGACGAGGTAGTGCCATTCCAACAGCAGGATGGAGACCATCAGCAGACCGTCATAGGCGCACAACACAATCAACATTCGCTTCCAGCGCCGCAAGAACCACATCACGATGAGTGGCTGGGCAATATGCATGCAGGGAAAGGCGATGAAGTAGTCGGTGGAAATGCGTTGGATCGGTACATGATTCCAAAGCGCCAGCGCATTCGTGATCAGCAATTTTTGGATTGAGTAGGCGCGCAGAGCGCTCGGGAACACCGAGAAATGCTCGGGGCACAGATAATACGGTCCCTGGCTCGGCCATAGGTAAAACAGCCCGAGGGCAAGATAGTACGACATGAGAATCGTGCCCACGAACTGAAGGGCGCGGCTCTTCCCGTCATAAAGAGAGACCACGATAAGCGCCGCCCCAATCTGGGGAAACATGCCGAAGTAGATGAATTCCAGGAAGTGAAAAAAGGAAAGGGGGAAGATTCGAAGCGTCCAGTGCGACAGATCGGAAATAGACCATCCGTGAAGCATCCACCTGTCCATCGCATTGAATGCCGCGTCAAAAGAGAAACTGAAATGAACCGAGGCGATGATGTCGTTGTAAGCAAACACCAGCAGAAAACCGGCGAACAGATAAAGGGCAGGCAGCAGAGTCGCGGCTGCGGCTTGCCGCAGTCCATGGAGTTTCCGTTCGCCGAATTCGAGTATGGCCACGGTATCGGCGGTCAGAATCAGCGCTTTCATCCAGGTGAACGTCCAGCCCAGAACGGCGAAGTAGAGCAGCAGGAGAACAATGCGAATCGGGTCGCGCCGGTAACGTTCGACAAGAGGGTGCAGTATCGCCTGCCCGGGCAGGCCGATCAGGCACAGCGCCGCTGCAACGAAGATCGACTGCGCCGCCAGAACTAACCAGTACGCGGTGCCAAGCCCGATCCAATCGAAATTGGCGGGAATGTGCAGCCTTCGCAAGGCAGGGATGAGGACTATGCTCAGGAGCAAGCTGATCCAGTAATGCGAATGACGCGGTTTCATTGAATCCTATCTCAGCAAGCGGCGACTCTTATCCATACTCTTCCATTACCACGCCGGCAAACTAAAATAAAAAACCGATCCATGCCCCAGCTGACTAGTGACTCCAAGGCGGCCACCGTGGGCCTCCACTATGGCTTTGCAGATGGCGAGCCCCATGCCTGTCCCGTGGACTTGCACGCGCTGATTTCGTCCGCGGTAAAATTTTTCGAAGACGAGCGATTGTTCGAAATCGTCGATGCCTGGACCGCGATCGGCAATGCTGACGTTGAGTGTCTGGTCCTTGGCTTCCACGGTGATGCGGATCGGAGCACCGGCGGGTGAGTACTTGGCGGCATTCTCGAGCAGGTGCACCAGGACTTCCTTGATATGAGCGGCATCCATGCGCGCATTGGGAAGGCCGGCGGGGATTCTCACGTCCACGGGATGCTGGATCAGAAGCTGTTTCAGTTCGACAAGCGCTTCCTCGACAACGCTGCTGAGGGGAGCGGATTCAAAGCGAAATTCCACTTTGTTGGCATCTAACTGAGCCATCTCGGCGGCCTCTCCAATCAGGCGATTCAGCCGATCGCTCTCCTCATTGATGATGGTCAGCAGCTCATGTCTCTCTTCCGGCGAATGACGCGCTGACGATTCACCCTTCGTTGAAGGACTGGTGCTGCCGAGCAGCGACGTAACCGATGCTTTGATAGCGGTGAGAGGAGTACGAAACTCATGCGTCACCGAATCGAGCAGGACGGAGCGTAGTTGCTCGCTTTCGCGGGCGGCCTCAGCGCGGCTGAGTTTTTCGACCGCCCCCGCCCGCTCGATGGCGGTGGCCACCAGGCTGCCGATGGCTTCCAGTGTTTGCCGTGACAGCACCGAACCAGCGAAGCCCATGCAGCCCACCACGCGCATACCCATGCGCAGCGGCATGAAGGCCAATTGACGGACAGCGTCGATTCGGGGTTCACCGCGCAGGCCGATCAACTGGAGATCGCGCGATTCCAAGCCGTCGATGTTGGGGCCAGAGCGATACACGTCGCTGCGGCTGGACAAAGAAAGCGCAGCCGACCGGATGCCGAATGACTCGACAACGTAGCGGGGAATCAGGTTCAACAACTCGGCGGGGTTGTCACTCGAAAGCAACAACTGGCTGAATGCGTAGAGGCGTTCCAGTTCCTGCCGGCGCTCGATGGCAGAGCGCGTGCCGCGCCGGGCGCGCTCCGACAGTTCACTGGCAGTTACCGCGGTGACCAGGAAGGCGAAGAGCGCGATCCAGTTCTGTGGGCCGGAGATGTGAAAGGTGCCGATTGGAGGTAGAAAAAAGTAATTGAATGCCAGAGTGGCCATCACCGACATGAAAACCGCTTGCCGTAGGCCCCACGAGGCGGAGATCCCGAGAACGCCCAGCAGGAAAGCGAGCGCAATCGTGGTTGGATTCAGATGGAGCCAGCGGTAGCCGGCGAGAGTAATTCCGGCTACAGATAGCGCCGCGATCAGGTATCCGGATCCGGATCTGGCCGCTGCGTTCACGAGGCGATTGTATGCCAACCTTGTAACCTTTCATTATCTCAACGACAATAATCGCGATGCCCAAAACTCCCGAGCAGTGGCTGGAGGAATGTTCGCCGGCGGAAAAGACGGGCACGTTCAAGCTGTTTCTTGGATATGCTCCCGGCGTGGGCAAAACCCACACCATGCTGACCGAGGCGATCCGGCGGCACACACGCGGAGAAGATGTGGTGATCGGTGTTATCGAAACCCACGGACGGAAAGCGGTCGGAGACCTTGTCGCGAATCTGGAAGTGGTGCCGCGCAAAGAGATTGAGTACAAGGGCGCGGCCTTCGAAGAGATGGACGTGGACGCCATTCTTGCGCGCAAGCCGTGCGTCGCGCTCGTGGACGAACTGGCGCATACCAACATCGAAGGCAGCAAGCATCGCAAGCGTTATGAAGACGTGCTGGAACTGCTGGATGCGGGAATCGACGTTCTCTCCACCATGAACATTCAGCATCTGGAGACCGTCACCCCGACGGTGCAGGGAGTCACCGGGATTCAGGTGCGCGAAACGGTTCCCGACTGGGTGCTGCAACGAGTCAACGAAGTGGTGATGATCGATCTGACCCCGGAGGCGCTGCAGAACCGCATGCGGCGCGGCGACGTGTATCCGCAGGAACGCGTGGGACGGGCGCTGGAAAACTTTTTCCGCGAGACGAACTTGATCGCTCTGCGGGAACTGGCGTTGCGCCAAGTGGCGCAACAGGTGGATCAAAGCCTGGAACAGCACCGTGGGGAGCAGGAGAAAGATCACGACGGACGCGCGGTCGCCATCCGCGAACGCATTGCGGTAGGCATCAGCTCGAATCCCGCTGCCCAGTATCTGATCGCTCGCGGAGCGCGTATGGCGCAGGCCATGAATGCCGAACTCTTTGTCGTCTACACCGACCTGGGGCAGGACTCGAGCGAAGCAAATCAGCGAACCTTGTCCGCGAATGTGCGCTTCGCGGAAAACGTTGGCGCGACCATGGTGCGGCTGAAGGGGAAGAGTGTGGCCGAGGCGCTCGCGGAATTTGTCAACGAGAAACACATCACGCAAGTTGTTTTCGGACGCTCCGCCACGCGCGGCTGGAAACGATATTTGTATCTTTCGGCGATCCATCAGTTTCTGCGCGACGCGCCGGCGGTGGACGTGCACATCGTGACCCAGGAACCGAACTGATTGCGCATGTCAGCGAACAAACGTCGGGGCACAAACGTTGGAGCATAAACACATTCTCGTGGTGGACGACGAATCCCAGATCACGCGGGTGCTGCGGACCTCTCTTTCCAGCCACGGCTATGACATTCGCGTAGCCAACGATGGCGAGACCGCATTGGAGATCATGAAAGACTGGTCGCCGGATCTGGTCATCACCGACCTGGCGATGCCCAACATGGATGGACTGGAGTTATGCCGCCGGCTGCGCATGAAGACTCAGATTCCGATCATTGTGCTTTCGGTGCGGGGTGAGGAACGTACCAAGGTCAAGGCGCTGGATGCGGGCGCGGATGACTATGTGACCAAGCCCTTCGGCATGGAGGAGCTTTTAGCGCGCGTTCGCGCCAATCTTCGCCGCACGCGGACAGAAGAGTCGGAAATAGCGCCGATAGAAGCGGGCGACTTCAAGATCGATCCCGGAGCACGCAGCGTTTTTGTCAAGGACCGCGCCGTCCACCTCACGCCGAAAGAATTTGACTTACTGGCGTATTTGGCCCGCCACGCCGGCAAAGTGATGACGCATCGCGCCTTGCTGGGCGCGGTCTGGGGAGGTCAGAGCACGGAGCAGGTCGAATACCTGCGCGTGTTTGTTGCGCAACTTCGCAAGAAGCTTGAGCCGTCGCCAAATTCCCCTCGCTACATTGTGACGGATCCCTGGGTCGGGTATCGCTTCGAGCCCGGAGACTGATCGCGTTAGGGTTCGCGCCAAACCTTTTCTTTATTACTTCTTGATGAACTGCTTACGTCCCTTTTATAGGGAAACCCGTCTAATCGAAGTAGGACGGTTAGCGCCCTTGTGGAGGAGGTCCTGTGCAAGACGTGATCTTTGTCCTGGTTGCGATAGCGTTCTTCCTTGTATCGCTGGGTTATGTACAGTTCTGCGATCGAATTCGCTGAGGACAATCGCCTGAGGTAAATCATCCTGAGGTAAATGATTATGAATGCTGAATCGATCATCATGTTGATAGTAAGTGCAGGGTTGATGGTCTACCTGTTGTATGCGTTGCTAAGACCGGAGAAATTCTGAAATGACAACCAATGGCTGGATACAGATCTTCGTATTCCTGGCTCTGATTCTGGCGATCACCAAGCCGCTCGGGGTGTTCATGGCAAGAGTGTTCAGCCGAGAGCGCACTTTTCTCGATCCCGTGGTTCGGCCGATCGAGCGTTTACTGTATCGCTTGACCGGCGTCGATGAAGCGCACGAGATGCGCTGGACCGAATATGCGTTCACCATGCTGCTGTTCAGCGGCGCTTCGATGCTGTTGCTCTACCTGATTGAGCGCGCGCAATATTTGCTGCCTTGGTTGAATCCGCAGAAGTTTGCCGCCGTGCCTCCCGTGCTAGCCTTCAACACCGCCGCGTCTTTCACAACCAACACCAATTGGCAGAACTATTCAGGCGAGTCGACCATGAGCTATCTCACGCAAATGGTTGGCTTGGCCTACCACAACTTCTCGTCAGCCGCTGTCGGGATCGCGTTGGCGGTAGCCTTCATTCGCGGTATCGCGCGCAAAGAGAAAGAGACGATCGGAAACTTCTGGGTCGACATGACCCGCTCCACCCTATGGGTGCTTCTGCCCGCGTGCATCGTCTATGCCTTGGTGCTGGTTTCGCAGGGAGTCGTGCAAAACCTCAAGCCGTATGACACTGCGAAGCTGATCGAGCCGCAGCAGATCCAGAAAACTGGAACGGACGGCAAGCCAATGGTTGGGCCGGATGGCAAAACGGTCATGGACACCGTGACCGACCAGACCATCGCCCAAGGGCCGGTTGCCTCTCAAGAGGCGATCAAGATGCTGGGCACGAACGGCGGCGGATTCTTCAATGCCAATAGCGCCCATCCTTTTGAAAATCCCACCCCACTTAGTAACTTCTTGCAGATGCTTTCCATCTTTGCGATCCCGGCAGGTCTAACTTACACGTTGGGCCGCATGACTGGGTCCCAGCGTCACGGCTGGGCGGTCTGGGCGGCGATGGCAGCTCTTTTCTTGTGTGGTGTTACGGCGGCGTATTGGGCCGAGGCTAAAGGCAATCCTCTTCTGCATGGAGTCGACCAGCACGCGACGGCGTGGCAATCCGGCGGCAACATGGAAGGCAAGGAAGTCCGCTTTGGCATCGCCAATTCCGCGCTGTTCGCGACCATCACCACCGATGCTAGCTGCGGTGCGATCAACGGCTGGCATGATTCTTTTACGCCGCTGGGTGGAATGGTGCCGCTGGTCAACATCATGCTCAGCGAAACCGTATTCGGAGGAGTGGGCGCGGGCCTGTACGGCATCCTGATCTATGTGGTGTTGTCGGTGTTCATTGCGGGACTCATGGTCGGGCGAACGCCGGAGTATCTGGGCAAGAAGATTGAAGCCTACGACGTGAAGATGGCGATGCTCGTCACGCTGGTTTTTCCGTTGATCATTCTGGTGCTCACTGGCATTTCATCGGTTGAGGGATTTGGCACCGCGAGCATCAGCAACGCAGGTCCACACGGCCTGACCCAAATTCTCTATGCGTTCACATCGATGGCGGGAAACAACGGTTCCGCATTCGGCGGCCTGAACGGTAACACGCTTTGGTACAACACGGCGGGCGCAATGACGATGCTGGTGGGACGCTTCTTTATGATCATCCCCATGCTCGCGATTGCCGGCAACCTGGCGAAGAAAAAGACCGTCCCCACTTCGGCAGGTACGTTCCCGGTGACTACGCCCATGTTCTCCATTCTGCTCGTGTCGGTGATTGTGATCGTGGGCGCGCTCACATTTTTTCCGGCGCTCAGCTTGGGACCCGTACTCGAACATCTGCAGATGGTGGCAGGGAAAACTTTCTGAGACGAAATATGGCAGAAAAGAAAAGCAAGAGTTTGTGGGACGCAAAAATTATCCGGCGGGCGCTGGTTGATGCCGTGGTCAAACTCGATCCCCGAACCATGATGAAGAATCCCGTCATGTTCGTGGTCGAGGTGGGCAGCGTGGTGACGACCGCGCTGTTGTTCCGCGAGAAACAGAGCTTCGCGTTCAACTTGCAAATCACGCTCTGGCTTTGGTTCACCGTGCTGTTTGCGAATTTTGCGGAGGCCATGGCCGAGGGGCGCGGCAAAGCGCAAGCCGACACGTTGCGCAAAGCCAGGTCTGAAACTGTAGCCAAGCGTTTGCTGCCGAATGGAACGACAGAAACCGTGCCGAGTGCGAAGCTGCGTTCCGGCGATGTTGTGGTGGTGACTGCGAGCGAATTCGTCCCCGGCGATGGCGAGGTCATCGAAGGCGTTGCTTCGGTGGATGAGTCTGCGATCACCGGGGAATCCGCTCCCGTGATCCGCGAAGCCGGAGGAGACCGGTCGGCCGTCACCGGCGGCACGCGCGTGCTCTCCGATGTGCTCACAGTCCGCATCACTTCGAATCCAGGAGAAACGTTTCTCGACAGAATGATTGCTTTGGTCGAGGGCGCCGAGCGGCAGAAGACTCCGAACGAGATCGCGCTCAATATTCTGCTCGCGGGCTTGACCATCATTTTTCTGCTGGCTGTAGTTACGCTGCAGCCCTTCGCGGTCTATTCGGGGTCACCACAAACAGTCTTTGTGCTCGTCTCCCTGCTGGTCTGCCTGATCCCAACGACGATTGGCGGTCTGCTCTCCGCGATCGGCATTGCCGGCATGGACCGCCTGGTGCAGCACAACGTGCTGGCGATGTCCGGACGCGCCGTGGAAGCGGCCGGGGACGTGAACACGTTGCTGCTCGATAAGACGGGAACGATCACGCTCGGAAACCGTCAGGCAGCCGAGTTCATTTCGGCACCGGGCATTACCGCGGCTGAGATGGCCGATGCGGCTCAACTCTCGTCGCTCGCCGACGAGACGCCCGAGGGCCGCTCGATTGTTGTGCTGGCAAAGCAGCAGTACAACCTGCGCGGCCGTGAACTGGCTTCGCAGGAAGCAGTGTTCGTCCCCTTTACCGCGCAAACGCGTATGTCGGGTGTGAACCTCGATGGCAGAGAGATTCGCAAGGGATCGGTCGACGCCATCATCAAATATCTGAATCAGTTCGGCACATCGCTGCCGCGCGAAATTCAGGCGAGCGTGGAGCAGATTGCGCGCTCGGGAGGAACTCCGCTGGTGGTCGCGGAGAATCAGCGGGCGCTGGGCGTGATCTACCTGAAAGACATAGTCAAAGGCGGCATGCGCGAGCGCTTCAATCAACTGCGCGCGATGGGAATCAAGACGGTCATGATCACCGGTGATAATCCCCTGACAGCGGCCGCGATCGCACGCGAGGCGGGCGTGGACGATTTTCTGGCGGAGGCAACTCCCAAAGACAAGATGGATCTGATTCGCCGCGAGCAGGGCGACGGCAAGCTGGTCGCCATGACGGGCGACGGCACGAACGACGCTCCCGCGCTGGCTCAGGCCGATGTGGGCGTCGCCATGAATACCGGCACACAAGCTGCGAAAGAGGCCGGAAACATGGTGGACCTGGATTCGAATCCCACCAAACTCATTGAGGTGGTGGCGATCGGAAAACAGTTACTGATGACGCGCGGAGCGCTCACCACGTTTTCGATTGCGAACGACGTGGCCAAGTATTTCGCGATCATTCCGGTAATGTTTGCGGGAACATTTCCCGTGCTGAATGCGCTCAATATCATGCGGCTGCAAACGCCGCAGTCGGCGGTGCTCTCTGCCGTTATTTTTAACGCGCTCATCATCATTGCCCTGATTCCGCTGGCGCTGCGAGGGGTCGCATACAAAGCGATGAGCGCCGAATCTCTGCTACGGCAGAATCTTCTGGTTTATGGGTTTGGCGGGCTGGTGGTCCCGTTCATCGGCATCAAGCTGATCGACATGCTTATCACCGGCATCAGGCTGGTATAGGAAGAGACAATGAAGAAAAATCTGATCACGGCTGTACTGATGACGATCGCAACCACGGTCCTGTTAGGAATTCTCTATCCCCTGCTGGTGACCGGACTCGCGCAACTGATCTTCCCCAAGCAGGCTAACGGCCAGCTGATCCACGGGAAAGACGGAGTTGTAGTTGGTTCGCGGCTGATCGGGCAGCCATTTTCGGGGCCGGGCTACTTTCATTCGCGGCCATCGGCCGCGGGTGCTGCAGGCTACGATGCCAGCGTCTCCGGCGGCTCAAATCTCGGTCCGACCAACGCGCAGTTAATCACTCGCGTGAATGGAGATGTCGCCAAGCTGCAAGCCGAGAATCCTGGTATTCCCATCCCCGTCGATCTGGTAACGACGTCGGCTTCGGGACTCGATCCGGATATCACGCCGGCGGCGGCGGAATTCCAGATTCGGCGCGTGGCTTCGGAACGCAAGATTACGGAAGGGGAAGTTGCAGGCCTGGTTCGTGAGAACTCCGAGAATCGGCAATGGGGATTCCTGGGCGAGCCACGCGTTCACATCCTCGAACTGAATATCACGCTCGATGCGCGCTACGGGCGAAGGCACTAGGATTTCGCCGGCGAAAATGACCGCGCTCTCACTAGCTGCTCAAGTCCCAACTCAATGGATTTTGTCATCCCGAGCGAAGCGAGGGATCTGCAGTTCGCCGCAACAATGCAGATCCCTCGCTTCGCTCGGGATGACAACTCACTGCGGCGAGCAAATTACTCGCAAGGCGCCTGCCGCCACTGAAATCTCGGCAGGCGTCTCGCACACAAACTCTCCGTCAGCGTAGATCTCGAGCGGAGTCTCAGTCTCCACGTGGACTCGCTCCGCCCTCGAATACTCAACTTCGGGCAGACGGAGGTGGCGCCCGAAGTACACAGTCGGAAACACAAAAAACAACTTGAAGGGATTGAGTGCGTTGATCCGGCAGATATCGAGCTTGCCATCGGCGAAATCTGCTTCCGGCGCGATGCGCATGCCATCGCCATAGAACTGTGTGTTGGCGAAGGCGGCGAGCAAGGTTATCTTTTCGGCTTGAGTACGATCCTCACCATTGGCCTGCGTCAGCCGCATGGAAAAAGCCGGAAGCTTGAGCAGTAGCGACAATAGCGCCAGAGCATAACCGCCGTGTCCGCGCAGCCAGCGCGGCATCTGATTGGCGCGCCGAGCGGCCGCAGAGTCCAGACCGCATCCGGCGACGCCGCAGAAGTAGTACGTCCTCTCCCGTGAAGTGGATGGAACCGCAGTGGATGGAACAATAACCCCGAGATCAATTGCCCGCGCTTGAATTTTCCCCGATTCGAAATCACGCCATACGCGCAAGGAGTCTCGCATCGAGCGCAGGTTCAGCGCGCGGGCAAAATCGTTTCCACTGCCCGTTGGAACGATAAGCACCGGAAGCTGGAGCCGTACGAGCGCTGGAAGTTGACGGTGAATGGTGCCGTCGCCGCCAAAAATTAGAATGGCGTCAGCATCGCCGGAAGCGGGGGGCAATCCTTGGAGCCACTTTGCTCGAGAGGCTTCTTGAAACGGCTTCAGATCCGCCGGTGAAGTCCCCAATCCGAAGATGGCGGCAGCGCGCATGGGCTCGGCATTCAGCATCGTGGAAAAAATTAGAATTGCTGTTGCTGCAGGCAGCCGCCGAGCTTGCGCACGGATTGGAGCCTTCGACTTCGCTCAGGGAGGCTCGCGAGTCGCCCGTCCCCACACGACCACACGAACTATTTCGGCAGGCACTTCTCCATGAAGTCCACCAAGTCTTTTTTCATCTTGTTGTGCTCGGCGCGATCGATGTACACCATGTGACCCGAGTTGTAAGTGGCGTACGAAACATTTTGGCGGAACTGCCCATCGAGGTTCAGGTGGTCTATGGTCCAGTTGGCAGCGGCGTAGGGTGTCGCCAGATCGTAATAGCCTTCCATCACCAGAATCTTCATGTACGGATTTTTGATCATGGCCGACCGCAGACCGCCTGCCGTGCTGGGAAAGCCTTCCACGGCGTTCCCCCACTCCCACTTCTGGAAGCCGGGCTCGTCGAAAGCGAAGACTCTATAGGGCATGTCGGACTTGTAGTTGAGTTCGGTGCGCAAGTAACCGTTGAACGCGGAGGTATAAGGCGGCAGAATGGCAGCGCTGGCTGGATCGTAGAAGAGGTGGTCTTCGTCGGGATTTGGGCTGCTGAACCGGCCATCGAGGCGGCCAACGACCAGTTTCTGATCGAGCAGCAGTTCGTGCGTGAAGGTGGGAACGTCAATACGCAGGCTGTGCGCTTCGATCATCTCCGGACGCAGCCCTATGTAGCGTGACAGTTGATCGACAACCTTGCGGCGTTCTTCCGCCGTCAATGTGTCGCCTTTGCCCAAGGCAAGCGCGTAATCGTTGGTCGACCAGCGCACGACTTCATCGCGTGTCTTCGCCATATCCTGAGTAAGATCGGCGGAAAGCTTGTGGTGGTAAGCGGCGATCATGTTGAATGTCGGCACCAGCAGAAAATAAGGCAGGTCGTTCGATTTATTCCATTCGAGTGTTTGGAAATCCACTGCCATCGAGAGCAGAGTCACGCCGTTGAAAGCGATACCATGATCCGCCAAAAACCCGGCGATGCCGGCGGCGCGCGTCGTGCCGTAGCTCTCCCCCAGCAGAAACAGCGGAGAGCTCCAACGATCGTAGCGCGAGATGTAGAGGCGTATGAATTCTCCGAAGGCTTGTACGTCGCCCTTTACGCCCAGAAACTTCTTGGCAAGTTCGGCGGTTGCGGCGCGCGAGTAACCGGTGGACATGGCGTCCACCATGACGATGTCACTGCGGTCGAGGAGCGTGTCGGGATTGTCTTCCAAACGATAAGGAGCTGCCGGCATGAAACCGTTCGCCTGCAGTACCACGCGCTTCGGTCCGAGTGCGCCCATATGCAGCCACACTGAGGCGGAGCCCGGACCGCCATTGAACGAGAACGTCACCGGACGCTTTCCGGCTTCCTGTCCGTCGAGCGTATAGGCGACGAAGAACATTTCGGCCTCTATCTTGCCGTCGTCGCGCTTGATGGGAAGTCTCCCGGCTGTCGCCGTGTAACTGAGCGTTTTTCCGTTCAGCGCGAACTGATGATGCGTGATTACGGGCGGAACTTCTGCCACATCGTAATGTTCTTCCTTGTCTTTATCTTTATCGGTGGCTTCGCTTGACTCGGCTTTGGACGGCTCGGCGGGCTTGCCGGGTTCCGTGGCTTTGTCCGGAGTCACCGTGCTCGCCGGCGCTGGTTCTTTCTTGCTTTTGTCTTTCCTGGACGTGGCCGGCTTTGCGCTCTCAGGCGTCGTGTTCTGTGATTGGTTTTGTTGCGCCACCGCAAACGGAATTGTCAACGCCGCGAAAACGAGAACTATCGGAATTCTCATGCTGGTCTCCGGGAGAAAAGAGTTGGACCAGCATTATAAAGCGTGTTCGCTATTGCACTTGGAAAAGCCTCGTCCGAGGTCTACAATTTCGCTGGCCCCGGACAATCACATCATAATTTCCGGGAGTTTGTGTGCGCATGGGACATCCAAAGGAGCATCGAAATATGAAAAAAGTACTAGCATTGCTATTCGCCGTTTCTCTCTGCATCGCGATGTCGTCGTTCGCGTTTGCCCAGGGTGACAAGTCGGCCTGCAAACCGATGGACAAGATGGACAAGCCGATGGACAAAAAGGAAGACGCCAAAGCAAAGCATCACCACAAAGCCCACAAGAAAGAAAAGAAAGAGGAAATGAAGAAGGACGCACCGAAATGACGTTGCATGCCTTCTCGTTTCCGACCCCGGCGGTAGCCGGGGTTTTCTTTTTGCAGCGATCCACCCGAGTCCTGCCGAAGGCTACTACAGACGTGCTAGAATTTGTTGCGCCTGAAACGTTTCCACCGGCTCGGTGGCGCATCAGATCTCTCCACCCTGGCAAGCGACGGACTGAACAGTGGCCCAGCATCCCAACCCACAAGGCGACTCCATCACCTACGCCGACGCCGGTGTCAGCATTGATCGTGGCAACCGCACCAAGCAGCGCATCAAGTATCTTGCCCACAAAACCTTTACCAAGGGAGTATTGAGCGAGATTGGCGGGTTTGGTGGCCTGTTCTCGGTCGATAAGAAGTATCTGGATCCGGTGCTGGTTTCGAGCGTGGACGGCGTGGGCACTAAATTAAAAGTAGCCTTCGAAATGAAAATGCACCACACCGTCGGGGCCGACCTGGTGAATCACTGCGTGAACGATATCGCAGTGCAGGGTGCGGCGCCTTTATTTTTTATGGACTACCTGGCCACGGGCAGGCTGGACCCGGAAGTCGCCGAAAAAATTGTTGGCGGCCTCGCCGAAGCCTGCAAGCATAACGCCTGCGCGCTGATCGGCGGCGAGACCGCGGAAATGCCAGGGTTTTATCCCGAGGGCGAATACGATCTCGCCGGATTCATTGTTGGAGTGGTCGAGCGCGACCGCATCATCAGCGGCAAAGACGTGCAGGTGGGCGATTGCGTCCTCGGTCTGCCCTCGAATGGCCTGCATACCAATGGATACTCGCTGGCTCGCAAACTTCTCTTTGAAATCGCGGGCTATTCCCTCGAGACCTTTGTCAGCGAGATCAAGAACAAAGTCGGCAACGAACTCATGCGCACCCATCGCAGCTACTGGTCGATCATTCGTAAGATGATCGCGGGCGAATGCGTCGCCGCACTGGCGCACATTACCGGCGGCGGCATCACCGAGAATCTGCCCCGAGTGCTGCCCAAAGGCACATCGGCCGTGATCGAACTCGGTACCTGGCCGGTTCTTCCTATCTTTGAGCATCTGCAAAAGCTGGGCAACGTCGCCGAGGAAGAGATGCTCCGCACCTTCAATATGGGCCTCGGCATGTTAATCGTGGTTCCCGCCAAGAAATTCAAGAAAGCCCAGACTCTCCTGGAACGCGCAGGAGAAAAATTTTACAGTGTCGGCCGCATCGTCAAGGGCGATCGCAAAGTGATGTTCAGTTAGGATTTCCTTCAGGTTTTTATTTTTCGTTGGATTTTCTCTGTGCCTCTGTGGTGAATAATGTTGTGCGAATGAAAAATCTCGGCATCCTACTTTCCGGACGCGGATCCAATTTTGTGGCCATCGCCGACAGTATTGCAGCGGGCAGGATACCCAATGCCCGCGTTGCTGTCGTGATTTCGAACCGCGCCGATGCTCCCGGTCTGGAAACCGCCCGCCAGCGCGGACTCCATGCGCTCGTCATTCCATCGAAAGGCAGGCCACGCGAGGAGCACGACCGCGAAGTTGTGTCTGCACTCCTGGACAGCAAAGTCGATCTCGTCTGCCTCGCCGGTTACATGCGCCTGCTTTCGCCCTGGTTCGTGCAGCAGTTTCCGGCGAAAATTCTCAACATCCATCCATCCCTGCTACCCGCGTTTCCCGGTCTGGAAGCGCAGCAGCAGGCTTTCGCCTACGGTGTGAGAGTGTCAGGCTGCACGGTGCACCTGGTGGATGAGGAACTTGATCACGGCGCCATCATCGTCCAGAAAACCGTACCCGCACTGGACTCGGATAACGAGCACACGCTTGCCTCGCGCATTCTTGAGCAGGAACACATCGCATATACGGAAGCGATCAGAATTGTGCTGGAAGAGAAATTTGAAATCGTGGGTAGGCGGATGGTGAAAAGTCAGAGGTGAGAGATCAGATTGCAGAAGTAAAATCCAAATTCAGCGCACATGGCTTCACGTCTGCAATCTGCAATCCTACATAATGAGTTCGTTGCTCATCCGCGCGATCGGATGCTGCATTACCTCGAGCTCGTTCTTCACCAGATTCAGTCCATAAACGCACTGCTCAAATCTTTGTGAGAGTTGCGCGAATAGCGGTGCCACCTTGGCGTATTCGAAGTGCTCGAACTTCGAGACGATGTAGTAGCTCTCTTTCCCGGCTTTCATCCAATCCACGAAACCTTCTACCCGCTGGCGGCGCAAACGATAATGGTTGATGCTCTCCGGAAACATACCGGCGTAGAAAAGCGTAAAGTCGCCAATGTGTTTGCGGACCTGGCGTTCGCGATCGAACGACGGAGCTGGACCATAGATCGGGTCCGATTCAATCAGCATCTCGCCCACATCGTTCAAGGGCTTTCCCGCCGCATTGCGGATTTTCAGCAACTGCTCAGCGTCGCAAAACTCTGACAGCAGATGTGCGACGTAGTTCACGAGTTGGGGATCACGAATTCCGATCTCCTCGGCATAGTGACGGCCGACCAGTTCAAGAAACAGCTGCTGCAGCGGATGCGTCTCCGGAATCATTTCCATGGCCCCACTCCCTCTCACCGTGCCCTTCTCTAAGCTTCTATCGGAATTAAACCCCGTCCGGATTAGATACCTCGAATTCTTACCCAACACAAGTCACCATTGAGCCACTCACTATAGTTAGAAGCCCGCGCGGGGCGCAGGGTTTCAAGGTGTTTGTTAGCAGCCAAGGGCGGTGACTGCTAATTCTGCATCGCGGATCGAAAAATCTGATCCAATCAATCTATTCATCTGTGTAAGAACAAGGAAAATGGAGGCAGAGTGGAGCGGATCAACATTTCAACTGGAACGCCGTGGGAGCCGATCGTCGGTTACTCTCGTGCGGTTCGCGTGGGCGCCTATATTCACGTTGCGGGTACAACCGCGACTGGAGGCGATGGAAAAATCGTCGGCGCAGGCGATCCGTACGCGCAGGCAGTTCAGGCCCTCAAGAACATTGCACGCGCGCTGGAGCAGGCCGGAGCTTCACTCAAGGACGTCGTCCGCACGCGCGTGTTCCTTACCAACATCGCGGATTGGGAAAGAGTCGGAAAAGCCCACGGAGAGTTTTTTCGCGAGATTCGTCCCGCGAGCACGATGGTGGCGATTACGGCCCTGGTCTCTCCAGAGATGCTGCTGGAAATCGAAGCGGACGCCATCGTGCCCGACGGAAAATAATTGAAAATGGCGGAAGCCGGACAGAGCACCGGGCTTCCGCCATCAACCGCTAACGGCGGCGGCCCTTCTTGCGCGCCGCTTTTTTACGCGCCGGTTTCCGGGCTGTCTTCTTCTTCGGAGCTTTCTTCGCTGCTTTTTTTGCCGCCTTTTTTCGGGCTGGTTTTTTCGTGGCTTTCTTTGCCGGTTTCTTCTTCGCAGGCTTCTTCTTTGCCGCCTTTTTCTTGGCGGGCGCCTTCTTGGCAGGAGCCTTCTTGGGAGGCCGGCTCTGGCCGCCGCCACCCCCCGATGGTGTTACGGGCGCAGGTGCTCGCACAGGTTCCCGTGCTGGCACCACGGGAATCTCGTCGTCTTCCTCTACGAGAACGGGCTCTTCTTCCTCTTCTTCCTCTTCTTCCAAATCCTCTTCCAGCGATTCGCCGTAGGCGCCGCTGTCGCTGTACTCATCCGTCTCGTCGTCCCGACCGTATAGAGTCGGATCATTGAAGCGCATATCTCCTCCTAGGTATTTCATTGACTGCGCGCATGCGTGCGCAGGGCCAGGGAATTAGGACAACTCGCTGCGAAACTGCATTGCCTTCGGGTACGGCGCGTGATTATAGCACGGCAGTTTCACGGGCAGTATCGAGCATTCTCACCCCATTTGCGAGGAAAATTATGAGGAAATTATTAAGAACAGAAAAAATCGCGTAAGCCCGAGGCGAATTAAAAACGAAAACAGGGAATGGCTGCCTGTCGCTGCCCTATTCGTACGCCAACGCGTCGATGGGATCCTTCTGCGCTGCCTTGAACGCCGGATATAGCGCGCCGACAATCGCGCCGGTAATCGCAATCAGGGTTGCGCGCACGATCCAGCCACCGTCCACGACCACCTGCAGCAAAGGGAACTTGTGTGCCAGGGCTGCCCGCGCCGCCAGACTTACCACGATGCCCACCACGATGCCACCGAGCGCCAGCAGCACCGTCTCCCGCAGCACTACGTTCACGATGTACAGCTTCGACGCCCCCATCGACTTCAGGATGCCGATTTCGCGTGTCCGCTCCATCACCGCCGTGTACATGGCCTGGAAAATTACAATGAATCCAATGACTACGGAAATACCGACCACAACATTAATGAACGTTGACAGTCCCGGATAATTGCTGGTAGTCATCATGGCCAGGTAGGAAGCCATCGAGGTCGCCACGTAGCGCTCCATGCCCGGCACTTGCTTGATCTCGTCGGCCACCGCGTCCGCATTCGCCGGGTCGTCTAACTTGAGATAGAAGATCGTGGCCTTGTCCTTGGCGCCGATGAGATCCTGCAGAGTGCTCAGCGGAATAAATTTGCGGGCACCCCTGCCCCGTTCCACGATCCCGCAGACGCGAAACTTGTTGTTTAGAATCTCGATCGTGTCACCCACCTTAGCGTGATTGGACTTGGCAAAAAGATCGTCGACCAACACGTCGTATGGCCCCTGAAATGGTCCGCCTCCCAGGTAGTGGAAGCCCGCCGACATGCTTTCGTAGCTGGACAAGTCGATACCCGCAATAATCTCGAGGGTGCCGGTCGAAGCGACCTGCGTGATCACCGGCGCCACACTCTTCACATGGGGCAACTTAGCCAGTATGTCTCCCACTTTGATGGGCATGGGCGCGCCCGAAAACGCACCGATGAACGAAGATCCCGGCGGTCGCACCAGCACATCGGCCCCGATCCCGGCGGTGCGGGTGCGGGTATCCTGCAGCATTCCGAGCGAGAGGCCCACAATCAGCAGGATCAGCGTCACCTCGAGCGCCACGGCCACGACGCTGATCAGCGAGCGCAGCGGGCGATGCACCAAATTCCCGACGATCATGCGATTCATCATGGGTAAACGTTTGGCCCTTCGCCCCCAAAGCGGTTCTGATTGGAACATCTTACGGCATCGCTGAAGGGATGCCCTGATACGAATTCTATGGGACCCGTGCTACCTGCCCTTGCCGTTTGACGCCTTCGCCGCGCTAGGATTGGGCTGATCGAGGCGCACCACGTCGGCTCCGGGTGGCTGCTCCAGCGCAAATTGGTCGTCGGTCAATGCTTTATTGATTTCCAGTTTAATTATGCTGAAGGTGATGTCGTAATTCTCCCGCGGCCGTTCGATCTCGATCGTACCCGGGAATGTAGTCCCCGCGTAGTCTTTGTAATCCTGATAGCGTACGTCGGACGCGACGTTTCCCTGCTGGTCATAGATCCTTTGCCGGTGCGGCAGGAGATCCGTTCTGCTGAACTCGATCCGGCGCGATAGATACCAGCCCTTGGGACCATTCCGGATGACTGCTAGTTCGTAATTGGGTTGCTCGACCCGATGTTTCTTCGCGTCCAGAACGGTTTCATAGCCGTTTTCAAGCACCGCAATCTCGTCCTGGCCGATTGCCGGAATCAGAAGCGCATCGTAGATGTACTGCGGCCGCATGTTCTCCAGTCGCTTGTCGGGCTGGTAGTTGTCGCCATTATTCGAGCCCACGACGAACTTATTTCTCGGCGGAATCCATAGCTTGAATTCCCGCCCGTCGCTCACCATATCGAATGCGGTATTCCGCACCAGCGGCAGCAGGCCCTTCATGCGCAGCATGGCCGGCTTGCGCGCCAGCACGTACCCGCGAATCTCCTTGTAATCGGTGACCCGCCCGTTTTTCAGGTCCGCAGCCGAAGCGTCGATGTCCACGGTCGCCTGCATGGACTGAATCTTGCCGGCCTGGTTGTTGACGTATTCGATCAGATCCTGCTGGGTCGCGGTCTTCAGCGGCCGGTCGGAAATCTGACGATCCAAAGTACGGGTTCGAAACAGACATCCACCCAACGGAAAAGTAGCCGTCGTCAGCAATAAAAGTAAGACAATGCGCAGAGGAAGGCGATCCATGCCTATGCCGGTCACCCAGGAAGACTTTTCCCACATTGGTGTTTGATTAGTATAAGGCAGCGAAGGGTTCCGTGATTCGCAGTTCGAGGTGCAAATAGGGTTCGTATCCGGGCACGTCACAGGGCCAGCTTCCATGCGGTTTGGCCAGCTCTCGGCCTAATGAATATGTGGCTAGTAACCAATTCAATATGGGATCCACATCCCCCTACCCATTGGAATCATGGGGTTATATGTCCAAGAGACTCCCCAATATTGATTTTCCATGACTCAGGTGGAAAATATTTCAGAATAAAAACTTAGAGGCAGGAAAACGCCTAAATCGGCGGTGCACAAGGGGAAGAATGTTTGCTTCCTAGTTACTATAACCGATGCCACTGAGCGCTGAAAGGGTTTGGAGCAGCTTCGAGATGCGTCCCGGTTGGACGGGCACGCCTCGGACTGCCCTATCACGAGCATAGTATCGGACTGGACTGGCTGGGAAGTCTGTGATGCAGGTCACAGTTGGTGATGAGAGAGGGAGACAGTTCAGGGGACGCGGGGAACACAGGGAACTCCCACAGGGCAGAGCGGAGCTTTATTGTGGGCTGTTACCTGAGGCCGAGCGAGTGCCTGTAAGCGACAACGTTTCGATTGTGTTCTTCGAGGCTGCGGGCGAAGCGATGGTGGCCGTTCCCGTCGCTGACAAAATAAAAGAACCCCGTGTTCTCGGGATGCAGAGCTGCTTCCAGAGAGCTTTTTCCCGGATTGCCGATTGGCCCCGGCGGCAATCCCGGGAAACGGTAAGTGTTGTAGGGCGAGTTAACTGCCAGGTCGGCGTGATGGAGGCTTCCCTGATAGGTGCCCGCAAGCAACTCCGCGTAGATCACGCTGGGATCGGCGTCGAGCGCCACCTTTCGCGCCAACCGGTTGTAGTACACGCTGGCCACGCGCGGTCGTTCCTCAGGAGCCGCGGTCTCTTTTTCTATGATTGAGGCCATGGTCACAATTTTGTGAACATCCTGGTGTACGTCCGAATTGGAGTTCAGCCCGACTTGTTGCGCCACAAGCCGGAACTGATGGACCATCGCCGCCGTCATTTCCTCCAGGCTCTGCGTGCGCGTGAACTGGTAGGTGTTGGGGAACAAATAGCCCTCAAGCGATTTGGCCTGCGGCGCCAGATCCGAGATCAGCTGGGTCTGGGTTTCGGCAATGTGCAGGAAGTCGGCGGCAGGTCCAAGGCCCGCGTCTTCCATCGCTTTGGCGATGTCGAACATCGTATAGCCTTCGGGGATTGTGACCACGTGGAAGTAGATATCGCCGCGCGCGATGCGCCCGTAGACCTGTGGCAGACTCGCCTGCCGCTCGAAGCGATACTCGCCGGCCTTCAGGGATGGCTTTGGGTGCAACACGTGCCAGAGCGCGAAAACCAGTTCGCTCCGGATCACGCCCGCCTTCTTCAACTCCGAGGCAATCCTGCGCGTCGGATACCCAGGACGCAGGAGCAGAGACGTATCGGCTGGCGGGGCAACTGGGACATAGAGCTGCCATGCGGCCCAGCCGCCGACGGCGAGAACAACAACCAAAAACAGTTTGATCAGCGCGCGCAAGGTTCTAGTGTAAAAGGTTTTCAGAACCCCAGATGGAAAACATCTATTACCACAAACGTCCTGCGATTCAGGAGCACAACGTGTCCGCCAATAAAGACGTGCTCGCAATTCGGAGGAGGCGGAGGCAGCTCCCGTTCAAGATCGACGGGAACAGCGTAAATCCTGCTCCTTAAACCGGGCGGCAGCGTACCCCGAAGTTCCAGTTGACGTTCCAAGCCTGGCGGCAATCGATCCTTCTTCGCGAGTCCGGGCGGCAAGTTTCCCCGATGGCCCTCGTACCAGCCATGCATAACCTCGTGATCGCGGTCACCATATCCATGGCCTTTATGGCCGTGGTCTTTGTTACTGTTACCCTTTCGATCATTATCGTTATCTCCGTCTTCGTTGCCATGTTTATCGTGACCGCGCCCGTGTCCATGACCTTCATGTTGGGCAAGAACCACGCTGGTGCTTAGCGCCAGTATTGCAATGGCGAAGGCATGCAACCATCGGTTTGATTTCATGAGTTTCCTTCCACGCATCAGGCTAAGGTGTGACTTGGGCTTCCGCAAGAAACCTCGGTACGTGATCTAAAGTTCTATCTACGCCCTCACTTCGAACCTTTTACTTCACTCCCCGAGCCAGTCCGCATATGGTTTCATCGACTCGACGTGGTCAAAGACAATCTTGATCGCACCGGTGATTGGGATGGCGAGCACCAGCCCGATTGCTCCCCAGACCGCTCCCCAGAACAGCAGCGCGAGGGTCACCGCCAGCGGATTGATCTTCAGCCGGCTCCCCAACAGCTTCGGATAGAGAACATTCAGTGCGAAGAGATGCAGGCCGACCACGCAGAACACCACCACCAACAACTCTCCGGGCTCCAGTTGTCCCAGGCCGACCAGGATCGGCGGAATCATCGCCAGCACAATTCCCAGGTATGGCACCAGGCTCAGAAAGCCGCTGAGAAAACCGATGAAGTAGAAGAACGGAACGTGCAGCAACCCGAAAATCGCCACGCTCACGCCTGAGATCAGCAATCCGATCAGGAGGTTCCCCACAATGAAGCTCTGCAACATTTTCCCGATCAGCCCGAGCGTCACAAATGCTGTGTGCCGGTGATGCAAAGGAAACAGCATCACGGTGGCGGAACGGGCGTGGCTTTGCCAGGTCAGAAGAAAATAGGCCAGAAACGGGATGAACGACGCCGCCAGCAGGATGTCGGTGAAAGTACCGGCTCCGTGCGTGAGGACCTCGGACCAGCTCTGCACTTGGCGCACCGACACCACATTGGAGGCTTCCGGGTCGCTCACAACCTCGCCCGTCTTCTCGAACTTTTCCGCCTCCTGGCGGAAGGGCTGCAAAATGGAGCGGATCTTCTGCGAATACTTTGGAACGTTGTCGGCGAAAATAATGGCTTGGTTGTACGACGCAGCGCTGATGCCATAGAGCACCGCCAGAAGAACAACCACGCTGATCAGCGCGGCCAGGGCTCTGGGAAGGTGCAAATATTCAAGCGCCTGCACCACCGGAGAGAGCATAAAACTGAGCAGAATGGCAAAGAACAACACCGCCAGCACCGATTCGCCGTAATACGCGAACATCACGACCAGGGCCATGCCCAGTAGCGTCAGCGACCAGTGATGCGCGGGTCGTGCTTCAGAGGTTTCCATAAGCGCGATGCGTAACCTCGCTCCCGACTGGCCAACAATTCTGCCTTAGTGCGGCGGGAATTGCACCATTGGAATTGCAGATTGGACGATATTGACAGGTTGCTCCAACGTGGTTGCCTAAAAACCCTCACCACGGGGGACACAGCGGATCACAGCGGATCACAGCGGATCACAGGGGAACAGAGCAAAGAGGGAGCGGGGCGCTCCGCCATCTACAATTGAGAGATGGACGCAGCGGGGACGATCGGCCATCGGCGAATCATGGCCCTGGATGTTGGCTCAAAAAGGATTGGAGTCGCGGTCACGGACCCCCTGGGCATAACCGCCCAAGGGTTGGATACGATCCAGCGTCAGAACAAACGTCGTGATCTCGAGGCGCTGGGACAAGTGCTAGCGAAATACAACGTGCGAGAGATTGTGGTCGGGCTGCCCCTGCGCTTGAGTGGAGCGGAAGGAATCCAATCGGAAAAGATGCGTCGGTTCGCCGACGATCTGCACGCGCATTTTGGGCTGACCGTCCATCTATGGGACGAGCGTTGGACCTCAACCGAAGCCAACCGGCTGCTGCGAGAGACCGATCTCTCGATCAAGAAACGGGGACAGGCCGTTGACCGGATGGCCGCAGTGTTGATTCTTCAATCATGGATGGGGGCGCACCCCGGTCCCCGGTAGAGACGCGACAAGGCGCGTCTCTACCGGGATGCAGGGTGTTAAGAGGCTAGTTCACTAATTTCGGGGAAACGCAGGTTACACTTCGTCAGAGCTTTGGTGAGCGCCTGTTCAATCAGATTCTCTTCGCAGTTCCTGGAGATGGCGATCTCACTGACGAGCAGATAGCGGGCGCGCTCCAGCATCTTTTTTTCGCGGAACGATAGCGACTTGGCCTGGCCTAGGATCAGCAGGCTCTTCAGTACCGCGGCCACGTCCGACAGCGACCCGGTACGCATGCGATCGGAATTTTCTTTAAACCGGTCTTTCCAGTCGGCCGCGTTAATGCATTCGCCCGAGGAGAGATAATCGACGATCTTCTCCACCTCGCCGTTGCGCACCACCGGACGCATCCCCACGTTGCCCACGTTGGCGAACGGTACCATGACTTTCAAACTGCTTGCAGCGATTTTCAGCAAGTAGAACTTCTCGACCGTGGTTCCCATGGTCCGGCTGCTGATTTGTTCGATAATTCCGACGCCGTGGTTGGGGTACACGACCTTATCGCCAATGTGGAAAACGCCGTTTCCGTTCATGGAGGGGCCCTCGCCCGAGGGAAGCTGGAGAACTTCTTCCAGTCTAGCCGACCGCCGCTCCTAAGGCAATCGAGAAGCGGTGTCCCGCGGCCCTATGACGTAAGTCATTTCGCCTGAGCAGGTTGTGCCGGCGCTTTCCTGCTGGAATCGGGAGGTGCGGACCAATTCCTCGCCGTCGAGGGTTATAATTCCCAAAGCGATGACGGAAGAGATCAAGAAGAAACTTCGGGAAGAGTTGAACACGCTCGAGCATGAGCTGGCTTTCGATATCCCGAGGGAACTCAAGAAGGCCGTGGCCCTGGGCGACCTCAGCGAGAATGCCGAGTATCACACCGCCAAGCAGCGCCAGGAGTACCTGAAGGCGCGCGTCCGGCAACTCGGTCAGCGGCTCGCCGACCTGTCTCTGGTCAACATGAACAATATCCCCAGGGATAAAGTTGGCTTGGGCTCTATTGTGACGATTTTCGACGGCACCAAGAATGAAGAAATGCAATATGAGTTGGTGGCCAGCGAACAGTCGGACGTGGCGGCCGGCAGAATCTCGACGACCTCGCCGATCGGGCGCGCCCTGCTGAATAAGAAAGTCGGCGACAGCGCCACGGTCGTCACGCCCGGCGGCAGCCGCGAGATGGAAATCTTGAAGCTTTCGACGATGCACGATCTGGCGGAAGCCAAGCTGGTAGCAGAACTGAAGCCTAAATCAGAATGAGCTGCAAAGCCAAGAGTCGCTCGATATGAGTTGGACCAGCGGAGTTGGACGCGCCTGCGGCGTTTTGCTCGATGCTATCGTGGGGCTGCTCGCGCTCTCCCGGATCAATCCCAATGTCCTGACCCTGATGGGGCTGGTGGTCAACACCTATGCCGCGTTCTTGTTTGGGTATGCTAATGGCGCCAACCAACGCCGCATGTTTTTCTATGCCGGCCTGGTCATCATCGGATCGGGATTCTTCGATCTGGTGGATGGCCGCGTCGCCCGCGCCTCAAACAAGGTCACGCGTTTCGGAGGGTTTTTCGATTCCGTGGTTGACCGCTACAGCGATGCGTCGCTCTTCTTCGGATTGCTCGTTTTCTACGCTCGCGGCAACCGATTCTTTTATGTCGTGCTGACCGCACTGGTCATGATTAGTGCCATCATGGTGAGTTATGCTCGCGCCCGCGCCGAATCTCTCATCGGCAGTTGCCGCGTCGGTTTCATGGAACGGCCCGAGCGTCTGGTGCTGCTGATCATCGGCGCTCTGTTCAACGTTATGGCGCCGGTGCTGTGGGTGATTGCGGTGCTTTCGACCATTACGGTAATCCACCGCATTATTTACACCTGGCAGCGGACGACGGAGATGGACGCGCCGGCCCGGGCCGCCTGAACACCGGATCTGGCGCCGAATAATGGAGCGACGGGCGTCCCCGCCCGTCCCACCGCGAACTATTTCTCGCTAATCACTCGCTCATCGGATTCCAGTTTTCGAGGTTTTTTCGTTGCCTATGTATTCAAGTCAGCTACACTCGCCACGTGTACTCGGCACCGGCCATAAAACCAGCAGGTTGGCTCGCGACAACGCTTCTGTTCGGCGCTCCAGCCTTGGTTTTCGCGCTCCTATTTCATTGGCTGGGGCCGGATCTTTGGCGACAAGGGACTTCATGGTGGTGCATTTTCCACCTGGTGCTCGTTTTGCCGCTTGCCCTCATGCTGGTCGCCGCGCTTCTAGGCGCGGCGCTTGATTTGCGTTCTGTTTCGTGGAAGGGCCTCCAACAACGGCTGCGCCTCGGAATTCCAAATGGCACGGTTTGGCTGTGGGCAGCGGCTCTCTCTGGGTTTATGTACGGGGGCACTTGGGCGGATCTCTGTGCCGTTGCGGTGGCATGGTTCGCTCTATGGAAAGAGGGGACGAGGCAGAAGTGGCTGTTCGCCGCGATTTTGATAAGCATGCTCGTCAAGCGTAACGCTGCGATCGTTCAACCCACGCTACAGTCTGTGGGATTTTTTGATGCTTCCGGGTTCCACAGCGAGTTCTTCAGCCATTTCGGTCCAAACGATTTCATGGGCCTCCCTTTGCACGGGGCCTGGTGGATTCCCGTCTACTATGCTGTTGTGATGCTGGTGTGCAACATCGGTGGGGAGGAACTGTGGTGGCGCGGTTATGTTCTGCCCCGACAGGAACTGGCATTCGGCAGGGCTGCGTGGGTTGTCCATGGCATCTGTTGGTCAGCTTTCCACCTATTCATGCAGCCGACTCTCTGGGACACGGTCCGGATGGCAATTACAGGTCTCGCGCTTGCTTTTGTCGCACAACGCACGAAAAGTACGTGGCCGGGCATTGTCGGCCACAGCTTCGGCAACTTGCCTTTCTTCTTAAGCTTGGTTAATGGCGTCATCTCTCAGTGAGCACGTCTGCCTAGGTTTCGGAGCCTGCTAGACTAAATCTCGCAACTTTCCGCGGAGTCTTCGATTGCCAACCAATCCTGTTCTAGTCGTTCACGGCGGCGCTTGGGCTATCCCTGACGACATGGTCGAGGCGCACCTCAACGGTGTCCGCAACGCCACAACTGCCGGGTGGCGCACGCTGGAACGCGGAGGTTCGGCACTCGATGCGGTAGAAGAAGCTGTGGTCGTAATGGAAGACGACGAAACCTTCGACGCTGGCCGCGGTAGCTTCCTCAACCGCGACGGCAAGGTGCAACTTGACGCCTTCATCATGGACGGCGCGACGCTGCGCGGCGGTGGCGTCGGTTGTGTCGAGCGTCTGCGCAACCCGATTCGCGTCGCCCGGAAAATTCTAAGCGACAGCCCGCATGTCTATTTCGTGGCGGAGGGCGCCGAGCGCTTTGCCGCCGAACACGGCATCGCTCTTTGCAGCAACGAAGATCTCGTCATCCCCAGGGAGGTTGAGCGCCTGCGTGCATATCAAGCCCAGGCTGCAGCTGGCGGCAACGATCTGTTCGCGCCGGCGATCACGCACGACCTGCTTTCTCACGATACCGTCGGAGCCGTCGCGCTCGATCGCGATGGCAATATCGCGGCCTCGACCTCAACCGGGGGCACGCTCAATAAAGCTCCGGGACGCCTCGGCGACTCTTCGCTGATCGGCTGCGGCTGTTATGCCGACAATCTCAGCGCCGCCGCTTCCACTACCGGATGGGGCGAACCCATCATGAAACTGGTGCTCGCGAAGTGGGCGGCGGATCGCGTCGAATCCGGCAGTTTGCCCGAGTGGATCGCGCAGGAGGCGATGAACTATCTGAAGCTGCGACTGAACGGCCATGGGGGGATCATCTTGTTGGATTCTGAGGGGCGTTTCGGGATTGCCCACAACACTCCCCGAATGGCTTGGGCGGTTCACACTGTGGAGAAGCAAGAAGCTGGAATTACGCGAAGTGGTTGAGGTGTGAGCCTATACCTGTGGGCATACTTCGTCCCAGTTCTCAGCGAAATGCAAAAGTCTTAACCACAGGGGGCATAGAGGAGCACCCTGAAGAGCACAGGGGAACAGAGACCGCGTCAGAGATAAATCCGGGTTCTAAAATTCCACATGAGCCCGGAGGCTTGGCACTACCACCGGCCCTCGGTCGCGGTCGAACAGCCTTGCAAAGTAAAAAGGACAGCCCGGAGCCCCCCAAGGCCGTCCTGATAGACCCTCCCGGTTAGAAGGGCAACTAGCCTCACGATAGCCAAGGAAGATTGCGGGAATATTGCAATTTTATAAACGTCCGATGAATTCGATTCGGTCTGGCCGGCGCAGAGGATGGACGATGGCATATTGCAGCGCACAGATCCTCCTCGGGTCCGCTCAGGATCGAAATAACAAATCGGAAAGACGCCGCTCGGGCCACGCAAACCCTCGCTGCGACCCGCCCGCCCCGCTGTTATATTGATCTCTGCTGTGGAGGAGCGATGACCCGCAACACGGAACAATCCCGCAAGCTGCAGAGACGCGCTGAACAATTTATTCCTGGAGGAGTGAACTCCCCGGTGCGCGCTTTCCGTGCGGTGGGAAGCGAGCCCCTGTACATCGTGCGCGGCCAGGGTTCGCACATTTGGGATGCGGATGGCAACGAGTATGTGGACTACATCGGATCCTGGGGACCTCTCATCCTCGGGCACGCAGCGCCGACGGTCATCGAGGCGGTGATCTCTGCTTCGCGTAATGGCACGAGCTTCGGGGCTTCCACCCCCGCTGAAGCGGATCTCGCCGAGCTGGTCATTTCCGCTTTTCCGCACATGCAAAAAGTTCGCTTTGTAAGTTCGGGCACCGAATCGACCATGTCGGCCATCCGCCTGGCGCGGGCATATACAAAGCGTAAATATATTGTGAAGTTTGAGGGCTGCTATCACGGACACGCTGACGCGCTGCTGGTGAAAGCGGGATCCGGCGTGGCCACGCTGGGCATTCCGGGCTCAGCGGGCGTTCCGGAGGAATTCACGCAGTTCACGCTCGCGCTTCCCTACAACGACATCTGCGCGCTAGATCAAGCCTTTGAAAAATTCAAACACCAGATTGCGTGCGTCATCGTGGAGCCGGTTGTCGGCAACATGGGATGCGTGCCTCCTTCTCGCGGATATCTCGAAGCTCTGCGCGCCATTACCGCCCACGATCAGGCGCTGCTGATTTTTGACGAGGTCATGACCGGATTTCGCCTGGCTTATGGCGGGGCACAGGAGCTCTATGCGATCCAGCCCGATCTCACCACCATGGGCAAAATTATCGGAGGAGGTTTGCCGGTGGGCGCTTACGGCGGACCGAGCGAAATCATGGATATGGTTGCCCCTCTGGGCCCGGTGTATCAAGCCGGGACGCTCTCGGGAAATCCTCTGGCGATGGCCGCGGGCTACTCCACGCTAAGCTATCTGAGGGAGCACAAAGATATTTACGCCAAGCTCGACAAGCTTGCGGCAGAAGTGGTTGCCGGAGTCGCGGCCGCAGCCAAAGATGCCGGCGTAACCATGTGCCATAACCGGGTCGGCTCGATGTTTACCTGGTTTTTCGCGGCTGGTCCCGTCACTGACTGGCCTTCCGCCGCCAAGTCTGACGCGGAAGCCTTCGGGCGATTCTTCCGAGCCATGAGCGAGAATGGCATTTACCTGCCTCCATCGCAGTTCGAAGCAGCATTCATGAGCGTCGCCCACAGCGAACAAGATGTGCAGCAGACCATCGCCGCAGCCAAGCAGGCGTTCGCAGCGGTGCACGCGTAGAACAGGCTCTCAGCCATCAGTTGCCAGCTCTCAGTAAAAGCCCGCCCGAGAAAGCTGCCTCGATCCGGCGAAGTGAAACTCCACTTCCGGCAACTGCAGGCCCGGCAACTGCTAGAATCTCTCTTCGCTTTATATCCTTCTATTCTTCATTGTTCTGAGGTGTCTTCGTGTCTAAAATCCAGCGCGCCATTCTTAGCGTCACCGACAAATCCGGAATGGTGGAGTTCGCCCACAAACTTATTGCCTTTGGCGTGGAACTGGTTTCGACCGGAGGCACGGCAAAGCTGTTGCGGGATTCCGGCATCCCCGTAAAGGACATCTCCGAGTTGACCGGATTCCCTGAAATGTTGGACGGGCGCGTCAAGACGCTGCATCCGAAGGTGCACGGGGGCATACTGCATCGCCGGGAAGATAGCGGGCACCTGGCGTCTGTTGCCGAGCATGGCATCCCGGCCATCGACATGGTGGTGGTTAACCTGTACGCCTTTGAGAAAACTGCGGCCAAGCCGGGCGCGCACTTTGAAGAGTTGATTGAAAACATCGATATTGGTGGGCCGTCGATGATCCGTTCGGCGGCGAAGAATTTTCAGGATGTCGCGGTCGTCACTTCGCCCGCCGATTACGGCGCGATTGCCGAGGAGATGGGCTACTCGGGCGGGGCGTTGTCCAGGGAAACGAAGTGGCGGTTGGCGCAGAAAGCGTTTGCGACGACCGCAGCCTACGATTCCGCCATCGCTTCGACGCTTGAGCGGGTGGGCGGCGATTTTGAGTTGCACCCGCAGGATGGCTTTCCGCGAAATCTGCGGCTGTCTTTTCAGAAGGTGATCGACCTGCGTTATGGAGAGAATCCGCACCAGAAGGCTGCAATGTATGCGGATGGTTCAGCCGCAGGCGTGGCGAACGCGCGCCAGATACAGGGCAAAGAGCTTTCCTATAACAACATTGTTGACCTGCAGGCCGCGTGGGATCTTGCGCAGGAATTTGATGAGCCGGTCTGCGCCATTATCAAACACACCAATCCATGCGGAACGGCTACCGGCAAGACTCTCGCCGAGGCTTACATGCGGGCGCTGGAATGCGATCCGGTGTCGGCGTTTGGCGGAGTGATCGGAGTGAACCGTACGGTGGATGCACCGGCCGCTCACGAGATGGCCAAACTCTTTCTGGAGGTGATCGCCGCTCCCGCCTTCGACGAGGGCGCGAAAGCAGCGTTTGCCTCGAAGAAAAATCTGCGGCTGGTCGAAGTTCCTGCGGGACAGCAAAGCTGGGTCCTGAAAAACATTTCTGGAGGCATGCTGGTTCAGGATTCTGATCTGCACCAGCTGGCTGAAGCCGATCTGAAGGTTGTTACCAGGCGCCCGCCGACGCCGGAGGAAAAACGGGCGCTCCTGTTCGCGTGGAAGGTTTGCAAGCACGTGAAGTCGAATGCCATTCTCTATGCTCGCGATGGGCAAACGGTGGGCGTCGGCGCCGGACAAATGAGCCGTGTCGATTCCTGCAAGCTGGGCGCAATGAAGGCACAATTGCCGCTGAAGGGGACAGTGGCTGCCTCTGATGCCTTCTTCCCCTTCCCAGATGGTGTCGAAGAAATCGCCAAAGTGGGGGCTACCGCAATTATTCAGCCCGGAGGCTCGGTGCGTGATCAGGAGGTCGTCGAGGCTGCGGACCGGCTGGGGCTGGCAATGCTTTTTACCGGAGTAAGGCATTTCAGGCATTAGGCTTGGTCGTACAATATTTGCCGGGGCTGAGACCGCATAGCATGAAACCCTATGTTTTTCTGGCAATCGGTACGATGTGGCTGATCATTGCCATCGTGCTCTATAGAACGGACTTCGTTTTTGCGGTTTTTGTGTGGCGGGGCAACCGCGATCCCACTCTTACGCTTTCGTTGTTCCGAGTGCTGCTTCCTGTGCTCTTTTTTGGTTGGGTTGCACCTGTTCTTTTTGGCTCATGGCTACTGCGGAGAAAGTAGGGATTTAAATAGCCCGCTTGCTCAAAAGCCTTACCCTTCTTGACAATTAAGCCCGAGAGCCCGTGTACCTCCGGATTCAGGCTGCGTGCACGCTTTCTGCCCACTGAAAGGCCCGCCGAATGTAGAATAAGGAAATCCGGGTGGCCGCGGATCAGCATCCAATCGTTCAGCATCAAAACGAATGTGTGGGCTGCAATTTATAGGTTGCAGGATTTTTCATGAAAAAACAGTTGTGGATCGTCGGTGTCTTCCTTACGGGGTCTTTTTTACTGGCCCAGAACCAGTCTGCTCGCGCCGCTGATTCCCCAGCTGCCGCTGGCACGCAATCCGCTGCCAAGGGCAAGGGTCCGGACCGCGCCGCCGCCTACTACCACTTCGCCCTCGCGCACATGTATGAGGAACAAGTGGCCACTTACGGCCGCAGCGAGTTGGCCAATAAAGCTATTGAGGAATACCGCGCCGCCATCGATGCGGATCCAACCTCCGCGTACCTGACCTCGGGTTTGGCCGAGCTGTATGCCAAGACAGGGCGAATTCGCGACGCCGTGGTTGAGGCGCAGGACATCATCAAAAAGAATCCCAATAATCTCGAAGCCCGCCGCCTGCTGGGAAGGATCTATCTGCGCTCGCTCGGAGACATGCAGGCGGGCAGCGGTTCCGAAAGCGTGCTGAAGCTGGCGATCGAGCAGTATGAGCAGATCATTCGCCTGCAACCCGACAGCATGGACGACCACCTGCTCCTCGGGCGACTGTATCGCTTGAACAATGATCTGCAAAAGGCGGAGAGCGAATTCAAGACCGCGGTAAAGCTCCAGCCGGATTCCGAAGAGGCGGTTACGACCCTGGCCTACCTCTACAACGAACTCGGCGACACGGCTCGCGCCGCGCAGGTGCTCAGTTCAGTTCCGAACGCGGAGCGCTCGGCCAAGCTCTATTCGGCGCTCGGCTATACCTACGAGCAGCAGAAACAATATAAGAACGCCGTCGAGGCGTATCGACACGCGATTGAACTGGACCGCGACAATCTGGACGCTATTCGAGGCCTCGCCCAGAATCTGCTGAATGACGGGCAGACCGACGCCGCTCTCGAACAATACAAAGTGATCGCGGACGCGAATCCGGAAGATGCGCAAACCTACGTTCGCATTGCGGAAATCTACCGGAAGCAGGGCAAATTCGATCTCGCGCTCGATAGTCTGAAAAAGGCGGGGTCCATGGTGCAGGACTCGGTCGAAGTTCCCTACAACATTGCCTCCATCTACCAGGCGCAGGGTCGTTACGACGAAGCGATTCCGATCATGCGCGACCTGCTGAAGAAGTCGGAGAAGGCCGACGGCAAGTACTCGAACGGCGAAAAGAGCAACCGGGCGGTGTTTCTGGAGAGGCTGGGCACGATCTACCGCGACCAGGGAAACAATCAGGCGGCCAACGAGATCTTCCGCCAGATCATCGCGCTGGGCGGCGATGAGAACATCGAGCGCGGGTATCAGCAGATCATCGACACCTGGCGCGAAGCCAAGGAATGGCAGAAGGCCACCGAAGCCGCCAAAGAGGCGGTTCAGAAGCTGCCCGGCAGTCGCGATTTGAAACTGGTGCTGGCATCGCAACAGGCGGACATGGGCGAGGCCGACAAGGCGATTAAAGACGTCCGTTCCATGTTGAAGGGCAACGGTGATGACCGCCAGGTTTACATCGCCTTGGCGCAGATGAACACGCGGTTGCGCCGGTTCAGCGATGCCGAGCAGGCTCTCGATAAAGCCGAGCAGTTATCGACTAAGCAGGACGACAAGGAGTACGTGTGGTTTCTCCGGGGCTCGACTTTTGAGCGCGAGAAGCGCTATGCCGAAGCCGAAGAACAGTTCAAGAAGGTGCTGGCCAGCGACTCGGAACATGCTTCAGCATTGAATTATCTTGGCTACATGCTGGCCGACCAGAACACGAAGCTCGAAGAAGCGCTCGCATATATCAAGCGCGCCGTGGATCTCGATCCTGCCAACGGCGCCTATCTCGATTCCATCGGCTGGGCATACTTCCGTCTGGGAAAGTATGAATTGGCGGAAGAGAATCTGCTGAAGGCTTCGCAGAAAATCAATACCGATCCCACCGTGCACGACCACCTGGGCGATCTATACCAGAAGACCGGACGCCTGAAGCTGGCCGCGACCCACTGGGAGCGCGCGCTCAACGAGTGGAACCGCACCATTGCCGCGGAAGTCGATCCCGCAGACCAGGCGCGGGTGCAGAGAAAGCTCGATTCCGCGAAGATGAAGCTGGCGCGGGAAGAGGGCAGCAAGCAGTAAACTGGTACGTTCCCGGTTTTCCGT